>Ga0255356_1001868_pt1 | contig 12788 bp, 9 predicted proteins | sample HBST100metaG_FD_189944 | JGI IMG/M metagenome (GOLD analysis project Ga0255356, IMG submission 189944) | Peat soil microbial communities from Stordalen Mire, Sweden - H.B.S.T100 | ecosystem: Environmental > Terrestrial > Soil > Wetlands > Peat | place: Sweden: Norrbotten County, Stordalen Mire... | reverse complement strand
CGTTTCCACGAGGCCGTATTCTCCTGCCTATATTGGCGGAAGTTTCATCCTCGCCAGTGCACGGTTCGGATTCTGCGCTCCGTTTAGAAGTGAAGAAGACTGACGCCTGCAAGAAGCCGTTTCATGGCAAACGTCCGTTTCATTGGTGCATCTACTGTGCGGAGATTCAGTGGTGAGTCTTCCTCAGTTCTTGAGCCGGCCATTTTTACTCTTATCGGTATCGCCGACTTGCTCGTCTTCTGCCCGGAGGGAACAGCCGTGATAAGCGCCTCAACCGGCACCTGGTCGCCAATCGAGAAAGATGTCATTGCCGAGATCCGGGCACTGAGAGCCTTGCCTGGAGCCGACTCGTCTGCGGTTCTTCTGAAGAGCCCCTCCCGAATTGTGCATCACTTCATCCTTGCTTCTCACGGCAACGTCCAACTGCGGATGGCGACCATAGCGAAAGAACTCGGGATCGAGATGCGTACACTCGAGCGCGCATTTACAGGCGAGTACAGGCTGACCATGGCGCAGTATCAAGTCGAGGTCCGCTTGGCCTTCTCCCGTTGGATGCTGAGTATCTTTCCTCCCACCAAGGTCAGTGCAGTCGCTGCGCTGCTTGGCTACAACCTGGTGCAGGATTTCAACCGATTTTTCAAGCAGCACATGCACGAGGCGCCCTCGGAATGGAGCCAGAGGGAATGCGCGAGAATCGCACGTGGAAATGAATCTGCTTCACGCTAATGACGAACGGCTGCAAGTCACTCGTGAGACCGCATGGCGTTAGAGCGGGCTCTGCATCTTCATTTTGTCGCTTTCTGCGAATCAGTTTCTGTTGCATCTCAGATTGAGAAGTGTCAGACTCACCGCACAGTTGAATTAGCGGTGCTTGCGCTCAAAGGAACACCGGTTGTCTTGCTCATCACGAGCGATCTTACCCGGCAAATCTGAGAACCATCCACTTGCCCCACTTGGATTGACTTATTTCGGCTTTCTGCGCCCGCAACAGGTAGGGGCAGAGAGGCAGAATTGGTGCGCCCTGCAGATGTTCAAGAAGAATTCCACACGGAGACATGGACAATGGTTGAAATCGTTCCTCAGATTCGGTCCATCATCGATCGCGACGGCGCAGTGATTCTCGATATTCCTCGCAATTTCATGACGACGCTCAACTCGACGGGAGCCTATGTCTGGGAACGCTTGCAGCGTGGCATGCAGGTTGACGCCATCGTGGCGGAACTGGCTCGGGATACCGGGGCTGATGAATCGGTGATTGCCAAGGACGTAGATGAGTTCATGCAGACGTTGCAGTCAAAGCATCTGCTTAGACTGTCTTAGCAAGACGACACAATCGCGGAGCCTATCATGACCAATTACACAGAGTACCGATTGGCGTTCCTGCTGCCGCAGACTCGCCAACTGCTCGCCATCAAAGGCCGGCGCGAAGCTGAATTGCCCCGGATCGGTATTCCAAAATGGTCGCGCGCCGCAGAACAATTGACCGGTTTGATTTGTAAAAAGTGGAATATAAAAACAACAGTTCTCGATCTGATCGAGAGTGATTCCGGAGCGAGTCCATGCGCCATCCTTGAAGTGAGGACTCCGAATTGGCGCTCCGAACAGGCAGGCTTCAGCGCCGTTGCTCTCAACCATATCTCTCTGAGCGACAACGAACTTCAATGTCTGATGGGCATTCTTCTTGACGACGATACGACCCGTTCTCCCTTCTCGCGTCCTGGGTGGATATTAGAAGCCCAGCGATGGATTCAGGAAAGCGTTCGCAACCGGGTCGTTAAGTTCAGTGAGGAGATCGATCAGCTCTCTACCGGGGGACATTTCGTCCTGGTTCGTTTTGGCACACGAAAGGGTCCAGCCTATTGGCTGAAAGCTACAGGCCTTCCGAATGCTCATGAGTTCACCGTCACAAGAACTCTCGCCCAGCACTTTCCTGAGTTTCTTCCTCCCCTCGTCGCTGCACGGGAAGATTGGAATGCCTGGGTAATGGAAGAGGTTGGTCGAACGCTTCGCGAGGACTTCAGTTCGTCAAATCTCGCGCGAGTGACTCGTTCCTTGGCTTCTCTTCAGAAGAGAAGCATAAGCTTGGTTGGCAATCTGATCTCCAACGGGTGTTGCGATCAAAGACTGCCAAGAATTGAGTCGCAAATAGATCCATGGATGGATTATCTCGAAGAGGTGATGGAATACCAGGTATCGACTCAAGTGCCGCACCTCGGGCGAAGCGAATTATCGGAAATCGGCGGAGTCCTCCATGCAGCCTGCGATCAGATGCAGGAGTTGGAGATCCCTGACTCCCTCACACATAACGACATCAATCCTGGAAATATTCTTCTGAACGATACGCGGTGCGTATTCATTGATTGGGCGGAAGCAAGTGTTGGTAATCCATTCCTGACCTTTCAGCACCTGATGCAACATGTTGTGCGGCAAGGCGAGGGTGTGCGCGGATGGGAAGTGCAGGCGAGGTCCATCTATAAAGAACATTGGCTCAATCTACTCCCTGAACCCATAGTTGACCGCGCATTTATCCTTGCTCCTGCTCTTGCAATCGCCAGTTGCCTCTATGGGAGAGGAGACTGGTTGAACTCGCCTCGTCGTGCCGATTTCGACTTTCAAAGCTATACACGGAGCCTGGCTCGGCACTTGCATCGAGCTACTCGATCGCCCGAGTTGTTGGAGGCGCTATGCATTTAAGCAATCAGATTCCCGAACCTTTTCTGGAAGTACTGCACGGGGTGAGTGTCGCTGACCCCTACCGATGGCTGGAAGATCGAGAGTCTTCAGCAACCCAGCATTGGATCGAAGAACAGCAGAAGCACCATGATGAATACTTCGCCGCAGTGGACGGCCTAGACAGGTTACGAACTCGCGTGCGCGAACTCTTGGACATCGAATGCACGGACCAGCCGGCGAGAGTCGGCGGCCTCTGCTTCTACCGACGCAGGCTCAAAGGCCAGGAGCAAGCATGCCTCTACGTCCGGGAAGCTGTGACGAACAAAGATCGGATTCTCGTCGATCCATCCGAGCAAGGGCCATATGTGTCTGTGGCAATTTACCATATTTCAGAAGACGGCCGTTTTCTTGCCTACACGCTGAAACATGGTGGCGAGAGAACCGAGGAAATCCACATTGTAGACGTCGAGAGTGGTCATACCTTGGACGACCATCTCGGAGGTGGTTACGCCCGAGGCATAGCCTTCGCATCCGATAACGCCGGATTCTACTACTCCCACGAGACTGCAACGCCCTATCCGGACAGCCATTTGCATCAGGTTCGTTACCACTGTTTCGGAGAACCAGTCGACCAGGATCAGGTCTTGTTGTCGATACCAAGGACATCGCGTAGCGGGCTTGTTCTAGTCTCTGACGGCATCAATCTCGGGGCTGTTGTCCTTCATGAAGGCGATTCTGAGTTGATGGTCGATCTCTATCTTGCCTCTCGCAAGAATGACCACGATTGGCAAGCAGTCTTTTTTAACCGTGCGCTGCCCTGTATTCCTTTGTTGAACGGCGGATTGCTCTTCGTCGTGTCCTTCACCGGCGCGCCAAAGGGACGAATTCTCCAGTTGGCCAGGGACGGGAGCGAAGGAACAGCCATAGTCCCTGAGGGGCATGCACCTATCGCGGACATCCGCTTCGTCGGGGACAATATCTTCGTCTCGTACGACATCGACGGCGCAACTATTATTCAGCGTTGGACCGCAGCTGGAGATTTCCTCGGAGCGCTACCCGAGCCGCCGGCAGGATCGTTTGGTATGCTGCCGGCGTACAGCACCCGTTGCGACGCTCCCTTCTTCAGATACGAATCGTTCTCAAAGCCGCCAACGATCCTCGAATTCAGCGAATCAGATCGCTACTACACCACCTGGGCAGAATCTGGGGGAATATCCGGTAAAGACGACAATCAGGTTCAACGGGTTGCCTACCCATCGAAAGATGGAACTCCGATACCAATGTGGCTTGTTTCCCGCGGCACAACGAAACACGGAGAGTGCCGACCGTCGATTCTCACTAGCTACGGCGGATTCGGGATTTCCATGACGCCGCGGTTCTCCATCCTCGTCGAGATCATGCTCGAATTGGGCTGTGTCTTTGCCCTGCCTAACATTCGCGGTGGTTCAGAATTCGGGAAGAACTGGCATGAAGCAGCCCGCGGCCGCAATCGACAGGTCGCCTACGATGATTTTCTCGCGGCGGCGGACTGGATATGCAGCAATGGCATCACAAAGCCAGAACGCCTTGCGATCTTTGGAGGCTCCAACTCGGGTCTGCTCGTCGCCGCCGCCATGACGCAAAGGCCCGAACTCTTCCGGGCTGTTTTATGCATCGCACCAATTCTGGATATGCTCCGCTACGAGCAGTTTGGCAATGCCAGGAAGTGGCGAGAGGAATATGGCACGGTTGAGAACGTGGATGACTTTCACGCTTTGCATGCCTATTCGCCATACCATCGAGTCCGCGAAAACGTGAACTATCCAGCGACATTGTTTGTCACCGGTGACAAGGATATGCAGTGCGATCCCGCGCATGTCCGCAAGATGGCAGCCCGGCTTCAGAACCGTCAGGACCAGCGGCATCCCATCCTGGTCGACTATAGCTCAGAGCGTGGCCATACCCCGAACTTGCCACTTTCTGTACGCATCGAAGCGCTCACGCACAGGCTCGCATTTTTGTGCAGCGAACTTGGGATAGCCATTCCCGAGGAGGACATCCAATGACACTTCTACTTGTGGTTCGAGGCTACACGCAGCTTGCCAAGATCGGCTTCATGATGCGATTTGGATCGCTTCAACAGATACACGCCCGTGTCAGAGGTGAGGCCGTCGCTTCTCGGACAGGTAGCAGGGCGCCTGATGTGGAGGCAATCTGCCATGCAATCGACCTTGCTTGCGCGCTCTATGTGAAACCTGTCTTGTGTCTGCAGCGATCCGCAGCCACTACGATCCTCCTTCGGCGTTTTGGATGGAGTGCGGAAATGGTCATCGGAGCTCAGGTGCTTCCGTTCAAGTCGCACGCATGGGTTGAAGTTGACGGAAGGGTCGTAAACGACAAGCCCTACATCCCGGAAATCTACCGCGTCCTCGAACGCTGCTAGGCAGAAACTATGAGCATTATTTTCGGAATTCGCAAATCTATCGGCCAAGATGTGGACAGAGGTGAACTTATGACCTTTGCTTCGGCAACACATCGCTACGCCTCCGCCGGAACATTCGTGTTCACTAGTCACATGGTTGGCATGGGCTTCCAACCCTCTCTGACACATCTGCGATCACAACTGGAGTCGCAGCCTGCGACGGATCGTGTGGGCAACCTTCTCGTGTTCGATGGGCGCCTGGACAACCATGCGGAACTCAAAAGCAAGCTTGGCATTATTGATCCTCTGACCTCGGACACCGCCATTGTGCTCGCGGCGTTTGAGTATTGGGGCACACAGTGCTTTTCAAGCTTCATTGGCGATTGGGCGCTGGCGCTTTGGTCCACAAACGATCAGGTCATGTACCTGGCACGTGACCACGCGGGCGCACGCACGCTTTACTTCAGCAACCATGACGCTACGCTATGCTGGGCTACCTACCTTGAAACGTTCTTCGCACATGGGGCGCGATATTCTCTCAACGAGGAATATACAGCAGCCTACTTATGCGCGCAGCCTATTCAATCTCTCACGCCCTATGTGGGCATCGAAGCGGTACCACCAGCTCACTATATTGCGATCCAGGGTACCCGTGTCACAAAGACGGCGTATTGGAGTCCGGTGGCAAGAAGACAGATCCTCTACAAATCGGATGCTGAATATGAAGAACACTTCCTTGCACTCTTCCGAAAGTCGGTTGAACGCCGCAGCGGGCCCGGTGCTCCAATTCTCGCCGAACTCAGTGGTGGAATGGATTCAACCTCCATCGTCTGCATGTCGGACGATATCCGAAGATCAAACGGCATTGGCGTAGACAAACTCCTCGATACGCTGTCCTATTATGATCCCGGGGAACCAAACTGGAATGAGGAGTCATACTTCGCGATCACCGAAGCGAAACGAGGCAAGCGCGGAATACACATTGAAACTCCCACTGCAATGCAAACGTTCGAGTCTGCCGATGCTTCCCTTTGCGGTTCAAACACGCCCTTGTGGCCCGGCATGGACCGCACCTTCCTCGAACAAGAGCGCGCAATCTTATCCGCAATTGGAGATCGCGGCTACAAATCGATCATCTCTGGAATTGGCGGGGATGAACTCTTAGGGGGGCTGCCTCTGCCATTTCCTGAACTGGCCGATTGTCTGGTGTCGGGCCGGATATCGCATCTGCTGAGTCAAGCGATGAGATGGAGTTTGTCACGCAGAGCCTCACTGATTCAGCTACTGTTTGAAACTCTGAAGTTCACCGGGAATCTCTATCGGGCGCCTCGGCTCAGGTTCGACGATCTTCCTCCATGGATTGAGCCCCGCATAGCCCAAAAGTGTCTCGGATTACAGCCGAAACGCGGGACGAATGAACGCTACCTTGGCAGCATGCCAAGCAGGCTTTCATTCGCTCAGGCGTGGAGGTCGATTTCCGAAACGCTACCCCATACTCGTCCGGGGTGTCTCGCCAGATTTGAGTTTCGCTATCCCTATCTCGACCGCGACCTGGTCGACTTTCTCGCTCGCGTTCCCAGAGAGCAGGTGGTCCGACCTGGGCGCAGACGCTCCCTAATGCGCAGAGCGCTCAAGAACATTGTTCCGGTTGAGGTCCTGGAACGTCGGCGGAAAGGTTCCATCATCCGCGGTCCACTGATAGCTCTTCAAACTCAAAAAGCCGCGCTTGAAGAGCTATTCCGCTCGTCTTGCCTCGCAGATTTGGGATTCATAGAACCAACACGCCTGAAACCGGCTATCGAAGTCACACTTACCGGCCGGGAGCCCAAGTGGGGATTCAGCATCATGCGTGCAATTGCATTCGAGCTTTGGCTTCGGGGAGATTTGCCGATTTTTATGAAGGGGTTCCGGTCGGTGGACTTCTGAATTGAAGACGGGACAACTAACCTCCGAAGCAAACAAGATCCGTGTCAACTGGGCCGTTCGCTAGCCCTGTTGGCACGGAAATTCGCACCGAAAAGAGGAATGACCATGCGTTACATGAAACCACAAGTACTGACCACGCTTTCCGCCACCACTTCAATTCAGCAAGTGGACAATTTCGGCGCCAAGCCCATCGGCCTGAGTCGCGATCAGAGCCACAACCTATGCACACCGAGTGCCTACGACGCCGACGAGTAGGCGTGTTTGACTCGGAATAACCGTGAGGGCCGATCATGCGATAAGCTGCATCATCGGCCCTTACCTCCAGGAAATGCCAGACCGAGATGTATCCGAGAAGGGCGTTGCGTATTCTTTGATGTGTTCGCGGAATGCCGCCGGAAGGGGGCTAGTTACCGTCAACTTGTTTGTCGCGAAGTTTCCACCATCGAGCGTATTGAGTTTTATCCTCAGGGGTCGGCCTTTCGTACCCCTGAAGCCAGAACCGATACCAGTCAATGTTCCGTTGCAGCGTTGCAAGCCTCGCTTGCGGATGATCCGGTGCATGCTCCTCGTTCGGATAGTAGAAAAGCTCAACCGGTCGCCCAAGCAAATTCAGACCTGCGAACACTTCAAATGCCGCAGCCAAATCGGTTGGGACGGTATTTGGATTGTCGAACGCCTCTCCGTGCCCCATCTCTTCCATCAGTAGCGGCGTATGAATCTTGTCCAGATTGAAGGATACCGAATAGTCGAGCCAGTTCTTTGCGGATGCTCCGTAGGGAGGCCCCCCGTACAGATTGTTATATTCATCTATTGTTTCCGTGTCGTGGTGAAGCCAGTATTCTCCCATGCTGTATTGAACATTGTCGGCAACCGTCGCCGCACGAAAGTTAATTGTAGAGTGAGCCAAGGCGAACTCGGTGTACCAACCGGTTCGGCTGAACCCGATGATCCCTATCCGTTTTTTGTCGACGAGACCGAGTTCTTCCAGGGCTTTGACGCCACTGTCCCACAAGTCCATATGGAATGCGGCTTCAGCGATGCTTCCCGATCCGCCCGTTCCCGGATAACCTTTTGGATAGAATTCCTCCTCCTTTTGATTGGATCCTTCTGTCGCAATCACTCCCAGATACATGATTCCTGCGTTAGCAATCGGTTGAGGTGCGAAAGACGGGAAGTGGCCAAAGCCGCAGGTGAAACCACGAGCGAATGGCTTTGTTTGGATCACGAGAGGGTATCGCCTTCCCTCTACGTAGTCTGGCGGGAGAAGAAGAAGTCCGGTAGCATCGTATCCGGTTGATGTGGCCCAGTGAATCTCTTTCGTTGGAGCAAGCGTCAGATCTCGAAACTGTGGGTTTAGGGAGACAAGTCTGGGCGACTCCTGGGAATCTGGTTGGTACGAGAAGAGCTCCGGAGGAGTTTCCGAATCGCTGAAGGCTCCCACAATGTATTTCCCGTTTGTGGCAAACTTAAGGTCTCCCTTGAACGGGAGCTGGATTGCAGATACCTCACGCCAGGTTTCACTTTGCCGGGCAATTCTCTCGACTCTATTCAACGCTGTACTGCGCAAGTAGACTTCACCGGAGCTTGCCCAATAGAGAGCCCCCTCCCATGCAAAAGCAAGATGCGAAGCGACTACCTCTATGCGCCCAGTGCCCGGATCAACGACGAAGAGACGAGACCGCGATCCGTGTCCGAGAGTATGGCTGATCTGATCGTCTTTCTCCAGTTGCGTGCCGATTGGGGCCATCGCGGCCACAAGAAAAGATTTGCTATCGGAGGACCACATCGGTGTACTGACGATCCACGGAGTCATCAAGGGAGCCGAAGTTTTTCCGCTACGCATGTCATAGAGAACGAGCGGCCCGACGGCATGGAGCAGACCGCTGCTGTCCCGGAGCTTTATAAAGGCGCTCGCGCGCCATTCAGCAGACATCTCCTCTGAAAAGTCGAGATAGCCGATCAGCAATGCTCTCCCATCTGGCGACAGACTCAGGTTCAACCCGGAATTTGCTGCGTGATTGAAGACTGACAGTCTGTGCCCGTTCAGGGGCGAAGTTATCGAAACCTGTTGTGGCGCAGACCAGTGGCCGCCTCGCAGCCGGACGACAAACACCCTTCTGCGTGGCCAAGCGTCTTCGGTAACCTGCGGGAAGGAGATGCGATACCCTTGCGCGATGTCTCGCTGCGAATGGTGTGAGCTGGTGTCCTCTTCCGACACTTTTGTGGCGTAGGCTATGGTTCGAACTCGCGCATCCACGGAGTACTCCACAACGTCCGTAGCGGCCTTGACCAATATGGTATGACGGCCAGTGTTCGTATCCACAATATGGATGGCTCGACCGGTTGGTTCTCCGAGAAGAACGACCATGTGGCGGGAATCTCCAGTCCAGCGAGCCTGCGATATATCACCGACTAAGACGCGTTTTCCGGCCCCACCAGGACCGCCATGCAATTCGAGGATATTGAGCTCAGTGTCATTTGTATTGGTCTCGAGATTGGGAGACCTGACAAGGTACGCAACTCGATTACCATCAGGGCTGATCTTGATCGTGTTCTGCCATCCGGTCTCGTCAAACGCGATGTCGCGAACTCCGACACAGTCCCCGGCAGTAATTGGTCGCTTGGGTTCTGCACTCATTGCCCCTGAATTGACAAGAGTCGAGATTGAGATCGCCAAGTAAATCATCGCCTTGCCTGAGATCATCTTGACCCCGTAGCGTCTGCTGATGAAAATGGCCGGTCCAAGCGACAGAGTCATCCTTCCAAATGTTCGCTGAGATTGGCTTGGCATCAGAAAATCACCTTCAGTGCGAACTGCATGGAACGGGGGCCTCCCTGTTGGTATTGGGAAGCTACCGTGCCAAGACTCTGATTGAGCATCTCGGTTGCGGTACCGAAGGTTGCATCTGTCAGGTACCGGTCGATGTAGCCGAAGTTCGGATGATTGAAGACGTTGAAGGCTTCGGCGCGGAATTGGAGTTTCGCATGATCCAAGATTCCGAAGTCACGCCTCGCAGCCAAATTGATCTGCTTGGCTCCAAATCCTCGAACCAGGTTTCTTGGTGCGTTTCCGGCTTCAGTTCCGGCGGGCGTAACAAATGCCGGCTCGGATGCAAGAGGACCACCATTGATCGCGCGGCCCCCCGGATATTGGGGGCCGTATAGATATAGAGGCCGGCCTGGTATGAGGTTCACGCCAGAGTAATACTGATTTCCCGTAGACGAGTCTGTCAGGAAGTTGCCATTAAGGGTCACAGGAAAGCCGGTGCGAAAAATCGCTCGGCCATCAAGGCCCCAATGACCGAGTACTGCTTGAACACCTTTTGACCACTTTCTGGAAGGCAGATCCCAACTTGCCCCGCCGGAGAAGTTGTTTCGGACGTCGAAGTCGGAATTGCCGCGAATCAAAGGCAACGCACTGTAAGTAGAACCGTAGTCGATCGAATGCGACCAGGTGTAGGAAGCCAATGCCTGAAGGCCGTGCTCCATTCTCCGCTGAAACTGGACTTGCAATCCCTGATAGTTGGATGTGACCCCGCTTTGAAGGTACATAACCCCGCCAAAGTTTGGATTGAGGGCGGTCAAGGACAGAGATTGTTCTCCAGGGAGTCTCCTTCCATTGGCAGCCACGTAGGAAAGTGTCAGTGCCTGCGCGGAACCAAGAGCCTGCTCCATACTCACGTTCCACTGGAGGGTATAGGGCGCCTGAAGATGCCTTGGAAAATCGTAGATTGTGCTCGCGGTGTACGGCGCTGTTGTCGATGGCTCGAAGTTCAACTGGGCACTGGTGAACGGCAACGCAGAGCCGAAGAAGAATTGGTAAGCAGAGAAACCGATCCCTTCTTCATATGCGCTTGAAGCCTCTTCATTGTTGGTATCGAAGAAGACTCCGCCGCCCCCACGAATGACGGTCTCTGATCGAGGGCTGTCTCTTACCCTCCACGCGATTCCAAGTCTTGGCGCGAAATTGTACCAGCTTGTTTGCCACAGCGAGGTTCCGCGGGGAGCCAGCGCCAATGTGCTGGGATCGGACAGGCTCCCGATCAGGGTGTAAGCATTGTTTCCGTGAGCATCTGTGGGTGGCGGATTCAGATCCCACCGCAGACCGGACGACAATGTGAGTCTCGGAGACACTCGCCATTCATCCTGGAGGAAGATGGCCGTCTCATGGAATACCGGTGTTGCACTCAAATTCTTTTCGATGACCGAGATGTCCGCCGCATTGCCAAGCACTGACTGAGAACTTGCAAATTCCGATTCGGCAAGCGGGCTGGCTGGCACGGCAGTCGTCGATATGGTTCGAAAGTCGATTCCTGCCTTCAGACTATGGTGTCCCGACGACAGGGTCACGTTGTCTACCAAGTTCCACTGGTGTCCGTTATTGTTAGCCGCCAGGGTTTGGAGTGCAGATAGGCCAATGCTCGAGAAGTAAAGCTGAAAGGCTACTTGCGGGCTAGCATAAGCTCCCAACCCGATAGCCTCCGGTAGGTCGACGGGAATCGCTCCACCAAAGTTATCCAGGCTGCCTTGCGAAGAAGCGAGAGTATGTGCATAGCCGAGACGGAACTCGTTGGCTCCTCCACGCCCAATTTGGCTCGTCAGACCCAGCGTGTACGTTTGGGTATTCACTTGACTCCGTATCAGTTCAGACAATGTCCTTGACGAAGTTGAGCTTGGTGTAACCCCATAACGGAAGAAAAGAGTATGGCGCGATCCAAGCATATGATCGATACGGACGCTGGTGGAGTCGATCTGGCTCGGGAGCGAAAAGGATTTAATGAACGTCGCCAAGCTTGGATTGGACTGGGTTCCATAGTCGATGTCGGTTGGACCAGAGGTCTGCTTTGGGTACGCATCCAAGATCGCCTGAAGAGCAACTGGAGCTTGGAGCCTCATGTAAGTATCGGGAACGTACTGGACTGTTGCGGCCTGGGGTTGCATCAGGCGCAAGCCTTCATACGAGACAAAGAAGAAGGTGCGGTGCAATCCATTGTAGACAGTGGGTATGATGACGGGACCTCCCACGGTTCCGCCAAAGTCGTTCTGGCGCAAGGCAGCTATCGGAGTTCCATGGTTGTCATTGAACCAATCATTGGCATCGAAGTAATTGTTACGCAGGTAGTTGAAGGCGCTTCCGTGGAAGGCTTCGGTTCCAGAGCGGGTCACCAAAGAGAATTGCCCACCGGGAGACCGTCCGTATTCCGCGGAGTAGGTCGAACTTTGAACACGCAACTCCTGCAGTCCGTCGACGGCGATGAGACTCTGTGTTGTTCCGAGCGCAGTCGCCCCTGGAGCCGATCCGCTCGTGGCGGGATTCGCGGCTGTTCCATATCCATTACCTGAAGCGATGTTCGCCGATACGCCGTCGACAGTGTAGTAGTTGGACTCCGTCCGCTGGCCGTTGACGCTAAAGTCCCCGAAACCGCTCCCCACACCAGCTTGCGGGCTTTGCGTCACCGTCCCCGGTGTCATCGAAATTAAGTCCTGAAAGCTTCGCCCGTTAAGAGGAATGTTCTGAACAAACTTACTGTCAATGACGGTGCTTACTGAGGCACCGGTAGTATTCAACAACGATGAGCCGGACTCTACAGTCACAGTCTCGGAGGCGGCTCCAATCGGCAATGTAAAGTTCAATGCCAGAGCACTTTGAACGTTCAGAATAATGCCGGGCTTGATGATTGTTTTGAATCCGTCTTTCGAGACCTGCACGCGATACTGGCCAGGAGGAAGGATCGAGACTGTATAAATACCGGTGCCGTTTGTTTGGCCGGCATAGTGCATGTTGGTT
>Ga0255356_1001864_pt1 | contig 12796 bp, 8 predicted proteins | sample HBST100metaG_FD_189944 | JGI IMG/M metagenome (GOLD analysis project Ga0255356, IMG submission 189944) | Peat soil microbial communities from Stordalen Mire, Sweden - H.B.S.T100 | ecosystem: Environmental > Terrestrial > Soil > Wetlands > Peat | place: Sweden: Norrbotten County, Stordalen Mire... | reverse complement strand
GGCCACAATGTTGCTAATCCTTACCCGGAATCGCCTGCTCTCGATGGTCTGCTTTCTGATGATCGCGGAAGTGAGCCTTGGGCGGGCTCAGACAGCGTCCCAGGACGGCGCAGGAGCCTACGCAACCGGGACATACCGCAATCTTTTCGCGGAGGATGGCCACTCCCCGCGCGAGATTCAGGCGAGGATCGACGGCACCTATCAGCAGCTCTTTCACGGCAACCCGCAGACGCAAGCCATCGCCTTTGCAGCAGGCAGCAACGCCAACGGCCCGCTGATGTACGTGACCGACTGGGCGAACCACGACGTACGAACAGAAGGCATGTCGTACGGAATGATGATTGCTGTTCAGTTGGACAAAAAGGCCGACTTCGACGCGCTGTGGAATTGGGCAAAGACTTACATGTATGTGAGCGACCCGAAGCATCCGTCATTCGGATATTTTTCCTGGTCGTGCAAGACGGACGGCTCACCGAACGAGGAGACTCCCGCGCCCGACGGCGAGGAATACTTCGCGATGTCGCTGCTCTTCGCGGGCAACCGCTGGCCGGGCGGTCATGGCATCTATGACTATCATGCCGAGGCTGAACGGTTACTCACTGCGATGCGCCACAGGGCTGTCATCACAGGTCCGACGAAGTTCGGGCAGCGCAGCGTGGGCCCGGAGGTGAACGAGGAGAACGCCATGATTTTATTCGTTCCGGGAATCATGCCGCATCCCTTCACCGATCCCTCATACCACCTGCCTGCCTTCTATGAGCTTTGGGCGCGGTGGGGGCCGGTTGAAGATCGCGCTTTCTGGGCGCGTGCCGCCGAGGTAAGTCGCACCTTTTTTGTGAAGACCGCTAATCCGCGGACGGGCCTCGCGCCCACCTTCGCCAACTTTGACGGCACGCCCCACGCCATGCGGTTCGAGCAGTCTGGCGAGTTCGGCTACGATGCATGGCGCACGGCCAGCAACTGGTCTGTCGATTGGTCGTGGTGGCAGAAGGCGCCCGCGGAGCAGGAGTTGAGCGACCGCATCCAGACGTTCTTTGCCGCGCAAGGCGTTGACACGTATGGACCGGTCTTTACGTTGGATGGCAAGGAACTGGGCTCCACGCCGGGGTTGACGCATGAGGGACATCCCGCCGGGCTGGTAGGCACCAACGCGGTCGCAGGACTTGCAGCTACCGACCGCGTACGCGCAAAGCGGTTCACTGAAGCGCTATGGAAGACGCCGATTCCCTCGGGCCAGGAACGGTATTACGACGGCATGCTCTACCTGATGAGCCTCATGCATCTGAGCGGACAGTTCCGTATCTTGGAACCGCAATCGACGCGCCGCAAATAATACGATGAGTCCTAGTGCGACTCTTTCGCCAACTCGCGGCCACGCGCCAGTGCACGTTCGTCCAGCTCTACCCAGCGCGGATTCTTCACCAACCGCCGCAGAGCCGCGCCAATATTTGCGTCCTGCAGCAGCCTAGTAATCTCAAGCAGCGCGCCCAGCATCACCATGTTGCACGCTCGCGCATTGCCCAGTTCATCGGCCACTTGCGTGAAGCTGCGCGCCAGCACATGCACGTTTTTCTGCTCGCAATCTTCAGGAAAGCTCTCGCCGTTATAGAGAATCCATCCTCCGGCAGGCACGCTCTTCACAAACTTCCTGAGCGAGGGTTCATTCATCGCCACCAGCACATTGGGATTCATCACCATGGGCGAATCGATCACTTCTCTCGAAAGACGCACATGGCAGTTGGAGGTGCCCGAGCGCATCTCCGGCCCATACGACGGCAGCCAGGAAACTTCGAGACCGGCGTCCAGTCCTGCCTCAGCCAGCACCTCGCCCAGCAGCAAGACTCCTTGCCCGCCAAAACCAGCTACGCGCACGCGAAGATCCACCTTCGCCGCCGTCCCTTCGAACGCAATCGGATTGCCTTCAGGCAGGTCTTCGATGGCAACGCCAAGAATTTGCGGAATTCGACCGAGCGCTGGTGCGGCCTCAGCCATCTGCCGCGGCTGCGCCTCTTTTGTGCGGTCGCAAAAAACGCCCAGTGGAAAGGTCTTCTCCATCACGTCGCGTACCCAGTGCTGCGCTTGCACCGGAGTCATCTTGAAGATTGTCGGGCAGGGCGACAGCACCTCGATCAGCGAGAAGCCCAGCCCGCGCACCTGATTCTCAACGGCGCGCTTGATCGCTCGCGTTGCCTGCACGATCTGTTTGGTGTCTCCCAGCCCCACGCGTTCGATGTAGACCGGAGCCTCCAGCGTTGCCAACAGTTCGCACATGTGCAGCGGATAGCCTTCACTGGCAGCGTTTCGTCCATTCGGAGAAGTCACACTCTTCTGCCCCAGCAGTGTGGTCGGTGCCGATTGTCCACCGGTCATGCTGTAGATGGCATTGTTCACAAAGATGACCGTGATGCTCTCACCGCGATTAGCCGCGTGCAGAATCTCCGCGGAACCGATGGCCGCCAAATCGCCATCGCCCTGGTAGTCGATCACGATGCTCTCTGGCCTGCTCCGCTTCACACCCGTGGCCACAGCAGGCGCACGTCCATGCGCAGCCGATATATTTCCCACGTCGAAGTAGTTGTACGTAAATACTCCGCAGCCTACCGGACCGACGAGGATCGTCTTGTTCTGGATGCCTAGCTCATCGATGGCCTTGGCCAGCATTTTGTGGATCTGACCGTGCCCACACCCAGGGCAAAAGTGCGTCTGGTGCTGCAACTCTTCCTTCCGCTCATAGCGCTCGTAGAAGGCCTTCGCCTTGCCGTGCGACACCTCGTATTCAGAAACTATCTCGCTAGGCATTGGTCATCTGCTCCTTCTCCGGCGCCATTGCCGCCGAGTAACGTTGCGCCTGCTTACGCACAAAGCTGAGCACTTCTTCGTGCGACGGTACATTCCCGCCCACGCGGCTCAAGAACTCCACAGGCCGCGCACCGTTCAGCGCCAACCGTACGTCTTCCAGCATCTGGCCGTTGCTCATTTCCACCACCACAAAGGCCCGTGCATGCTCAGCCAGTCGTTTGAAATGCAACTTCGGAAACGGAAAAAGCGTGATGGGACGTAGCACACCAACCTTGAGTCCATCAGCGCGCGCCTCAGCAGCGACGGCCTTCAGAATCCGGCCGATAATTCCGTAGCCTGTCAGCACAATCTCTGCGTCGTCTGTCTGCCACTCTTCGGCGCGCACCTCGCACTCCTCGGCGCGACGGTACTTCGCTTCCAAGTGGCCCTGATGCGCCTCCATCTCGTCGATATTCAGATGCAGCGAAGTGATGAGATTGCCGCGCGTCTCCTCTGTGCCTGTCACGGCCCACTCCGGCAGCAGGGGAGCAATCGCCGTCTGCGGAAACTCGACCGGCTCCATCATCTGCCCAATGAATCCATCTGCCAGCAGAACCACCGGAGTGCGATAGCGATCTGCCAGTTCGAAGGCCAGCGCAGTAAGGTCCGCCATTTCCTGAGCGGAGTGCGGCGCCAGAACGATGGTGCGATAGTTACCGTGGCCGCCACCCTTCACCACCTGGTTGTAGTCGCCTTGCTCGGCTGCAATATTTCCCAATCCCGGCCCGCCACGCGTAATGTCCGCGATCACGCAGGGCAGCTCTGCGCCCGCCATGTAACTGATGCCTTCCTGCATCAGGCTGATTCCCGGTCCGCTCGACGCCGTCATGGCGCGCACACCCGCCGACGCCGCGCCGTAAAGCATATTCATCGCAGCGACTTCGCTCTCCGCTTGCAGAAACACTCCGCCTGCTTGCGGGACGTAGAGCGCCGCGGCCTCCGCAATTTCGCTGGCCGGTGTAATGGGATACCCATAGAACGCGCGACATCCAGAGAGAATCGCACTCCTGACAATCGCTTCGTTCCCCTTCATCAGTTGCTTGCGCATTCACTCGCTCCCACAATGCCTGTATCGACGCCATGCTCTTTCTTGCGTCGCAAGACCGTAATCGCCCCTGGCTCGGGGCACATCATGAAGCAGATCCCGCAGCCCGTGCAACCCGCGCCCGCGTACGTTGCAGTGCGATAGCCATAGTGATTCAACCGCTCGCTCAGCATGATCACCTTGGGCGGACACGCTTCAACGCAGAGTGCGCAGCCCTTGCACTCATCCACGTCCACCCGCAGCAAGCCACGGTCCTGTTTCTCCACATCCTTCATTTCCACTCCTCAACACCCCCAGAGAGATTCAGCCGCATCGGTGCTCCTCACGGATGATTCTCCCCCAAAGCCCAAACTATTCTCGGCCTCGCCAAGGTGCCCGGCTGTGATATGCATCACCTTATCGTCGTTGCGCATCAACGGAGAAAGCCCTGAAACTCCTTGTTTTTCCATGGTAAATCTTTCCCCTCTTCCGCTCCGGAAGATGCTCTCCGTGCAGGGAAACTTCGGTGTCTCCCTTGCTTTCCCAAGATGACTGGATTCTAATTTCGCTCGGATGAGGACAAACATTCAACTCGTTGCAGGACACGAGCCGCAAGGCCCGGCGCCTGCCGCCAAAGCCGCTCTGTTGCTTGTCGGATTCAGCGCGGTCATCGGCCAGATCGTGCTCATGCGCGAGCTGATGGTCGTCTTCAACGGCAACGAGATCTCGCTCGGCATTCTACTGGCCACATGGCTTTTCTGGACGGCTGTCGGAAGTCTGGTGTGCAGCACTCTTGCGCCACGCGGCAGCAACGCGCGCCGAACTGTGGGCATGCTCGAATGTCTGCTCGGCGTCAGCCTGCCGGTCACTGTCTGGGCATTGCGCGCCAGCAAAAGCCTCTTTCAGACTGTTCCGGGCGAGTTGGTTGGCCCGGTTCCGGTGCTGCTGGCATCGCTGGCCTGTCTTAGCGTCTTCTGCGTTGTTGCGGGCACGTTGTTTGTGGCAGCGGCGCGAATGGTCAGCGAGGAATCCGCCATCTCTTCGCGCTCCGCCACCAGCACGGCTTACCTGCTGGAGGCGGCTGGCTCCGCGCTGGGAGGAATCCTCGCCAGCCTTGTCTTGCTCCGCTTTCTTGCGCCCTTCCAGATCGCAAGCATTGTGCTCCTCTTGAACCTTTCGATGGCTGGCATCCTCTTATTGCGAATGAGTAACAGGCGGCCTGTGGCCGCATCCGTTGCCGCGGCACTTCTTGCAATGTTTCTTCTCGTCGAGGTTGCGCCACGGTTGGAGAGTTCCTCGCAGGCGCGTCAGTGGAGAGGCTTTCGCGTGCTCGCATCGCACGATTCGATTTACGGCAACCTGACGGTCACCGAGACCGGTAACGTCCGTAGCCTGTATGAAAACGGACTCATCATCGCTAACACGCCGGACGAGAGTGCCGCCGAAGAATCGGTTCACTACGCACTGCTGGAGCACCCTGCGCCGCGAAAGATTTTGCTAATCGGCGGCGGCGCCAGCGGAAGCATCGCGCAGGCGCTCCGACATCCCACCATCGAGCGGATCGACCTGGTCGAACTGGACCCCGCGCTGATCGGCATGGCGCACCAATACTTTCCCTCCGAGCTCGTTCCTGGCAATTCTGCTCTCTGGTCCGATTCTAGAGTGCATCTGCACTACGCCGATGGCCGGGCCTATCTCAACTCGAATCACGACAAATTCGATGTGATCATTCTGAATGTTCCCGACCCGCAGACCGCGCAGTTGAACAGGTTTTACACGGTCGAGTTTTTTCGTTCTGCGCGCGATCATCTTGCGTCAGGCGGATTGTTGGCCCTCCAACTGCGTTCGTCGGAGGAAACGATCAGCCCCGACCTGGCAGAGTTTCTGCGCTGCATCAACCGCACGCTGCGCGAAGTCTTTCCATCTGTCGTCGCCATTCCAGGAGAGACGATCCATTTCTTTGCCGCAACGCGCCCAGACGTTTTGACGGACGATCCGCATACGCTGGTCGCGCGGTTACTTGAACGGAATCTAAAGACGCGCTATGTTCGCGAATACTTCATTCCATTTCGCATGATGCCCGATCGCATGGAGCAGGTGCGCGACGAGTTGCAGCCAACGGCCACAACGCAAGCCAATCGCGATTTTTCGCCGATTGCTTATTACTTCAACGTTGTACTGTGGAGCACGCAGTTCAAGCCAGACTATGCCGTTTGGCTGCGAGCCGCGGAGCATGTGGATTTCACCGTTGTGCTCGGGGTGGTTCTTATGGCCTTGCTTTCTGTGGCAGCGCTTCTAGGTTTTGTGCCCGCACGTGAGCAACGCATCCGTTCCGCGGCGGCATACTCGATGGCTACGACGGGCTTTACTTTGATGGCATTGCAAATCTTCTTGCTGCTTGCCTTCCAATCTATCTATGGCTGCATCTATCACCAACTCGCTATTCTCATTGGTCTGTGCATGGCCGGGATAGCTTTTGGAAGCTGGCTAGGTATGAGGCGTGCGAGGCGTGACGACAGTTCCCCTTGCCGCACCGTTCTATTCATTCAGCTATTGCTCGCGCTCTCTTGTCCAGTATTAATGCTTCTTGTCAGCCTGCTTGCGACGGTCACAGGAATGGCGACATCCTGGTTTGCTGCGCAGTGCGTCTTTCCTGCATTGGCCGCCCTTTCGGGCATCTTGGGCGGCTACCAGTTCCCCGTGGCGACTGGGTTGTATCTTTCTGAAGGCAGCGGTCGCCGAAGACTTGGCATGATCTATGCCATCGACTTACTAGGCGGTTGTGCTGGCGCTCTGGTGCTGAGCGGCTATCTGATTCCGGTATTCGGATTCTGGAAGACGGCGTGGCTCTGCGCCGCATTGAATCTACCCCCGTCTCTACTAGCCGCACGGGCTATCCCGAGAGCTAAGATCAGCCGTCCCTAGGCTCTCACAGTTTGTGCTCGTTGAAGACAACCGCGGTGAAGCTGAAAATGTCGGTATCTTCATCCTTCCAGCAACTGGAATCCATCCGCGCCTTGCGGCAGGTCTGCTCAAGAAAGGTCTGTCGGTCCCATTTCTCTTCCACCGGCACCTGCGGAAGCAGCAAGCCCTCACTGTCGCCATTCTTCATAAGTAGTCCATGTTCACCTATTCTGATCTGTTGAACATCGAGCACGCGTCGCAACGGCGAGAGCACGGAGATTTCATATTCGAGGTGAGGCAACTCCGAAACCGATACTGGCTCGAAGCGCGTATCGCGCATGGCAGCCAGCATAGCCGTGTCGCGCACGGTGAGGTAGAGAGGCTTGGCGGCGGAGGTATAGCCAACACATCCGCGCAGCGCGCCGGATTTGGTGAGAGTTACAAAGGCCCCGCGCTCCTGGTTCAGTGTTGCGCTCGCGCTTGCAGCAGGCTCATACGCCTTACCCTCTTGAACTACATGCTCAACCGACTTGCGAGCCAGCGCGAGTAACTCTTTCTTCTCCTCTTCACTTAGCGCGAAGGGAGTTATCGCCGCCTTTTCGTGTGGCGCTTTCACAAAAGCATCGGCGCTGTAGCCAACGACACGCGAATGGTCTCCAGTAACATCGCCGGAATTCTCGTACTTCAGTACGAGCGCTTTGTTAGCTCCCATGCGCTCGGCGTAAATCATTGCGGCCACGATGGGTGCGCCGCCGCAAGCCTCCCAAACTCGCGACTGGAAGTTACGCGACATGCTGAAGTAGTCCCACGACTGAAGAGCATTGAGCGTCTTGTGGTCTATCTTCACCGCATCATCGTATTTGTGGTAATGCGATAAATCCGAACTGGCAAGAACAAGCGTGTCGCCTTCCTTGCCGTCTGCCTTGATCAGTTTTGCCAGAGCGAATCCCAGAGCACGGCTGTTCTCGTAACTCTGATCTCCCATGATGATGGGAACAACCTCAAAATTGCCCAGCACCTTTTGCAGCCACGGCAACTGAACTTCAATCGAGTGTTCGCCGCCTGCCGATGTAGGCTCGTGTCCCTGGCTGGAAAGCCGCAGGGTCGAATTCATCTTGACAAGCTGCCGCGCGAAGGCCTTGTCCACTGGCACATTTCCCAGCGGCGTCGCATAGGCGTCACCCTCATAAACTGAGGTGTAATCGAAGGATTCATAATGCGACGGCGCAATCACCACGACGCGCGCATACTTGCGTCCCTTCAATGCGGCATAAGTGTACGCGGCTGTAGGACCCGAGTACTGGTAACCAGCGTGCGGAGCGACCACGGCGAGGAGTGGATCAGTAACAGGTGGTTCCGAGACACGAGCCAGCAGTTCATCAATCATTGCGGAAAGCGTCTTCGGATCTGCCGGATAAAAACTGCCTGCGACAGCGGCCTGCCGTACCTTAGGCACATCTGCCGAGTGAAGGTGCGCGAACGGCGTAGATACCAGGAAGGCGATGAGTGGCGCAGCCAGCCAATAGGCGTTCGGGGTTATGGCGATACTCATATGCGAAGCCTCTGCTTTCTCATGCGTGCCAGATGCCGGGAATCTGCTCTTGGCAGAATGGGCACTTGTTCTTGCGGATAAGCATCTTGCCCGCGGTGAATCCAACCCGCTCCACAAGCATCTTCTTGCACTTGGGGCAATATGTGTTTTGCGCCGGATGTCCCGGCACGTTTCCAATATAGACGTAATGCAGCCCTTCTGCATCGGCAATCGCCTTGGCGCGTTCGAGCGTGGGCACCGGCGTGATGGGCAGATTCTTCAATAGATACTCGGGATGAAACTGCGTGAAGTGCAAAGGCACATCCGCGCCCAGGTTCGCCTTGACCCACTGTGCCAATCCGCGAAACTCTTGATCGCTGTCGTTGAGCGTGGGCAAGACCAGGTAGACAATCTCTGTCCATTTGCCCATCTTTCGCAGAGTAACTAGAGAATCCAGCACCGGTTTCAACTGGCCTGTAACTACCTGACGGTAGTAGTTCTCGGAGAAGGATTTTAGATCGATTTTTACGGCGTCCATCTTACCGTACGCCGCCTTCAGCGCATCCTCCTGCATATAGCCGTTCGAGACCACAATGCTGCGAATGCCGGCAGCGTGACCTGCATCGGCGGCATCCATCAGAAATTCGCTGAAGACGACCGGCTCGCTGTACGTGAAAGCAATCGTAGGGCAGTTATATTGCTTTGCTAGTTCGGCAACGCGTTGCGGAGGAGCGTACTGGGCAGGAACTTGCTCTGGCCGCGACTGCGAGATATCCCAGTTCTGGCAGAATTTGCAGTTAACATTGCAGCCAGCCGTGCCCAGCGAGAAGGCAACCGATCCTGGCAGATAGTGGAAGAGCGGCTTCTTCTCAACCGGGTCAACGTGTGCCGCGGCGACCCGCGAGTGGACCAACGTGTAATAGGTTCCGCTGCGATTTTCGCGCACACCGCAGTAGCCGCGTTCCTTGTCTCCCACTGTGCATTCGCGCGGACACAGCTTGCACTTGATCTTGCGATTCTGAAGCTTCTGGTAAAACTTCGCTTCGACAACGAATCGCGCGTTGTCTTCGGTCTCGGAGGCCGCGCCGGACGGAATCGCAGCGGCGGGCTCGGCAACGCTAGTCATGCCCAGCGCCGCTCCTGACGCCAGGGCGCACTTCAGAAACGAGCGGCGATCAAGTGCGCTGCCGCCTCGGCCATTTATGATTTCCTCGATTTTCAAATCACAGGACATATTGAACCTCTCTGCTACTCTTCCGTCTACACTTCCACAATCGAAATCTTCCTGGGGTCATTCCTTCCCAGATGGTGCTCGGCATCGGCTGCCGTGGCAATGTAATGCGGTGCGCGTTCCTCGGCCTCCAGCGTTTTCAACCCTTTTTCGGCGCGCTTGCGTTCGATAATCTGCCAGCCCGTGTGATCGAGCGCGACTGGGTCGGTGGAAACGAGCAGGGAATTGGCATTCCAGCTGTGTTCCGGCTTGTAGCCCGGCCCGCCTTCGTACATTGCCGTGGTCGCGTCGCAGATGGTGAGTCGCATCCTGCTTCGGATCTCCGGCAGCATATTAAGGTCTGCGACGTAGGGATTGCAGCCGTTGGGATGGTACTTATTGGGGTTATTGATGATACCGTACATATTCTTGAGAGCGATGGTTACGCCCGCACCGTCGTGATCTTTCAACACGGGAAGGTTGATAAGAAGGTTTGAGCGCTGGGTCAGGATCTTTGACAAGCGGCTGCCCACGTTGCCATAAGCCGCAAGTTCCTCTTCGTAGCCGACACGGTCTGTGCCGAAGCATTGCACGCGCTCCCCGCCCATCGCCAGATGAAAGCCGGCACGCTCCAACTCGGTGCTGTCGCGATCCCAAACCACTATGTCGCTGGCTTTGATTTCAGCCTCCTGCAAGCGTTCGCAGATGGCCGCGACTAGCTGCACGTTGGTGGAGATTCCACGACCGCCAAGGGTATTCACCTTCAGGCTCACCATCTCTCCAGGACGAACCAGATTTCTCCACGCCTCGACTGCATGATCCAGGTGCGCATGATCCCGGCTGAAAAGAGCCTGCATGGCGCGGTCGAGCAGAGCCAACATGCGATGCGAATCGACCGTTGAGCCCGTGCCGCGCAGCAACTCATCCCGAGCAACTACGACTCGGGATTTCATGCCCGCCGCGCTGGATTCAGTCACAACCGGCTCCGCGGCTGCCAGTGCTCCCGTCGCGCCGCCGGCGCATAAGAGCGCAGCCCCGGCGAGGGATTTCCTTAAAAAGCTCCTGCGGCTGTCTTTATCTAGAGTGCTCATTGGCGTTCTCCGCCAGCCCTACGGCCCGCCTCAACGATCAGTCATTGAAACGAAACTGCTTTGGGGCCGTGATCAAGCCGATCCTGACAAGGCGTCTTTCCTCATAGCGGAGCTCGATACCGCAGGTCGCATCGCCTGTATTAACGGCTACGGCAACCCGAGGGGAGTTGCAGTGATGGCTGGCACTTGAGGTGGAAAACCGGCCGAACTTAGGCTTGGTTTCGGCCCGCCTGTATCGCGTATCCCAAGCGAAGAGATAAACTGCGCAAGAGGACTGTTCCCTTGACCATGAACGCCGACGCTTCCACGAACCTGCCTGCACCTATCTCCCTTTCTTCCAAACGCGGCTACAACCTCTTTCTTTTGCTTGTTGCCGGTCTAGGCGGTTTGCTGTACGGCATCGATGTAGGCATCATCGGCGGTGCATTACCTTACCTGGAAGCAACCTCGCACCTGGATGCCGGGCAACTGTCGGTCATCGTCGCGGCGGTCCTGTTGGGCAGCGTCATTTCCACCTTGTTTGCCGGGTTGCTTGCCGACTGGATGGGACGCAAGCCGCTGATGGTCCTCTCTGGGCTCACGTTTGTCGTCAGCATTCCGATTATTGCTCTCTCGCACGGATACGAACCACTCTTCTTTGGCCGGCTTTTGCAGGGCATTAGCGGCGGATTTATCGGCGTGGTGGTTCCGTTGTACCTTGCCGAATGCCTCTCCGCCTCCCAACGGGGCAAGGGAACGGGCATCTTTCAGTGGTTGCTCACGCTTGGCATTGTGGCGGCAGCAGCGGCTGGCATGTACTACAGCTATCGCGTTGCGGCAGTCGCCAGCACCGCCGATGCCAGCACGTTGTTTGCCTTCAAAGATCAGGTCTGGCGGCGGATCTTCTGGGTTTCCTTTCCTCCCGGCGTGCTCTTTATGCTGGGCAGCTTGCTGGTGAGCGAATCGCCCCGCTGGCTCTTCAAGCGCGGCAAATCCGCCGCTGCTCACGCCGCGCTGCTCCACTCGCGTAGCACCGAGCAGGCCGCCTTGGAACTGCATGAAATGGAGATGCGCGCGACAGAAGAGACAACCCACGCCGCCGAGACCGCGCACTCAGGCGGGCAAAAGCTGCATGACTCTCTGCTGCGCCGCAAGTATCTCATTCCCTTTCTCCTGGCCTGCCTCATTCTCTGCTGCAATACGGCCACCGGCGTCAACTCGATCATCGGCTTCAACACCAGCATTCTGTTGCAAAGTGGCCTCTCCGACCTGCAAGCGCACTGGGGCTACGTCATCTTCACCACCATCAACTTCGTCATGACTATGGTGGGTATGATGCTGGTTGATCGCAAGGGCCGTAAGTTCCTGCTTACTCTGGGCACCTCCGGAATCATCGTTTCCATCATCACGGTTGGCATCCTGTTTCTCAAGACAGAGGCTCTGAGTCTGGACAGCCGCGTCGCCGTGCAATCCCTGGTGACTCCCGGCCAGGAATTGACGCTGCACTTCGATCAGGCCGAAGCCAACCGGCTACTCGCATCCCAGGGCAAACCCGCAAGCATGATCGACAGCGGCCGCGCCTCGCTGGCCATCATTTACTCCTACGGTGACTTCACCGCGGCCACCAGTTTTGTTCGCTCCGATGATGCGGCTGCTGCCCCCATTCAGATCACCCGCGCCGGTTGCGTTCCGGCCAATAAGATCGAAGCCCTGTTCAAAAATCCCTTTGCCAACCTCGCCGCTGCTCAGACCGCTCCGCTGCGCATCGATAAGGCCCTCATCGGCCAGGTGCCACCAGCAAGTCATGGCTGGTTGGTGGCCATCGGTCTCTACTTCTTTATGGCCTTCTTCGCCATCGGACCCGGCGTTTGCGTTTGGCTGGCGCTTTCTGAATTGATGCCCACGCGCATCCGCTCCAACGGCATGAGCATCGCACTGGTCATCAACCAGTTGGTTTCCACCACGCTGGCCGGCATCTTCCTGCCCTTTGTCAGCAAGCACGGCTACTCGTCGATGTTCTTTCTCTTCGCCGGCTGCACAGTGGTCTATTTCATCGTTGCGGCGTTTTTCCTACCGGAGACCAAGGGCAAAACCCTGGAGGAGATTGAGGCTCATTTTGAAGGGCAGGCAGCCGACTGAGTGTAGAAAATGACGAGGGTCGTCGGCTCTCGTTATTTCCATATAGAAACAGTTGTTTAGCGTATTTCTCCAGTTGCTGT
>Ga0255356_1001862_pt1 | contig 12809 bp, 9 predicted proteins | sample HBST100metaG_FD_189944 | JGI IMG/M metagenome (GOLD analysis project Ga0255356, IMG submission 189944) | Peat soil microbial communities from Stordalen Mire, Sweden - H.B.S.T100 | ecosystem: Environmental > Terrestrial > Soil > Wetlands > Peat | place: Sweden: Norrbotten County, Stordalen Mire... | reverse complement strand
GGCGGCACGCAGGGCGGCGGCGTGAGCAACGCGCTCGAAGACAGCGTGGCGGGCAACGTGATCACGGTCTCGGGTGCCAACGACACCGTGGCGCTGACGACCGGCGACAATACCCTCTACGCCACCGGCTCGCTTGACGACGTGCTGGTGAGTGGCGGGAGCAACATCATTCAGCTCGAGAGTACCGGCTCCGCGAGCTTCGATGGTGGCAGCAGTACGGTTGTCACCGCTGGAGAGGGGGATACCCTGTACGGTGGCAGCGGCGACGCGCTGGTGTATGCCAATGGGGGCAACGATCTCTACGTCGGTGGCAGCGACACGGCTGCGTCGCTGGCCTTTGTGGTCGGCAGCGGGACGGACACGATCGTTGGCGGCGCAGAGGCCGACACGATCTACGCGGCCAGCGGCCAGGAATACGTCGGTGGCACCGGTAGCCTGTGGTTCGCCGGCATCGCTGGCTCTTCGACGGTGGTCAGCGGCAGTGGCGCGGAGACGTTGTACAGCGCCGGCAGCGCCAGCAACCTCATCTATGGTGGCAGCGGTACGCTGCAGTTCATTGACTACGAGAGCAGCGCGGTCTCGACGGTGTTCGGTGGCAGTGGCGCGGAGTCGTTGTTCGGCGTCAGCAGCAGCGACGCGTTCGTTGGCGGTACGGGCAGAGAGAGCGCGTGGTTGTACGGCGGTTCCGATACCTTTATCGGCGGCAGTTCGGCGGCGACCATCTATGCCGTGGCTAACGGTACCAACGCAGTGGGTGCCAGCACCCAGAACATTTCGCTTGTCGGCACTGCGGCTGGCACCACCGTGAACGACTGGAACGTCAGCGAGACGACGATCAACGCGGCGGCATCTGGCGGTTCTGACACGTTCTATATCAACGCGCTAGCTGGCTCTGCTTCCATCATCGGCAGCAGCGCAGGCAACGACACGGTGTGGCTGGTCAACGACGCCGCTGCGGCTCGTACGATCAATATCAGCAACTGGCAGAGTTCGGATGCGGTCGATCTGTATGGCTACTCGGCGGCCGACCAGGCGTCGCTTACGGCCGCGATCGGCAGCGATGCCGCCTCGGTCAAGCTTTCCGACAACACGACGATCAACTTCATCACCAAGACCTGACGCCAAGTTTAACCCGGCTGAACCACGATACCTCACGCCTAAGGGTTCAGCCGGGTTTCTTGGGAGCCCGCTCTGTATGCAGAGCGGGCTTTTTTTTGTTTGTGGTCCGGCCTTATCGCGGGTCGCTGCCATGGATGCCGCCCGGCCACGACGAAACGGCTGGGTTAGCGCGCGGATGCGGTGGCGCGAAAGGCCAGTTCAGGCAGCATTGCGCATGAACGCGGCCAGCTCTTCTTCGCTGCTGTTGCCTTCCATCGGCCCGCGCTTGCACACAGCCAGTGCGCCGGCGGCGTTGGCGCGGCGCAGCGTCTCCTCGATCGGCAGTCCCTACAACAGACCGGCGACGAACGTCCCGCCGGCGCAGTCTCCTGCCCCGGTGGGATCGACCTCGCTGACCGGGAAGGCAGGGCTCGCGACGCGCCGGGCGTGATCATAATACACGCTGCCGGCCGCACCGCATTTGAGGAAGACGCATTCCGCCGGGCCGCGCAGCAACTGCCGCGCCGCTTCGTCCATCGGCAGCCCGGGGCACAAATGGGCCAGATCGGCTTCGCTGGGCAGCAGGATGTGCGCCAGCCCCATCAGTTCGGCGATCAGTTCGGCCGTGCCGGGACGGCCAAGCAGTTCCTGGCGTACGTTCGGGTCGAACGAGATGCGCGCACCGGCGTCGAGCGCCAGCCGCACCGCGCGGTGGATGGCCTCCCCCATCCGCGGCGAGAACAGCGACGAGCCCATCACGTGCAGGATACGGCAGTCCCGGAAGGTGGCCGGGTCGAGGTCGTCGGCGCTGAGCCGCCCGGCGGCCACGTTGGCCATGTGGAAGATGTAGCTGCTACGCCACTGGGATAGGGACCGGCAAACGTGCCTGCGGCAGCGAAACCCTGGTCGAGCGCCGTCGCCACCATTTCCACCAGAATTTCGCCGACCGCGACGATCTGCGCCATCGTCTCGCTTCCTTCATCTTTCGTCGGCACCGCAAACGCGCGTAACGTGAGCAGTAGCTCAGACGGAATGCGTTTGCCAGGGGCGACATGATGGAGGAATCAGACAGTGGGCGGCGGCTGCCACAGCCGGCTCGACTCGAGCAGGCCGCCCGCGCGGCGTGGCTGTACTATATCGGCGGCCGCACGCAGGACGAAGTCGCGGCCCAGCTCAACATTTCGCGCCAGGGCGCGCAGCGCCTGGTCGCGCTGGCGCTGGCGGAGAAGCTGATCAAGTTCCGCCTGGATCATCCGATCGAAGCCTGCATGCAACTCGGTCAGGCTCTGGCCGAGCGGTTCCAGCTTCGCTATTGCGAAGTGGTGCCGCGCGACGACGGACCAGGCGGCCCGCTCGCCGGTCTCGCCATCGCGGGGGCGCGATATCTTGAGCGTTGGCTCGCGAACCGGGCGCCGCTGGTGCTTGCCCTGTCCACCGGGCGCACGTTGCGCGCCATCGTGGCCGAGGTCTCGCCCATGGATGCACCGCAGCATAAACTGCTGTCGCTGTGCGGCACGATCGCCGCGGACGGGCGGGCCAACTCGGTCGAGCCGGTGGTTCGGCTGGCGGAGCGCACCGGGGCGCAGTGCTACCCGATGCCGACGCCGGTGGTGGCGGCGACCGTGGCGGAGCGCGAGCTGATGCAATCGCAACGGTCGTTCACCACGTTGCGCGCGCTGCTCGACGAGGCGCGCTGCATCATGGTGGGGGTGGGGAACGTCGGCTGGCGGTCGCCGATGCATGCCTCCGGCTACATCTCGGACACGGAGCTGACCGAACTGATCGAAGCCGGCGCGGTCGGCGAGATTTCGGGCTGGTCGTTCACCGCCGACGGCAAGCTGCTCCGTGGTTGTGTCAACGCTCGTGTGACCGGGTTGCCGGTGACAACCCGGCCGGGCTGCGTCACGGTCGGTGTCGGGGCGGGTCCGCAGAAGGTGCAGGCGATGCGGGCGGCGCTGCACGGGGGCCTGCTGAACGCGGTCATCACCGACGAGGCGACCGCGGCCGCGATTCTGGCGGACACAGCAACTTGACTGCTGGGGGTAAATGTGGCTAATTGCCCGCGCACCGAGCAAAAGTCGGGCGACAGAATAAAGAACTTGAGCACAGGAAACCGAGAAATGCGTCTGAGGTATGCGTGCGCCGGCGTAGCCATGGTGGCTTGCACTGCTACGGCGGCTTCCGCGGCGACTATTACTGTCGCTACGGTCAACAATTCCCAAATGATCGACATGCAGCGCCTGGCTCCCAAGTGGGAACAGCAGACAGGCAACAAGATCAACTGGGTGGTGCTAGAGGAGAACGTCCTTCGCCAACGTGTGACGACCGACATCGCCACCAAGGGCGGGCAGTTCGACATCGTCACGATCGGGTCGTACGAGACGCCGATCTGGGGCAAGCAGGGCTGGTTGGCGACTCTTAACGACTTCCCCGCCGCCTACGACTACAACGACATCTACCAGAATGTGCGCGATGCGCTTTCGGTGAACGGCAAGCTCTATTCGGTGCCCTTCTATGCCGAGAGTTCTTTCACCATGTACCGCAAGGATCTGTTCGAGAAGGCTGGGCTGACGATGCCCGAGCATCCGACCTATACGCAGATCGAGCAGTTCGCCGCCAAGCTGACGGACAAGGCGCACCAGCAATACGGCATCTGCCTGCGCGGCAAGCCGGGCTGGGGCGAGAACATGGCCTATGTCGACACGCTCGTGAACACCTTCGGTGGCCGCTGGTTCGACATGAAGTGGCAGCCTCAGCTTGACAGCAAGGAATGGCACGACGCCGTCACCTACTACGTGAACTTGATGAACAAGTACGGGCCGCCGGGCGCCGCTTCGAACGGGTTCAACGAGAACCGCGCCCTGTTCGCCACTGGCCACTGTGCGATCTGGGTCGATGCCACATCGGCCGCGGGCGCCATCTACGACAAGAGCGACAGCCAGGTTTACGACAAGACCGCATTCGTCGCCTCGCCGACCGCCGCGGTGACGAACGTCTCCGGCTGGTTCTGGGCCTGGACGCTCGCCGTCCCGCAGACCTCCAGGCAGATCCCCGTGGCGAAGCAGTTCCTCGCCTGGGCAACCTCGAAGGAATATGTGAAGCTGGTCGGCCAGAACATCGGCTGGACCGTGCTCCCTCCGGGCACCCGCAAGTCCACCTACGCCACCCCGGAGTACATCAAGGCAGCGCCGTTCGCGAAGGCCGTCGAGGCAGCGATCCTGGCGACTGACCTGAATCATCCGACCGCGCAGCCGGTGCCATATATTGGCATCCAGTACGTCGCGATCCCTGAGTTCCAGGCAATCGGGACGCAGGTTGGCCAGTTCGTCGCCGCGGCGCTGGCCGGACAGACCAGCGTGGATGATGCGCTGAAGCAGGCGCAGGCGGCGACGCTGAGCGCTATGCAACAGGCCGGCTACCTCCAGTAACTGTCTAGAGAACCGGCTTGTCGGTTCAGGACCCGGAACCTCCGTTCCGGGTCCGTTTTCTCCCAGGGAGCTGCCCTGAGAATGAGTGACACTGCAATCAGGACCACATCACGGACGCCGGTATCGCGTCCGAAGAAGGGCCTGGGGGGTCGGGTGAACACCCTGCCTCTGCTCGGACCGTCGGTCGGCCTGCTCCTGGTCTGGTGCATCGTGCCGTTGGCGATGACGGTATGGTTCTCCTTTCGTCGTTATCTGCTGCAAAATCCGTTGATCCATGGCTTTGCCGGGATCTCGAACTACAAGTACCTGCTGGTCGACCCGGCGCTCTACAGCGCCCTGTGGGTCACCGTCGTGCTCGTCGTCGAGGTTCTGGTGATCTCGGTCGGCCTGGGAGCGGTGCTGGCGGCGCTGTTCGAATCGAAGTTTCCCGGCCGCGGCATCGCCCGCGTGCTGATGATCTCGCCGTTCTTCGTCATGCCCACGGTCAGCGCGCTGATCTGGAAGAACCTGCTGATGCATCCGGTGAACGGACTGTTCGCCTGGATCTGTCGCAGCCTGGGCCTGCCGGTGGTGGATTTCTTCGGCAACTGGCCGCTCACCGCCGTGGTCATCATCGTGGCGTGGCAGTGGATGCCGTTTGCGTTCCTGATCCTGGTGACCGCCCTGCAGTCGCTCGACGAGGAGACGCTCGAAGCCGCGGACCTCGATGGCGCCGGGCCGATCTCGGTGTTCTTCTACATCCAGGTACCGCACATGGGCCGCGCCATCACCGTGGTCATCATGATGGAGACCATTTTCCTGTTGAGCGTGTTCGCCGAGATCTACACCACCACATCCGGCGGTCCCGGGGTTGCCACGACGAATCTCGCGTTCCTGATCTATGAGAAGGCATTGCTGGCCTTCAACGTCGGCTCGGCCTCCGCCGCTGGCGTGATCGCCATCGTCATCGCGAACGTCCTGGCGGCCTTCATGGTCCGCACCGTCGCCAGCAGGTTGGACACATGACCCGCCGCTCTAACTCCCCCGTCGCCGGTGTGCTCGGCTGGCTAGCCGCGCTGCTGGTGTTCTTTCCGCTCATCTGGATGCTGCTGGCCAGCTTCAAGACCGAAGTCGAGGCAGTTTCCACGCCGCCGTCGCTGTTCTTCGCCCCGACGCTGGAAAACTATCGCGAAGTCCTCCAGCGTGCCGACTATGTCTCATTCGCGATGAACAGCATCATCATCTCGTTCGGCGCCACGGTGCTTGAGCTGTTGCTTGCCGTTCCGGCAGCGTTCGCCATGGCGTTCTTCCCGACGAAGCGAACCCGCGGCACGTTGCTGTGGATGCTCTCGACCAAGATGTTGCCGCCGGTGGGTGTGCTGATGCCGATCTATCTGATCGTGCAGTGGACGGATCAGCTCGATAAATTGCCGTCCCTGGTGGTCTTGAACGCGCTCATGAACCTGCCGATCGCGATCTGGATGCTGTTCACCTTCTTCAAGGAAACGCCGAAGGACATCATCGAGGCGAGCCGCATCGACGGCGCCAACGTACGTCAGGTGATCTTCGTGGTGCTGCTGCCTCTGGTCATGCCGGGCATTGCCTCCACGGCGCTGCTGTCGATCATCCTGTGTTGGAACGAGGCGTTCTGGAGCCTGAACTTGGCGGCACATAACGCTGCGCCGTTGACTGCCTTCATCGCCTCCTTCTCGGCGCCGGAAGGTTTGTTCTGGGCGAAGCTCTCCGCTGCTTCCACCATGGCGATCGCGCCCATCCTGGTGTTCGGCTGGATCAGCCAGCGTCAGCTCGTCCGCGGTCTTACATTCGGCGCCGTCAAGTAGCTGGCGGTCGCCGCTGTCTGAAAGGAACGGCACGATGTTTCTCGAACAATATAAGCTGTCCGGCCGCACGGCGGTCGTGACCGGAGCCGGTCAGGGAATCGGTTTCTCCTGCGCGCAGGCGCTCGGCGAGGCAGGGGCGCGTGTGGTGGTCACCGACAAGCTCGCCGACCGCGTCGAATCGGCGGTGGCGAAGCTCAAGGCGCTGAAGGTCGACGCCTCCGGGGCGGTTCTCGACGTCACCGACTCCGCGGCCATCGAGGAACTGGCAACGAAGCTCGACCGCGACCAGGCCGGGGTCGGCATCCTGGTGAACAATGCCGGCTTCTGCGTGAGCAATACCAAGGCCGAGGAAACCAGCGACGAACACTGGCGTTCCCATCTGGCGGTGATGCTCGACGGCGTGTTCTATTGCTCCCGCTCGTTCGGCAAGCGCATGCTGGCGCGCGGCAAGGGCGCCATCGTCAATATGGGGTCCATGTCGGCGGTGATTGTGAACAAGCCGCAGGAGCAGTGCTTCTACAACGCCGCCAAGGCCGGGGTGCATCAGCTCACCAAGTCGCTCGCCTGCGAGTGGGCGCGGCGCGGCGTGCGGGTGAATGCGGTCGCGCCGACCTACATCGCCACACCGCTAACCACGTTTGGCATGCAGAACAAGGAGATGGCGGCCACTTGGCTGGAGATGACGCCGATGGGCCGCGTCGGCCAGCCGGAAGAGATTGCCTCGGTCGTGCTGTTCCTTGCTTCGGATGCTTCCAGCCTGCTGACCGGAAGCATCGTCATGGCCGACGCGGGCTACACCTGCTGGTAATTGGAGATTGGGATGAAACTCGAAGGTAAGATCGCGCTCGTCACGGGTGGCGGGAGCGGCATCGGCAGGGCGATCACGAAGCGCTACGCCGAGGAGGGCGCAAAGGTCTTCGTCGGTGACCTGCACGAAGCCGCGGCGAAGCAATCGGCTCAGGCAGCTGGCCATGGCGCGGTCGGCCTCAAGCTGGATGTGACCGATCAGGGGTCCATCGACGCGGTTATTGCAACGGTCGTGCGGGAAGCGGGGCGTCTCGACATCCTGGTGAACGGCGCCGGCGTGTTCGACATGGGGCCGGTGGAAGAGATCACGCACGAGAGCTATCGCAAGGTCTTCGCCGTGAACGTCGAGGGCACGCTGTTCATGCTGCAGGCGGCGGCCAAGCAGATGATCAAGCAGGGCAAGGGTGGCAAGATCGTCAACTTCGCCTCGCAGGCCGGGCGGCGCGGCGAGGCGCTGGTGGCGGTGTACTGCTCGTCCAAGGCGGCGGTGATCAGCTTGACCCAGAGCGCGGCCCTCGGCCTGGCGAAGCACCATATCAACGTGAACGCCATCGCCCCGGGCGTGGCGGACACACCGATGTGGGACACGGTCGATGCCCTGTTCGCGAAGTACGAGCACCTGCCGATCGGCGAGAAGAAGAAGCAGGTGGGCTTGGCCGTCCCCTATGGCCGCATGGGCCTGCCGGAGGACCTGACCGGGGCGGCGCTGTTCCTCGCCAGCGCCGACGCGGACTACATCCTCGCTCAGACGTTGAACGTCGACGGCGGCAACTGGATGAGCTGAAGCAATCGGCGGATGGCGCCGCCAGCGGGGCGGCGCCATCATGCCGAGATGAGCACAAGAGAAGACAAGCAGAACGCTGGGCTGGCCAGGGCGGGCACGGCTTTGGTGCCAGCCGAGGACGCGAAGTGGGAGATTGTCGTCCGCCGACTGTGCGGTGACTTCTTCTATGGCGTTACGACCATGGGGGTCTTTTGCCGTCCCGGTTGTCCTTCGCCGCGGCCGCGACGGGAGAATGTCCGCTTCTTCGCCAGCGCCGAACTGGCCGAGGCGGCGGGGTTTCGCGCTTGCCGGCGCTGCGACCCGAACGGGACACGTGTCGCGTTGGCACGCGCCGTGGTCGCGGATGCCTGTGTCCATATCCAGGCCAGCGAGGCCATCCCGTCGCTGCAGGTGCTGGCGGCGCGCGCCGGGTATTCGCGCTTCCACTTCCTGCGCTTGTTCCGTGACCATACTGGGCTGACCCCGCGCAGTTACGCGGAAGGCGTGCGTGCGCGCCGGCTGCAGGCCGCCCTGGTGGCCGGCGAGCGGGTTGCGGACGCGGTGGCCGGCGCCGGGTTCGGCTCCGAGAGCCGGGTCTATGAGGATACCGGAAAGCTGCTCGGCATGACTCCCGGCTCGGCCCGTCGCGGCGGTGCCGGGGAGACGATCCGTACCGCGCTGGCCGACTGCCCGTTCGGGCGGCTGTTGGTTGGCGCGACCGCGACCGGCGTGTGCTTCCTGGGGTTCGCCGAGCCCGACGACGCGCTGCTCGGCGATTTGCGCCGCCGCTTTCCGCGCGCGCACGTCGTCGCCGACGATGCCGCGTTGGCTGACACGGTGCGGACCGTAGTGGCGTTCATCGCCGAACCGAAGGCAGCACTGACATTGCCGCTGGATCTGCGCGGCACGGCGTTTCAGTTGCGGGTGTGGGAAGCGCTACGGCGGATTCCGCTCGGGGAGACACGCAGCTACGCCGAGGTCGCGGCGATGATTGGTGCCCCGAAGGCGGTCCGGGCGGTGGCGCGATCGTGTGCCACCAACCCGGTTTCGCTTGCGGTGCCCTGTCACCGAGTTGTCGGCAGCGACGGTTCGCTGACTGGCTATCGGTGGGGGGTGCCGCGGAAGCAGGCTTTGATCGAGAAGGAACGCCGGTCGCGCGATGCCTGACGGCGCCGCGCGACCGCTGGATCAGATCACTCCGCTGCGTGCTTGGTCTTGGCCAGCAGCTTCTGCTCCTCGTCGTAAACCACCTGCATGGTCTTGATCATGCTGCCGGGGTTCACGCTGATGGAGTCGATGCCGATCTTCGCCAGATAGGCGGCGATCTCGGGGTAGGAAGCCGGAGCCTCGCCGCAGATGCCGACGTGGCGCTTGTTGCGGTGGGCGCCTTCGACCGCCAACCGCAGCATCTCCAGCATGCCTTCGTCACGCTCGTCGAAATCGAACGCCACCGTCTCGGAGTCACGGTCCACGCCCAGGGTGAGCTGGGTGAGATCGTTGGAGCCGATCGAGAAGCCGTCAAACAGCTCGGCGAACTTGTCGATCTGGATGACGTTGTTCGGGATTTCGCACATCACGTAGATCTGCAGGCCGTCTTCGCCGCGCTTCAGGCCGTACTTAGCCATGGTCTCGATGACCAGCTTGGCTTCGCCGACGCGACGAACGAACGGGATCATCAGGAACAGGTTCTTGAGCCCCATTTCGTCACGCACGCGCCGCATGGCCGCGCACTCAAGAGCAAACCCGGCCGCATAGTTCGGATGGGCATACCGCGACGCGCCGCGGAAGCCGATCATCGGGTTCTCTTCTTTCGGCTCGTACTGTGCGCCGCCGAGCAGGGCAGCGTACTCGTTCGTCTTGAAGTCCGACATGCGCACGATCACGGGCTTCGGCCAGAACGCGGCGCAGATCGTGCCGACACCTTCCGACAGCTTCTCGACGAAGAAGTCGGAGGGCTTGTTGTAGCCGGCGGTCAGCTTGCGGATTTCCACCCGTGCCTGCGGGTCCTTCACCTCGGTCGGGTTGGCCAGCGCCATGGGATGGGCGCGGATGCCTTCACTGATGATGAACTCGAGCCGGGCCAGGCCCACGCCCTCGTTCGGCAGCGAGGCGACCGAGAAGGCCATCTCCGGGTTGCCGAGGTTCAGGCAGATGTGGGTCTTCGGGTGGGCGATCTTGCCGATCGGGGTCTGCGTGATGCTGTAGTCGAGCACGCCTTCGTAGACGTGGCCGGCTTCGCCGTCGGCGCAGGACACCGTGACCATCTGCCCGGTCTCCAGCGCGGTCGTGGCATTGCCGGAGCCCACCACCGCAGGCACGCCCAGCTCGCGGGCGACGATGGCGGCGTGGCAGGTGCGCCCGCCGTGGTCGGTGACGATGGCACCGGCCGTCTTCATCACCGGCTCCCAGTCGGGCCGGGTCGACTCGGCGACCAGCACCTCGCCGGGACGGAAGGCATACAGGTCCTTCATGTCGTTGATGACGCGAACCGCGCCGGTGGCGATCTTCTCGCCCACGGCACGCCCGGTCACCAGGATGTTCGAGGTCGCCTTGAGCTTATAGGACTCGAGCATGTCATGCGACTTGCGGGAGGCCACCGTCTCCGGCCGTGCCTGCACGATGAACAGCTCGCCGTCCTGACCGTCCTTGGCCCACTCGATGTCCATCGGCACCAGGTGCCCGGCCTTGGCCGTATAGTGCTCCTCGATCTTGATCGCGTAGCCAGCCAGCTCGAGCACGTCGGCGTCGTTCAGGCAGTAGCGGACACGGTCGGCACGCGAGGTTTCGATGTTGGTGGTGGTCAGGCTGCCGCCGGCCTTCGAGTAGATCATCTGCAGCTGCTTTTCGCCACGCGAACGGCGCAGCACACTGCGGAAGCCCTGGCGATAGGTGGGCTTGTGAACATACCACTCGTCGGGGTCCACCTGGCCCTGCACCACGTTCTCGCCCAGGCCGTAGGCGCCGGTGATGAAGACCACGTCCTTGAAGCCGGACTCGGTGTCCAGCGTGAAGATCACACCGCTGGAAGCCTTGTCACTGCGGATCATGCGCATTACGCCGACCGACAGCAGAACCTTGAAATGATCAAAGCCACTGTCCACGCGATACGAAATGGCGCGGTCGGTGAAAATGGACGCGAAGCAGCGCCGGCAGGCATCGAACACGGCGTCACCGCCGCGGACGTTCAAATAGCTGTCGTGCTGGCCGGCGAAACTGGCAGTCGGCAGGTCCTCGGCGGTGGCGGAACTGCGCACGGCCACGGGGACGCCTTCGCCCGATTCTTCCTCGAGATCACGATAGGCGGCCACGACCTGCTTCTTCAGATCGTCATTGGCGGTCGCCTGATAGACGATTTCGCGGCACTTCTCTGCGACTTTGCCGAGGGTTTCGATGTCGGTCTTGTCCAGGCCGTCCAGAACGGCATGCAGCTTGGTCCATGCGCCGGCTGCTTCGAGTGAGTCGTGATAGGCCTGGGCGATAATGGCGAAGCCGTTCGGTATCCGGACACCTTGAGCGGACAGCTCGGCGTACATCTCGCCGAGCGACGCGTTCTTGCCGCCGACGAGCGCTACGTCAGTGTTGCGTAGATCCTTAAACCAACGAATGTACTTATTTTCAGTGGGCATGTTCCCTAGCTCCCAGGTTTTGATTCACAGAGTAAGCTGCGCGCGGTGCTGGCCGTCGGCATTGATCCAGCGCAAAGAGGTCGGCTTCGCACCGGGGAGCCGGGCGTGGCCGCCCGCTACTTCACGATAGCCACGCGCAGGGAGTTGGTGGTCCCGGGCTGGCCGAACGGTATCCCAGCGATGACCACGATGTTCTGACCGTGATTGGCAAAACCTTCTTGCAAGGCCACGCGGGTTGCTTTGGCAACCGTCTCGCTCATGCTGTGGGTTTCCGGCGTGACCACGGCGTGCACGCCCCAGACCAAGGCCAGCCGGCGGCCGGACGCGTCGGATGGGGTCAGGCCAATGATCGGTGCCTCCGGCCGCTCGCGCGCCGCGCGCAAAGCAGTGCTTCCGGAATTGGTGAACGCGCAGACCACCGTGGCGCCGACCGTGTGCGCCACCTGTCGCGCCGCCGCGGCGACAGCATCTGCAACGGAATGTTCTGGCGCCGGGCGAGATGCCTCGACGAACGAGCGCCAGCCGGGGTCCTGCTCCACCCTCGCGACGATCCGGTCCATGATGTTGACCGCCTCGAACGGGTATTGTCCGGCGGCGGTCTCGGCCGACAGCATCACCGCGTCGGCGCCGTCGAACACCGCGGTGGCCACGTCGGAGGCCTCGGCGCGGGTCGGAGCGGGGGCGCTGATCATGCTCTCCAGCATCTGTGTTGCCACCACCACCGGACGGCCGAGCTGGCGGGCGGCGCGCACGATGCGTTTCTGCGCCAGCGGCACTTCCTCGGGGGGCAACTCGACGCCCAGGTCGCCGCGGGCCACCATCACGGCATCGGTCAACCGCAGGATCTCCTCTAGGTTGTCCAGCGCCTGCGGCTTTTCCATTTTGGTCATAATCCAGGCCCGGCCGGCGGCGATGGCTTTCGCCTCCACCACGTCCTCCGGACGCTGTACGAACGACAGGCCGATGTAGTCCACGCCATGTTCGAGCGCGAAGTTCAGGTCGTCGCGGTCCTTCTCGGTCAGTGCCGGGATCGGCAGCACCACGTCCGGGACGTTCACGCCCTTGCGGTCCGACAGCGGGCCGCCGACCATCACCTCGGTTTCCAGGTGATCGTCGCGCACGCGGGTGACGCGCAGCCGCAGCTTGCCGTCGTCGAGCAGCAGCGTGGTGCCGATGCTGGCCACCTTGATGATCTCGGGATGCGGCAGGTTCACCCGGCGGACATCGCCGGGGGTCGGATTGAGGTCGAGCGTGAACGGCTGGCCGG
>Ga0255356_1001855_pt1 | contig 12823 bp, 9 predicted proteins | sample HBST100metaG_FD_189944 | JGI IMG/M metagenome (GOLD analysis project Ga0255356, IMG submission 189944) | Peat soil microbial communities from Stordalen Mire, Sweden - H.B.S.T100 | ecosystem: Environmental > Terrestrial > Soil > Wetlands > Peat | place: Sweden: Norrbotten County, Stordalen Mire... | reverse complement strand
GGACGGGGGAAAGCCGGTTCTGGGAGGCCTGATCGACATCGAAAAGCTGACCGGCAATGGTTACGACGGAAAGAAGTCGGGGCCGTGAGGCGGGCGGTCGGGGTCAAGTCGGGGCCAGGTCGGCGGGGTGTCGGGCCGGTCAAACCGCCCCATCCCCAATATCCATAAGGCTTATCGGCGATACGGCGTTCGAGCGCGGAAAAACATAGATACGGAGGGCAGCGAAACCGCCACTTCGTCCTAACTATATATAGATGGGAGGTACCGCAATGGCCCTGGTTACCAAAACCCGCAAACCCGAAGTCCTGCCCGCAACCCAACTGGACGCGATGATGCGCGATCATCTCCACGCGCTGGCCGTGCAGAACTACTCCGAGCACACCGTCCGCAACCGGAAGGTGCATATCGGCTTCTTCCTCCAGTGGTGCCGCGAACGCGGACTGACCGAGCCGGTCGAGGTCACACGGCCCGTGCTCGAACGCTATCAGCGGCATCTCTTCCACTACCGCAAGAAGAACGGCGAGCCGCTGAGCTTCCGCTCGCAGCACGCCTGCCTGGTCCCGCTGCGCGTCTGGTTCCGGTGGATGACCCGGCAGAACCACATCCTGCACAACCCGGCCTCCGAGCTGGAGCTGCCCCGGCTGGGCCGCGCCCTGCCCAAGAACATCTTCTCCGCCGCCGAGGTTGAGCGGATCATGGTGCTGTGCCAGATCGAGGAGCCTATCGGCCTGCGCGACCGTGCGATCCTCGAAGTGCTGTACTCGACCGGCATCCGCCGCCTGGAAACGATCCAGCTCAAGCTCTACGACCTCTCACTCGACCGGGGGCTGATCCTCGTCCGGCAGGGCAAGGGCAAGAAGGACCGCTATGTGCCGATCGGAGAGCGGGCCATCGCGTGGCTTGAGAAGTACGTCCGGGAGGCGCGGCCTCAGCTTGCCATCGAGCCGGACGACATGACCGTCTTCCTCACGGCGCAGGGCGAGCCGTTCAGCCGCGACCATCTGACCGCCGTCGTCAAAGACCGGGTGGATGCGGCCAAGCTGGGCAAGACCGGCTCCTGCCATCTCTTCCGCCACACCATGGCCACGTTGATGCACGAGGGCGGCGCGGACATCCGCTACATCCAGCAGATGCTCGGCCACGAGGACATCAAGACCACGCAAATCTATACCCAGGTGGCTATCCGGGCGTTGCAGCAAATCCATGCCGCCACTCATCCTGGAGCGATGCTCGAACGCAGCGAAAAACCCTCCACAAAAGCCACGAGTCCCGACGCCGAAGTCCTCTTCCAGATACTCGCCGCAGAGGCCGAAGACGACCGCGAATAACGCGCGCGCGGTCTTCTTTTAGTAGCTGTTTTTAGCTGCTAAAGAAGGGGCCAGTTTCGCCCGGAACCCACGTCGAATCCCCCCGAGAAATAACCGCCGAATCCGCTTCCGGGTCGTACAATCATCTGGAAATGCTGCTCGGCTCCAGCACGTCGCAAATCCCAGACGGCCTCTTGGCGGCGATGACGCTGCTAAGCGAAAAACTGCATCAGGGAGTTCCGAGTAGAAATCTTGCACCGCATCAGGGCATCGACGAGCGTAACTCCACAGCCGCGCTAGGCTTGCGAGCAAGCGAGCACCTGAATCGCGTCTGGCCTCGTTATACCGGCAAAGAAAGAGACACAGAAACCGGCAACGACTACATGTTCGCGCGCTACTACAACAGCGCAACGGGCCGGTTCTTAAGCCCCGACTGGAGTGCAAGTGTGGAGCCGGTCCCGTATGCCAAGCTCGACAACCCACAATCGCTAAACCTTTACAGCTATGTACTGAATAATCCGGTTGAATTGGTGGATCAGGATGGGCACGATGGATGCACGGTTGAAGGAATAGCCGAGTGTACATCCGCGCTGAGCAGTGAGGCTGCAGTACAAGACGAAACTGCATCGGAGCAGACAACAGATCAAATGTTCGCCTTTGCGGCCCAACAGAATAATGCGACTAATTTGCCTACCGGCACGCAACTGACGATGGTTCAAACTTTGATGGGCGAGCAGACTGACGAAGCCTCGGTAGGATCGAATCAGTATGGAGATGACCAATCTGGACGTAATGCTGGCCCACCTACCGGAGCGCAGATCACAGACGCTACGTTGGATAAAGAAGCAAATCTCATGGCTGGCACAATGCTCAATCTCGGCCACATTGGTAATGCTAAGACCTATCGCGGCCTGCCTGCAGGCAAACATCTAACAGCTCTGGCGGCAAAAGCGGAACCTGGAAGCGCACTTGCCATTCAACTGCAGAGAGATACCAGTGCTGTTAAGAATGCGACTCCTTCCCCTTACTCCCAATGGCGAGCAGTCAACCAAGGCTTCATCCGAAGCCGCGGCGACGCTCTCCGAGTTGCCGGGACGGATTTCTTACCCTAAGAGGAAAAAGATGAAAAAGAACATTTTGCTCGTTTGCTATTTGCTCGTGGTTGCCGGATGTATGGTAGCGTTCTCTCAGACAATACCCTCGACTGCTCGGCCAGCGGGTTTCCAATGGCTGGGAAGCCTCCCTACAGACGAACTCTATTCGACCAAAGCCATGAGAATCGACGGAAGTCGTGGGGTGATCGTCAGGGAACAATTGACGTTAATCTCCAACGACGGAGGCCGCTCATGGAGCCAGTTGAGAAAAAAAGGATCATCTGCAGATATAACGTCAGCTTGGTCGACACCTTCACTGCATCTATTGCGTTTGTCCGATGATTCGCTTCTCGTGAGCAATACTCCTGGTGCGGAAGCGAAAATTGTTCCCTTAAAAGAAGAAGATGTCAGTTATTTGGCTGCTGCTGCGTCTGAAACCCTTCAGCAGATGTTCCTAGTTGGTGGAAGGAGCGTAGCGACTACCGCACAACAGTTGGAGACGCTGCCGCAGTATGCGCACGATCCTACGACTGCCTCGCCACGAATGATAGTTCCGGTGATTTCTGTCAGTAGCGATTATGGGAAAACCTGGCAAACGATAGGCATGGAGAAGGCTGTTGGCTATCTCGATAGCGTAAAGGCGATTGGAAAATACGAGATCGCTTGGGGGCCTTATGTAGTATACGCTTCTACAGACACTGGGAAGTCTTGGAAACTGATGAAAATGGACATTCCATATGGAGAAGAAGATGCATACCCAGTCTCTGGAGCGATTGTTGCTAACCGGGCATATATCAGCTTGAAGAACGGTAGGCTGCTCAGCGGGGAGATCGGTGGCCAATCACTCGAACCGTTTTCGCGACCGCCTAGTGCCATTGGTCAACTCATGTTTATAGGTTCATGTGTGGGTTTTGGCATAGCGCCATCGACTACTAATGATGAAGATGTTTTGATGGAGACGAAGAACGGCGGAGAGACGTGGTTTCCTATATTACGAGCGAAAAAGATCGTGTCATTAACATCTGACGGGCCAGAAGTTTTCGGTGCGACTCAAAACCGTGCGTTCCGTTTCCAATCTGGAGGCAAGCTATCGAGTGAGAGCTGCGGAACTCGAACTGAGTAGTAGGGCGGGTGGCCCACCCATAAGGCCATCGTGGGTGCCCCATTCATGACGGCTTCATCGCGATGGGCGGGATCGGGATAATGTGTTGGCGTACACTGATTCGGTGATGGGCGGGTGGAACTTCAGCTACGACCAGTTGAACCGGTTGAGGGGGGCTATGTCGAGCCTGCCGATAAACGGTAATACGAGCTTTTGCTGGACATACGACGACTTCGGCAACCGGAAGCTACAGGCGGCCTCGAACCAGGCCTTCCAGGATGCCAGCACATGCCAGGCGTCTCCGGGGGCGTCTCTGGCGAGTGTCCAGGTGACGTACAACACGCAGAATCAGGTGACGAAGGCTCCGACTGCGGCGGACGGCTACCTATACGACAATGCGGGCAATGTGAGCAACGACGGCATGAACGCCTACCTGTACGACGCGGAGGGGCGCATCTGCGCGGTGAACACGGGCTATAGCCTGATGGGCTACCTGTACGATGCGGCGGGCAATCGAGTGGCCAAGGGAACGATCACGAGCTGGAGTTGCGACATCACTACCAACGGCTTCCAGCAGACAGCGGGCTACGTCGTCGGCCCCTCGGGCGAGCAGTTGACCGAGGTGGACGCGAATAACAACTGGGTACACACCAACGTTTATGCGGGCGGCAAGCTGATCGGCACGTATGATTCGGTGGGCTTGCATTTTTATTTCGATGATCCGTTAGGAACGCGCCGCGCGCAGACCGACGCATCGGGCAACATCGAAGCCACTTACCAGAGCCTTCCCTTCGGCGACGGCCTTAACGCGATCCCCTATACCACCACCGCCGAAGACCCCACCGAAAATCACTTCACCGGCAAAGAAAGAGACACAGAATCCGGCCTCGACTACATGTTCGCCAGGTACTACAACAGCGCTACAGGTAGGTTCTTGAGCCCTGACTGGTCGGCGAAGACGGAGCCGGTACCGAACTCGAAGTTGGAAAATCCCCAGACGCTTAATCTGTATGCCTATGTTGGGAACAACCCGCTGGTTAAGGTTGATCCAGACGGCCACATGGAGACCCTCGCGGAACAAGTCGGCATTGCAAACTATGAGGCTTGGAATAATGCGACCAGTTTTATGTGGCAATCCGCACAGGCGGTACATTATCAGCAACTTACGCAAAAGAGTTATGTAGCTGTGGCCGGAGCGATTTCTAATCAGTTTGCTGGTTTCACGACCATGACTCGAGACGTTGACTATCAGATCTTTTCACTGAATTCAAACGGATCGCTTGGGCAGCCGGCCAAGGGAAGCATTAATCTCAAGGAAAAAGTGTTATCGTTCAAAGGCAAAACTGGCGATCGTCCGCCCGGAACTTGTACCCCTCAATGCGAGGAACATGCGGATATCTTTGGCGATACTCAACAGGTAGGAAGAGGTGAGTCCTTGGTAACGCAGCGAGAATGGACATACAACCGGAAACCTGTTGGAGTATGGGATCCAAATACAGGCACACCCGCGCTTTACGAGATCCTCCATATGGTTTATAGGGTTGACCACAAGAGCCCAAATTCAGGCTACATGATGGAGTATGTGCATCCATGAGAAACTTACGATTACGCAACAGCGGATGGCCGGCTTTGCTGGCGTTCGTCATGGCTGGATTGCTCGTTTGTGTCGATTGTCGAGCAACCTGGGTCTGCTGTGAAGGTGATGATTGGCTACATTGGGATGCGCAGACGCGCGAAGCTTATGTTCGTGCCTATACGCTCGGTAATTTGCAAGGCTATAACCTTGGCTGCACCGAAGGTGTTCGTGTTGCTGCGTCAACCGTGCGGATGACTGGGCAAAGCATCATTGATGCGTCAAAAAAATGTGCAGCAAAGGCCACGATTACCAGCCGAGACTCCAGCCAATTTGTCTCGCAGGTTACTAAATTCTATAACCAGTATCCAGGACAGAGATTCCTCAGAATCTCGGACATTCTTATTGATTTATATGCAGGAAAGACTCTCGACCAGATACACCGCAGCTTTCCTCCGGGACCTGATTAGGGTTTTGCTACCGTTGCGAGTCTTTGTCTGTAGTTAGCCTGTCACTTTACCGGCAAAGAACGCGATACAGAGACCGGCAATGATTACTTCGGGGCGAGATACTACAACTCCAATGTTGGACGATTCCTAAGTCCAGACTGGAGCGCAACCTTCGAGCCGGTTCCATATGCCAAGTTGGACAACCCACAAACGCTCAACCTCTATGCGTATGTGCGGAATAATCCGATGGTTCTGGTTGACGAAGATGGTCATGATGGATGCCAGATGTATGAGGCAGACAATACCACTTGCGCAGCACCGAGCGCGGAACAGCAAGCTAACCAAATGCTCGATAACACTTCTAATCCGGAGGACATGGGGTCTCCTCACTTTGGGGGATGTCCGAATTGCGACGGATTTTGGGGATCAATCTGGAAAGCGTTTAACCTCGTTGGTGACTATCGTGACATTGAGTCTGAATTTGACCATAAAAAGGATATAAATAATTGGACAACGGTATTGGACGCTGCCAATCATAACCTCGATGTAGAAGGAATCACCAGTGATCGCTATGGCATGGACACCGCACTCGTGAAGTTATCCAGCAACGAAATAGCGTATCTGATGGAGCAACAAGCAGCCCCATTGATCAAAAAAATGAACGCATTTGATTTCTTGATGGGTGCTAAGTACGAAGCTGTTTTATCAGCCACCCAAAAAGGACTCGTCGATTCGGCGCAGCAAGAATACAATCTACAACGCAATGCGTATCAGGGCCGTTTATTACAACAGCAAGCTGCTAGTGATAAGGCACAGAAGATTTGGGAAAATGGTGGTCCGTTTCCGCAGGATCAATGACAGGGTAGGAGCTAGTTAATGGCTAGTTCAATAAAATTGAAATCAGGAGAAAGCTGTGTTAGACAAGCCCGTACGGCGAGGTAAACGATGGAAATCGCTGATTACATTGATCGCTGCTCTTACACTCGTGATAGGTCTAGTAAATGTTGAATATGGCCAGTATGCGTATGCTGTTGCTTGGCATTTCATACACGGAAACTATGCAGAGATTGCAGGGCACAGGGTCAATCTTCCGTTGTTGTGGTGGCAGGAGAATTCCAACAGCGATAACACAACATTGCTGGTGAGAGCAGAACGGTCTGTATCGATTGAAATCAAGGTGAGGCCAGCGTTTCCGGACGAAGTGCGAGACACGACTCAGGAATTATTGAATTCTACGCAAACTTTTGTTTCAAATAGAAAGAGTTCTGCCGGGGTACAGACAGTCGTGTCTATGGTTACCCTTAATCCGAAGCCATTTACTCTTTACTGCAAAAGGGAGGACACTGGCATTTTCACAGATCTCCGGTGTCTCGCCGCTCGCGTCCCATATGTGTTTATATACGATGGCACTCCCACGCGTGAGAGGGAGGCTGAAACAATCCTCTCAAGTTTGGAGTGAATCGAGGTAGTGGGGGTGTTGTGCCTCAACAAATTCAATCCGGGGACAAAACGGGCCTGATGAATCAACTTAGAGTCAGGCTATGCAGTTATTGTCGACTGACGAAGGGCTAATCGACGATGGGCAACGTTTACCGCTACAGACGGCTACGATGCCAACGGCAATGTCCTCGGCTATACTGATTCGGTGATGGGGACGTGGAGCTTCGGGTACGACCAGATGAACCTGTGGCTCGCCAAAATTCCATCCGTCGAGTAATGAGACTGATTTGTAAATCCGAGTGATTTGTGAAGGGACTTTTTGCCGAGCGGGAAGCGCTCGGCGGCCAAGAACCATCCCAAGGGCCGTGCGAAGTGGGCGGCGAAGGGGCGACAGACATACTTCTTCCCAGTTGATCTTCAACATTGACGTGATGTTCGCAGCGGCAGCCCAGTAACCAAGTAGCAGCGATGATGCATACCGCCAAGTCGCGGTATGGATACAACCTTGCAACTTGGAGCGCGATGTTGCCTTCAGCAAAACATAGCCCGCTTGACGGATTGAACGCGGGCTACTCTACCGCTCCGGTCGACGCCCGGCGTCTTCCGCCCCGAGCAGGGCATCAAAATATAACTCGCATAAGCCAAACTCATTGTTTCGAACATTGCCCATGCGGGGGCTGCACGGTTGCCCACTTCGACGCGAACATACAAAACAAACCCCACAATAGCCCCACAGTAGGACTTCCTCGCTCTTCCTCACCATTACTTAACAACACCTTAGATTACCAGTCGCGGCGCGTAAGTTGCTTATATTGCGTTATTTATTAGCCTACGAACCAAAGGGTCGGGAGTTCGAATCTCTCCGGGCGCACCATCTTTTCCTTCCCTCGCCTCAATTCCTCTTCACCGCCCGCTCATGCGCATAGCCAGTCCTGTGCCTCCACCACGTAATCTGCATCTCCCCCTTGAACCGCGAACCTAGAACCTCGCACCTGTCCTACAATGTTCCTAGCCCTATGAACCTCTACATCCTGCGCCACGCCAGCGCCGGCGTGAAGCGCGCCAATCCCATCCTCGACCACAAGCGTCCCCTCGACAAGGACGGCAAGCGCCACTGCCTCCAGCTCGCCCATGTCCTCAACGCCATGAAGCTCCAGTTCGACCTCATCGTCTCCAGCCCCCTGAAGCGCTCCATGCAGACCGCCTCGCTCGTCGGCACCGAGATGGGCTACGAGGCCAAAATCCTCACCTCCGCCGCGCTCGCGCCCGACGCCACCTTCGCCCAGTTCCAGAAGCTTCTGCGCGAGCTCTCCGGCCACGAGAACCTGCTCGTCGTCGGACACAATCCCAACCTCAACGCATTCCTCGGCTCGCTCCTCGTTCCCGCCGCGAACTGTCCCGCCAGCGGACTCGACGCCTGCGCCGGAGCGGCCTGCGTGCGCTTGCGCAAGGGCTCGCTTGCCCGCGTCAACCTGGCCCGTGGCCCGGCCGCGCTGCACTGGCTGCTCGATCCGCGCACCGTCCGCGCGCTCTACGCCACCTCCACCGCCAGATCCCGCCGAAAGACCTCCCGGAAGTAGTCCGCCTCTTTCCTCAGCGACCACGCCTCCAGCTCCGCTCCACCGCGTCCCGGCACCAGCTCCAGCAGCACGCGCTTTGGGTAAACGTGCGTCCGCATCCGCACGATCGCGCTGGCGCGGTCCTGGTTCAGCGCCAACGCCAGCCGCAGCAGCACCACAGCCCGCACAATATGCGGATGTTCCTCGATCGCGATCGACCGCAGAATCCGGTCCACCGGGTCGGGCCGGCTCTTGCCCATATAGCGCGCAACCGCACCCACCACCGCACGTTGCTCCGGCGAGAATCCGAAGATCTCCGAGTTCGCCACAATGTACTGCGTGTGCCTGTGGTGTCCCTGGTGGTTCATGAACTTGCCCACGTCCTGCATCATGGCCGCAGACTCCAGCCACAGCCTGTACTCCGCCGGAAGCTCATGCACCCGCGCCAGCTCGTCGTACAGTTGGACCGCGTGCTGGCGCACCGGCTCGGCCTTCTTCATGTCCACGCCGTATCGCTTGCACACCTCCAGCACGCCCTCCCACCGCTCGTTCTCGATCTTCCTGTGCACCGACGCGCGCAGGTCCACATCCGCCAGCATCTGCGCCAGGATCCCGTCCTTCAGTCCCAGCGGCGAGTAGCGAAATCCCTTCAGCCCCATCCGCTCCAGCAGGCTTGCAAACACCAGCGCGCCGCCAATCACGATCTCCGACCGCCGCGTCCCGATCCCCGGAATCGACGCCCGCTGCGCGTTGTTCATCTTCGCCAGCCGCTCCGTCAGCCGCCGCACCTCCGCCGTCTTGGCCACGCTCGGCTTGATGCGCACAAAGCTCTTCGGCGCGGCCTTCCGCACCGGCAGCTTGCGCGCCAGAGCCACGCTCGCCTCGGCCAGCGCCGCCGCCGTCCCCGAGGTCGCAATCACCAAACTCACCCGTGGACTCCCCAGCCTGCGCTCCGCCTTCCTCAGTTCGCGGTCGATATACTGCTTCAGCCGCGCCACATCTTCCTTCGCCGGCGGATCGCCGTGCAGAAACTCCTGCTGCAATCGCACCGCACCCAGCGGCAGGCTCACCATCTGGCGGATGCGTCCCTCATCGGAGAACGTAATCTCGCAGCTCCCCCCGCCCAGGTCGATCAGCAGACAACGCCCCCGCGCTCCCGCCTCGTGCGTCACCACCCCAAGGTGGATCAGCCGGCCCTCCTCCAGCCCCGAGATCACCTCCACATTCCATCCCGTCGCCGACTTCACCCACGCCGTAAACGCCGCCGCATTCCGCGCGTCCCGCATCGCGCTGGTCGCCACCACCCGCACCCGGTCCGCCACATGCAGTTGCACGGCCTTCTGAAACCGCTTCAGCGCGCGGATCGTGTTCGCCATCGCCTCCGGCGAGATCACCCCCGTCTGAAATACGCTCTCCCCCAGCCGCACCACCTCGCGGTCCTCGTGCAGCGTCTTCAGCCGGTGCTGCTCCACCGACGCAATCTTCAGCCGGACCGAGTTGGAACCAATGTCAATCGCCGCAAACGTCAGCATCCTTCATCCCTCTCCCCAAGCCTATCCTCGTTCGCATCTCATTATCGGACCGCAAAATAAATATTCCTCTCCCCATGCCGCAATACCCCACTCGCAACATTCCACAACGTATTCTGTTAGAGCAAGTAATTCTCATGTCAACCACAGTCTCCGCCGAACCCGCGACCACCCCCCACGCCGCTGCGCAATCGCGACACGCCCGTGTCCTCTCTCTTCTGACCGCGCTCTGGCTCATCCTCTTCTTCGCCTCGCTCTTCGCCCCGCCCGTCCTCGACGACGCCGACGGCACCCACACCAACGCCGCCCGCCAGATGGCCCTCTCCGGCGACTGGGTCACTCTGCGCGTCAACAACGTGCGCTATCTCGAAAAAGCCCCGCTCCCCTATTGGATCGTCGCCGCCAGCCTGCGCGCATTCGGTGTCAACGCCTTCGCCGCGCACCTCCCGCAGGCCCTCTGCGTCCTCCTCCTGATGCTTCTCGGCGTCCGCTGGGCTCGCCAGGCCTTCGACGAGCGCGCCGCCCTCTACACCGGCCTCGGCGTCCTCACCAGCACCGGCATCTTCCTCTTCACCCGCGTCTTCATCCCAGACGTCCTCCTCTCGCTCTTCCTCGCCTGCGCCCTCTACTGCCTCCTCCAATCCCTCCATCCCGCCCAGAATGAAACGATTGTCATTCTGAGCGCAGCAAAGAATCCCCGCATTTCGCCCGAAGCACCACAAAATCCGGGTGCCCCATCCATCGCGCATTTGTCTCATGCGATGGGTGGGCCGGGTGCCACATTCATGGCGCAGTCTCACCGCGACATGAGTGGGATCTACCCCTACGCTCTATGGACCGCCCTCGCTCTCGCCGTCCTCGCCAAGGGCCTCGTCGCCCTCGTCTTCTTCTTCGGGACTGCGGCGGTCTATCTTGCGCTGACAGGAGAACTCCGCAACTGGCGCCGCCTCAAACCCTTCACCGGCGCGCTCCTCTTCCTCGCCATCGCCGCGCCCTGGCACATCCTCGCCGGTCTGCGCAACACCGGAGCCAGCAACGGCCACGGCTTCTTCTGGTTCTACTTCGTCAACGAGCACGTCCTCCGCTTCCTCGGCCGCCGCATCCCGCGCGACTACAACAAACTCCCCAGCTACCTCTACTGGAGCCTCCACCTCATCTGGCTCTTCCCCATGAGCCTCTTCCTGCCCCTCGGCATCACAGCCTTGTATCGCAAGACCAAAGATCGGATAGTCCCGATCGTCCCTCGGAACAAGCTCCCTTGGTACTACAGTCTGTTCCTGCTGTTAGCTGCCGTAGTGCTCGTCAGCCCTTTTGGGCTGGACATCGCTGAGCAATTAGTCCTCGCCATAACGATCTTTTTCATCGCAGAAATATTCCATCGCCGTCGCCATGCAGGACTTCCGATCTCTCCCTTTCATGACCTCGACAATACCCAGCGCACTACCCTTCTCCTCTTCCTCTTCTCCGCCCTCGTCCTGCTCTTCTTCTCTCTCTCCACCAATCAGGAGTACTACACCTTCCCCGCCTACCTCCCGCTCCTGATGCTTCTCTCCGCCGCCCTGGCCCGCGCCGAGCAGCACGCTAGTCAACCAGCAACCAACAACCAACAACCAACAACCTTGCTCTTCGCCCACGCCGCCTTCACCGCCATCGGCCTCGCCGTTGCCGCGGCCCTCGCCTACGGCCTCTACACCTCCCGCCACCTCGCCTTCGTTCCCGACATCGGTGCGCTGCTCGCCCATCGCGGTGTCGGCGACTACACCCTCTCCATGTCTTCGCTCTTCGACCTCACCGGCCCCAGCTTCGCCGCCCTCCGCCTTCCCGCCAGTCTCGCCCTCGCAGCTTTCGCCATCGGCCCAGCCATCGCGTGGGTCCTTCGCGCTCGCCGCCGCCACGTCGCCGCGACGACCACCCTCGCGCTCACCTCCGCCGTCTTCCTCGTCGCCGCGCACATCGCGCTGGTCCGCTTCGCCCCGATGCTCTCCTCCCAGGACTTCGCCGCACGCATTCAGCAGCTCGAATCCACCGGCGCAATCTCCCGCGACAACACCCTCCTCCTCTACGGCGACCAGGCCTACGGCTCCTCCATCCCCTTCTACTTAAATCGCCCCCTCGACCGCCCAGCGCTTCTCGTCGATGGCCGCTCCTCCTCCATGCTCTTCGGCTCCACCTTCCCCGACGCGCAGTCTCTCTTCCTAACGCCCGCCCAACTCCTCGCCCAATGGGGAACCGGCCCGCGCAAGCTCCTCTTCGTTCCGCTCGAACGCCGCGACGAAGTAGACCGCCTCCTTGGCCCACGCCAGTTCCTCCTCCAGGAGACCTCCGGCAAGGCCCTCCTCACCGACCGGCCTTTGAATTCCGATCCGGCCCGCCCCCTCGACCCAACTCCACAGAAAGATGAGACGCGCCGCAGTGAGTAATTCCCTCCTCCAATCCGCTTCCCGCTGGCGTCTCCGCTCCATCGCGATGATCGTCCTCGCGTGGTTCATCCTGCACATCGGTTGCCTCTTCACTCCCGGCCTGCTCGACGACGTGGACTCCATCTACATCGAGATCGCACGCTCCATGCTCCTCCGCCACGATTACGTCACCCCGATGGTCGACGGCATCCGCTTCTTCGACAAGCCACCCCTCATGTACTGGCTCGCCGCCGCCTCCATGCACCTCTTCGGCGCGTACGACTGGGCCGCCCGCCTTCCCCTCGCTCTCCTCACCCTCGCCCTGCTGCTCGCCACCTACGCCCTCGGCCTCCGCCTCTTCAGTGCCATCT
>Ga0255356_1001854_pt1 | contig 12827 bp, 11 predicted proteins | sample HBST100metaG_FD_189944 | JGI IMG/M metagenome (GOLD analysis project Ga0255356, IMG submission 189944) | Peat soil microbial communities from Stordalen Mire, Sweden - H.B.S.T100 | ecosystem: Environmental > Terrestrial > Soil > Wetlands > Peat | place: Sweden: Norrbotten County, Stordalen Mire... | reverse complement strand
CGATGAGCGGGCGTGACGCCCTTCAGCGCTTCCACAACGGCGCGGATGTGCTCGGGCGTGGTGCCGCAGCAGCCGCCAACCACGCGCACGCCGTACTCGGAGACAAAGCGATGGTGATGCATCGCAAGCTCAGCGGGAGTGAGCTTGTACACCGCGTGGCCGCCCACGTTCTGCGGCAGGCCAGCATTGGGCAGCACGCTGATGGGGACGGTGGAGTTCTGGCAGAGGAAGCGAACCGCGTCGTTCATCTCCGACGGGCCGGTGGCGCAGTTGAGGCCGAGCACGTCGGGCTGAAAACTTTCCAGAACCGCCAGCGCTGCGCCGATCTCCGAGCCCAGCAGCATGGTTCCAGTGGCTTCAAGGGTGATCTGGACCTGGAGCGCGATGTTGCGGCCCGTGCCGGGATTTTTGCCTTCGCGCGCGTCGCGGATGGCGTCCTGACAGGCGGCCAGAGCGATCTTGGCCTGGAGCAGATCCTGGCAGGTTTCGATCAGCAGCACGTCCACGCCGCCTTCAATCAGGGCCTCCGCCTGTTCGCGGTAAGCCGCGGCCATTTCGTCGTAGCCAATGTGGCCCAGCGAGGGCAGCTTGGTCGTCGGTCCCATGGAACCGGCCACAAAACGCGGCTGCCCGGGGGTGGAATACTCGTCGGCAACAGCACGGGCCAGGCGCGCAGCGGCAATGTTCAGTTCGCGCACACGGTCTTCAAGGCCGTACTCGGCCAGGACGATGCGCGTGGAGCCGAAGCTGTCGGTCTCGATCACATCGCAACCGGCATCAAGATAGGCCGCGTGGACCGAACGAATCACGTCCGGCCGCGACAGCACCAGCAGTTCGTTGCAGCCCTCCTTGCCCCAGAAATCCTCCGGGGTAAGGTTGTGCTTCTGCACGCTGGTGCCCATTGCGCCGTCATAAATGAGGACGCGCCGCTTGAGTTCCTGAAGAAAATCCGCCAAAGTCGTTCCCAGCCTCGTCGGCCGCGATCCGATGCAAGGGATAAAGCGACCTGTTCTCAAGAATATCGGAGTCTGTAGCAATATCGGAACGATTCGCGGCAAATGGACTCGCAAGCGGGCTGAAATGCAGGCGACACAGGCTCGACGGTTCGATCCGCCCCTACGGGGCGGGGCTATCCGGTTGGAACGCTTTCCCAGGATTGCGCTACGCTCCATCCTGGGCTATTTTCGTTCCCCTCCCTCCGGGAGGAAGTGCAGCGATTGACCTGCGAACAAGATACGTTCATGCGATTTCCTCGAGTTGGTCGCCGGGCAGCTATTGTCATGACAACAAGCAGCCGTCAGGCTCCATCGCTCATGCTCTAGACTGGAAGCTGGACACCACATAATGATGAAGTTTTTCGGTGGCAAAAAAGAGACACCCACGCCCCCGGCAGGCGACGCGGGAACGGACAGCAACCAGGCGGAAGTGCCCAAAGTGGGCCTGTTCGCGCGCATGAAGCAGGCGGTTTCACGCACGCGCGAGACGCTCTCTGCCAAAATCGAAACGATTGCGGCCATGACCCGCACGGTCGACGAAAAGGCTCTGGAAGAGCTTGAAGCCGTGCTACTTACCAGCGACATCGGGGTGCAAAGCACCACCGCCATCCTGGACGCGCTGCGCGAACGCGCCCGCCATCAGGCCATCGAGGGCGGCGAGGAACTTCGCACTCTGCTGAAGGCCCAGTTGCAAGCGATTCTGGAAGCCCCACAGCAGGCCGTTCCGGCTCCCGATGCTCCGCCCAAGGTCACCTTTCTGGTGGGCGTAAACGGCACCGGCAAGACCACCACCAGCGGCAAGCTGGCAGCATGGAGCCGCAGCCAGGGCCGCTCCGTGCTGCTGTGCGCGGCGGATACCTTTCGCGCCGCGGCCATTGAGCAACTGGAAGTGTGGGCCTCGCGCTCCGGCGTGGAGATGATCAAGACCCGCCACGGCGGCGACCCCTCGGCCGTGCTCTACGACGCGATTACCGCGGCCAAGACGCGAGCCATCGACGATTTGTATGTGGATACCGCGGGCCGTCTGCACACCAAGACTGGCCTGATGGACGAGTTGGACAAGATGCGGCGCACCGCCGCGCGGCTGATTCCCGAAGCGCCGCACGAGGTGCTGCTGGTGATGGACGCGACGACGGGGCAGAATGGATTGCAGCAGGCGCGGCTGTTCACGCAGGCCGCCGGAGTTACCGGCATTGTGCTGACCAAGCTGGACGGCACGGCCAAGGGTGGCATCGCCGTGGCCATTGCCCGCGAACTGAATCTGCCGGTGCGCTTTGTGGGCGTCGGCGAACAGATGGGCGACCTGCTGGAGTTTTCTCCCGCAGCCTTTGTGGATTCGCTGCTGGAATAGCGCAGCATACAACAGGAAAGCGTGATTCGATGAACGCTTTGGAGCAAGACACGTACTGGATGCATCGGGCGCTGGAACTGGCGCGGCGCGGCATTGCCGTCACCTCTCCCAACCCCGCGGTGGGCTGCGTGATTCTGGATTGCGCGGGGCAGGTGGTGGGCGAGGGCTGGCACGAATACGACCTGCTGGACCACGCCGAAGTGGCTGCCCTGAAGGTGGCCACGAAACACGCCGGCGAACGGCTGCGCGGCGGCACGGCTTACGTAACGCTGGAGCCCTGCAACCATACCGGCCGCACTCCCCCCTGCACCGAGGCGCTGATCGCCGCCGGATTGCATCGCGTTGTGGCCGCCACCATCGACCCCAACATCGCTGTCGCCGGACACGGCATGGAAACACTGCGTGCAGCAGGCCTGGAAACAGTTATAGGAATATGTGAGACCGAAGCACGGCGACTCAACGAGGGCTTTGCGCGCTGGTGCCAGCACCGGCGGCCTCTGGTGCTGATGAAAGTGGCCATGACGCTGGACGGCCGCATTGCGCCGCCCGCCGGGCAGCATCAGGTCCGCGAACCCTACTGGATTACCAGCGAAGCCGCACGCGCCGCCGTGCAGCCGCTGCGTTGGCAGGCTGACGCGGTCGCGGTTGGCGTGGACACCGTGCTGGCCGACGACCCCATGCTCACGGACCGCAGCGGATTGCGCCGCCGGAGGCCTTTGCAACGGCTGGTGCTGGACTCTGCCCTGCGCATGCCGCTCAACTCGAAGCTGGTGGCCACGGCCCATGACGACGTAGTGGTTTTCACGGTTTCAAACGACGCGGCACGCATTCACGAACTCGAAAGCCGCGGCGTGCGCGTGGAAGTGCTGCCCGCAGAGGCCGGGCGCGTTCCGCTCAGCAAGGTGCTGGACAAGCTGGGCGAGGAAGGCATCCTGACCCTGCTGACCGAAACCGGCACGCGGCTGAATACGGCTCTGCTGGCCGGCGGGCACGTGGACCGCGTTCACCTGTTTGTTTCGCCGCAGATCATGGGGTCCGACGCCGTCCCGGCCTTCCGCGGAATGGCAAGCTCCATCCACATGGCAGAGGTTGAGGTGGAGCGGTATGGGAACGATCTGGGGCTTTGCTCGCTGCTGAAAGACCCATGGCCGGAAAAACAGTTGTCAGTTGGTTGATTCGTGCGGAGGAAGATGAAACAGTCGAATTTTGAAAACATCCTTGCCCGGATTCGTCAGTTCTCCGTGACAGCAACCGACGTTGCCGCCTTGCAGGAGTTCACGGTCAAGCTCATCGCGGAGCAATTGCCGCAGTACAACTGGGTCGGCTTTTATATGCTGGACCCCGACGATGCGGAGATGCTTCGGCTGGGGCCGTTCTTTGGCGCGGCAACAGAGCACGTTCTGATTCCGGTTTCGCAGGGCATCTGCGGCGCAGCGGTGGCGCAGGAACAAACCGTGATCGTCGACGATGTTGCTTCCGATCCGCGCTATCTTGCCTGCTCCCTTGAGACACGCTCGGAGATTGTGGTTCCCATCCGTGTCCGCGGCAGAATCGCGGGCGAAATCGATATCGACAGCCACACGCGGGCCGCATTCGAGCCGGAAGATCGCAGCTTCCTTGAAGACTGCGCAAAATTGATCGGCGACTTTATCGAGAGAGCGGAAGCAGAGGGAAAAAGCAGTTGTCAGTAGTCAGCGATCAGCTGTCAGTAAAGCTCCCCGGTTGAGGTTCTTGCTTTCCCAGGTCTCAAAATCGAGACCTGGGGCACCCAGCTTATGTTTCCTAGTCCCTAGTCCCTGGTCCCTGGTCCCTGCACCTGCACCCTGACCCCTTAAAATAGAAGCATGTTTACTGGCATCATTGAGCAGACGGGGACACTGGTCAGTTTGACGGACCGGGGCGGTGTGCGGCGGATTACGGTTGAGGCTCCGGGGCTGGCCGGGCGGCTGCGCGAGGGCGACTCATTGGGCGTTTCCGGCGTGTGCCTGACGGCGCTGGACGTGGACCCCAAACTGTTTCACGCCGACTTGGCGCAGGAAACGCTGGACCGCACCTCGCTGGGCGCGCTGGCGGCAGGGGCCAAGGTCAACCTGGAACTGCCCACGGCGGCCGGAAGCCCGCTGGGCGGGCACATTGTGCAGGGACACGTGGACGGCTGCGGGAGCCTCGTCTCTCTGGAGCCGGTGATTCCGGCGTCAAGCCCAGAGTTCCACAAGGAAACCACCGACTGGACCCTCAAGGTGAAGGTTCCCGACGAGGTGAAGCAGTGGATGGTGCACAAGGGCTCGGTGGCCGTCGAGGGCATCAGCCTGACCATTGCAGACTTTGACGGCGACGCGATTTCCATTGCGATTCTGCCGCTGACCTATTGGCGGACGAATCTGCATACGCTTGCCGTGGGCGCGCCGGTGAACGTGGAAGCGGATGTGCTGGTGAAGCTGGCCGCGATGCAGATGCAAGCCGGAAAAAAGCCGGAGATGGATTTGACCGAGGCGTGGCTAGTGGCCAGCGGATACTGACGGGCTGAGCGGGTAACGGGCTACAGCGGAACCAGAGTTGATGTATCCCGAAGCCACAGCGTTTATGTCGACGCGCCCCCCCAGGGAGCATCGACTCGGCACAATCCTCAACAGATATAGTTACTCCGGTTCCGCTCCAAGGTCTCTGGTTTCCCACCCTTTCCGCAGAAAAAAGCGGAAAGGATGGGGCACGGAGCTTTTCGGGCAAATCCGGCCCGGCTTATTCCAATTTCTCTACGCCAATTCGGGAATGCTATACCAGACAAATCAAGTGTTTCAAGCTGCGCTACGGCTTTGCAGGCAGCTTGGGCGGATCGGTGATGTACTCGTCGCCGGTGCGGGAGAGCAGCAGGTCGCGGCGGTCGGTGAGCAGCTTAAGGCGGGTTGTGACTTCAATGAACTCCTGCTTCTGCGCCGCGGTGAGCGGGGGCACAGCGCTGGCCGCATCGGGCGCGGAACCGGACTTTTTCTGCTCGGCAGCCTTGTTCTGCTCCACAATCTTGTTCAGCGCGTCGAGCCGGGCCTGGAGGCGCGGAATCTCGCGGTCAATCAGGATGGGCCGAATGACGGGCGACTTGGCGTGGCCGCTGGCCAGCTCGTTGCGGTTGTTCTCTGACCAGATGGGCAGGATGCCGACGTGGCCCAGTTCGACGCGGATGCCGGCGGGACCGTAGTCCTTGCGTACGGCGGAAAACAGGCCGATCAGCTCGTCGCGCGGGTCGCCTTCCTTGTCGGGCATGAGGCCGTCGACGTAGGTGCGGGACTGGTTCGAGAGAAAATTCCCGAGCGAGTAAAAGATGACGGTATTGCGGCCGTCCTGGGTGCGGTAGGTTTCCACAGGCTGGAGGACGTGGGGATGGTGGCCGACGATGACCGTGGCTCCGGCCTCAAGCATCTTGTGGGCTAGATCCACGTCGTCGGGGCGGGGCGCGGGCGCGTACTCGACGCCCCAGTGAATGGAGACGACCAGCATGTCGCACTGCGCGCGAGCAGCTTTGACGGCTGCAAGGACGGCTGCCTCATCCGCCCCGGTTGCGCCGCCGGATTCGCCGGGATACGGGAAGAAGTTGACGTGCGGCTGATCGTCCTTGTCCGGGTTGTGATTGCCGTTGAGCCAGCGGGTCATGCCGAGCCAGCCGACGCGGATGCCTTTGGCCTCGGTGATAACCGGCTGCCAACTCTGCTGCGCCGTGTCGCCGGTACCGGAAAAGAGCAGGCCCTCGTCACGCAGGTGTTCGCGGGTCTCGGCAAAACCGGCCCAGCCCTGGTCCATGGCATGGTTGTTGGCGAAGGAGACGATTTTGACGCCGCTCGCCTTGAGCGCGTCGAGAAGGGCGACGGGGGCGTCGAACATGAAGGGCTTGGAGCCGCGGGAGTGAGCCGGGGCCACCGGGGTTTCCAGGTTCACAAAACCGAAGTCGGCGGCGTGGAAAACGTCGCTCACGTCGCTGAAAAGGGCCGTCCAGCCCGCGGCGCCTTCCCCGGCAGCGGCGGCGGAGGCGCGCACCGCTTCATGCGGAATCACGTCGCCAGCCACGGCAAAGCTGACCTGGGCAAGCTGATGCGGATAGGGAGCAACGACCGCAGCGGCAGTGGCCTTGTGGCCGGTATGAAAGCTGGCCAGCAGGAGCGCAGCTATGGCGGCTACGGCAAGCAAATCGCCAGCCAGACGGCCATGCCGGCGCAAGGCAGAGACGAGTTTCGCGCCTAATTCCGCCCCCAACCGTTTTCCCTGCGTCATCCATTTCATTGGCTGCGCCACTCCAGACACCATCCTTGCCAGTCATAATATGGAACGCAATCAGAATACAAGCTTGGCAAAGATTTGCAGCGCAAAAGACTCATCTCGCATTCGAGCGCTGCTACGGCCAATCGCGTCTATCCATTACGAGCGCAGGAAGCTGAAGCTGGTAACCTGAGAGTTGATAAATTCGTCTTGGAAAGGCCGGCCGGTCAGGGCTGGCAACCGGAGATATGGCAGAGTTCGTCATCAAAGTCGCCGATGAGCGCGGCCACGTGCAGGAGCAGGTGCAGTCGGCGGCAACCGCCGAGGAGCTGCGTACGCGCTTCATCCATGCCGGCTATCACGTGTTTTCCGTACGCGCCAAGAGCGGTTTTACCCTGTTCAAGCAGGGCAAAGTCAAGCTGGAGACGTTTCTCATCTTCAACCAGCAGTTTCTGACGCTGATCAAGGCCGGGCTGCCGATTCTGGGCTCGCTGCAAATGCTGGGAAAGATCCAGAAAAACGCCACCTTCGCCAGCCAGTTGGAAGACGTTGCCAACCGCGTGAAGACCGGCGAGGCGCTTTCCGCAGCCTTCGAGGCGCAGGCGGGCTTTCCCGTCATGTACACCACAACCCTGCTGGCCGGCGAGCGCTCCGGCAACCTGCAGGAAGTGCTGGAACGCTACGTCAGCTTCCAGAAGGTTTCGCTCACCTTCCGCAAGAAACTGACGGCCTCGCTCGTCTACCCGACGCTGCTGATGACGCTGGTGATCGGGCTGATGATTTTCCTGCTCACCGTGGTGGTGCCGCAGTTTGCCGTTCTTTATGACCAGATGGGCTCCAAGCTGCCGGCGATGACCATGGACCTGCTCGCCTTCGGCAAGTGGATGCACAACAACTTCTTCTGGCTGCTGCTGGGCGTGGTAACAGTCGGCACCGTGGGATACAGGCTCTCCATTACGGAGCGGGGCCGGGATTTTATTGACAACTTCCGCGTGGGGATGCCGGTCTTCGGCAATATCTGGCTCAAGTACCAGGTGGCGCTGTTTGCGCGCACGCTGTCCACGCTGCTGACGGGCGGCTTGCCGCTGGTGCCGTCACTGGAGACGGCAGCTCGCTCAATTTCCTCGCGGCGCGTGTCAAGGGCGGTTTTCTCGTCGATTGTCACGGTGCGCGAAGGCAAGAGCCTGGCCGAGTCGCTGAACAATACCAAGATCTTTCCCGACCTGTCCACGGAGATGATCACCGTGGGCGAGCAAACCGGCGCACTGCCGCAAATGCTGAACTCGGTGGCCGAGTTCTTCGAAGAAGACGTGGCCACCGCGCTGGGCGCTGCGCTGTCACTGATTGAGCCGGCCATCCTCGTCATCATGGGCGTGGTTGTGGTCTTCATTCTTATCTCGCTGTACCTGCCCATCTTCTCGCTGGGCCAGGCCGGCGGGGGACAGGGGTAATCCGCCATGGCCGACACAAGTTCACTCACGCTTACTACGCCCCAGGACGAACGGGCACTGGCCGAAGAGTTGGCGCGCCGTTACCACTCCGACTTTGTAGACCTGAAAAACTTCAAGATTCAGCACGATCTGCTGCGCACGGTGCCGGTGGAGCTGATGTTCCGCTACAACTTTGTGCCCATCGAGGAGCAGCAGGACGCGCTGGTGATCGCCGTCAGCGACCCCTCGCAACTGATGGTGCTGGACGAAATTGCCGGGCTACTGGGGCACAGAATCATTGCCCGCGTGGCCACGCTCACGCAGATCACCGACCTGCTGAAGAAAACCGAGCAGTCGCAGCGCGTGCTGGACGAAGCCAGCGAGGGACTCACCTTCGACGTGCTGACGGGCGATGACTCGAGCGACGAAAACATCTCGATCGAGAAGCTGACCAGCGAAACCGAAGACATCAGCCCCATTATCCGGCTGGTGGACACCACGATTTTCACGGCTCTGGAGCGGCGCGCCTCCGATATTCACATTGAGACCTACGACGACTCGGTGCACATCAAGTACCGCATCGACGGCGTGCTGCAAGAGGCGATGGCGCCGATTGCGCGCGAACATCACGCGACCATTCTGAGCCGCATCAAGATCATGAGCGAACTGGATATTTCCGAGCGCCGCGTCCCGCAGGACGGTCGCTTCCGGGTTCGCTACAAGGGAAGGATGATCGACTTCCGCGTCTCCATCATGCCCACCATCTACGGCGAAAACGCCGTGTTGCGCGTGCTGGACAAGGAGTCGATGAGCGAGAAGTTCCACAACCTGACGCTCGATGTGGTGGGCTTCGCCGATGAGGATCTGAAGCGCTTCCGTCGTTATATTCGCGAACCCTACGGCATGGTACTGGTGACCGGGCCGACCGGCTCCGGCAAAACCACCACGCTCTACGCCGCGCTGAACGAGATCAAGAGCGAAGAAGACAAGATCATCACCATCGAAGACCCGGTGGAGTACCAGATTCGCGGCATCACGCAGATTCCGGTCAACGAAAAGAAGGGCCTGACCTTCGCGCGCGGACTGAGGTCCATTTTGCGCCACGACCCGGACAAGATTCTGGTGGGCGAAATCCGCGACAACGAAACGGCGCAGATTGCCATCAACTCCGCGCTGACCGGGCACCTGGTGTTCACCACCGTCCACGCCAACAACGTGGTGGACGTGCTGGGCCGCTTCGTGAACATGGGCGTGGAAGTTTACAACTTCGTTTCCGCGCTGAACTGCATCTTGGCCCAGCGGCTGGTGCGCACCGTCTGCGATTACTGCGCGCACACGGTTTACTACGACGACAAGGCGCTGGCCGCCAGCGGCCTGAATCCCGCCGATTGGCAGGGTTTCGGCTTCCGCGAGGGCGCAGGCTGCATAGAGTGCGGAGGAACCGGCTACCGGGGCCGCACAGCCATCCACGAGCTACTGGACTTGACCGACACCATCCGGGAGATAATTCTGGAAAAGAAACCCACATCCGAGATACGCCGGCAAGCCCAGAAAGAAGGCATGAGCTTTCTGCGCGAATCCGCAATTGACCGCGTGCGCCGTGGCCTGACGACGCTCAAGGAGATCAATAAGGTGACGTTCATCGAGGCTTCCCGATAGTGAAATCGATCTTCAACAAGGCGGTCTTCAGCAAAGTAAAAATCGGCTCACAACCCAACGCGCGTCCACCGGTGGCGGTGGAACTGACGCCCGAGGGGGTGCTGGCCGGCGCGCTGCCGGGGTCGGGAAAGCCTCCCGTCTACGCATTTGCTCCGCTTCCGGAAGGCGCGCTACTGCCCGGCATCGGCGAGCCGAACATTCGCAACGCAGAGGCCGTTACGGCAGCCATCCGCACGACACTGGGCCAGGTTTCGCCGCGCACCCGCTCCGTCACACTGCTGCTGCCCGATACGGCTGTCCGGGTGCTGATACTGGACTTCGATTCCCTGCCCGCCAAAACCGCTGAAGCCATTGAAGTGCTGCGCTTCCGCCTGCGCAAGATGCTGCCCTTCGAGGTGGAGCACGCCGGCATCAGCTATCAAGTGCTGTCGCAGGACAAGACGACGTGCAAGGCGCTGACGGCGGTGATGCCCGGAGCCATTCTGGCCGAGTACGAAGCGGCGGTGCGCGCGGCCGGCTACGAGCCCGGCGCGGTGCTGCCTTCAAGTCTGGCAGCGCTGGAAACGGTGGATTCCATGGAGGCCGTGCTGGCCGCCAACCTGAGCCCCCTGGCGCTTACCACCTTCATCACCAACGGCAGCAATCTGCTGCTCTATCGCACGCTCGACCTGCCCGTGGACCCCGCGCTGCTGGTCCCCGAGATTCAGCGCGACATCGCCGTGGCCAGTGCGTTTTTCGAGGACAAGCTCGGGTCGCGGCCCCGCCGTTTGCATTATGCCGGCGTCACCGCGCTCAGCGAGTACGCCGGATGGATGGAAGACCCGGAGTTGACGGTCGTCGACCTGGCGCCCCGGCCTGAAACCGGAGCGGCCACGTCACTGGGCCACAGCAGCATTGCCGGCGTGGCCGGCGCGCTGGCGGGGGCAAGATAACCGATGAGAATCACTCTCAATCTCGCTACCCGCCCCTTTGCCGATCTGGGCCCGGCCCTGAAGCGCCTGCGCATCGCCATGGGCGTGCTGGCCGTAGTAGCCCTCGCGCTCGGCCTGGGACTGCGCGCTCTGCATCAGAAGGCGCAGGAGGCCCGCGACCGCGACCACTCGCTGGACGGCCAAATCGCCGGCATCACACGGGAGCGGCAAGGCTACCAGGACCTGATGCGGCAACCTGACAATTCCAAGCTGCTGAGCCAGACCGGCTCACTCAACCAGATCTTCGACGAAAAGTCCTTCTCCTGGACGCTGGCCATCGAAAACCTTGAAACCGTGCTGCCGAGCGGCGTCCAGGTTTCGGCCCTTGAGCCGGTCCGCGCCAAGGACGGACAGATTACGCTGCATCTGCGCGTCATCGGCCCCCGCGATCACGAAGTGGAACTGGTGCGCAACCTGGAACACTCCAGGCGCTTTCTACAGCCGCGCATCGTGGGAGAAAATGCCGAGTCCACCAGCGGCCCGAATCAGCAGCGGCTGGAGCCAATCAGCGCTTCCAACCGCTTCAACTTCGACCTGCTGGCCGAGTACAATCCGCCCACGCAGGAAGAACGTAGACCGGCCAGGGTTGAGGAAAAACCCTCGCCCGAGGGAAATACCATCGGCCGCCCGGCGCATATTCGCGCGCTGCCGGGGAACCGTCCGCCCTATACCGGGCAGTCCCGGCCCCCGTCTTCGGGCGCCAAGCCCGATCCGGCGCACCATCGTACCAGCGCGCCACCCGCAATGAACGCCCATCCCACGCCCGGAGGAAGGCCATGAGTACCGTCAGCCAGTCCACCGTGTGGCGTGAACGCCTGTTGTCCCCACTTCCCTGGCATTACGCCGGGTTTGCGCTGCTGCTTGCGCTGGTCATTGGAATGTCCGTCCGCCTGGGGATGGATTGGAAGGCCGTCAACAGCCACTCCGCCGACGTGCTCGCCAACAAGCAGATCGAGCTGAAGGCGCTGGACCTTGAAACCGCTCCCCTGCGCGGCCTAGACCAGCGTGTGGAAGACGCCCACGCCCGGATGCGGGCCTTTTACGACCGGCGCATTCCGCCCAGCTATTCTTCCATTTCGTACCGCATCGGCGAGCTTTCGGTAGCCTCCGGCGTGCGGCTGACACGCGTCCAGTACACACAGGGCGCTCCCGGCGCTGATCTGACGGAAATCTCCCTGGACGCCGGCATCAGCGGCGACTATCGCTCCATCATGCGCTTCGTCAACAGCCTGGAGCGGGACCAGACCTTCTTTGTGATCCGCGCCTTGTCTTTGACCGGCCAGACCGGCGGACTGGTCAACCTGCGGCTGCGAGTTTCCACATGGCTGCGGCCGGCCGATGCCGCCGCCAGCGGATTGCCTTCAACGCCGCAACCCGGCGATACTCCCGGCACTGCCGGCCAGGAGGGCAAATAGCCATGGCCTTGAAGTTCGGCACCGAAAACAAGCGCCAGGTCTATCTGGTTATTGTGCTGTTCCTGTTCATCCTCATCCTTGGAGGCTGGCAAATTTACGGGATGTTCAAAGCGCCCGCCCGCCGGACGAACCCCGTTCCGGCTGCGGCCAGCGCCCCTCCAGCCACTGAAGTCAAGCCGCCCGCCGGCCAGATCGCCGCAAGCGGGCCGGAAGCGAAGCATCTCACGAACGTCGGCATTGACCCCACGCTGCACTTCGACAAGCTGGCACAGAGCGAGGACGTGCAATATGCCGGCACCGGCAGAAACATCTTTTCGCTCGAATCGATGCCCGTGGCGATTGAAAAGCCGATAAAAAGCGGACGGCCCGGTGCAGCAGTCCATGCGCCCATTGTGCCGCCCGGACCGCCCAAGCCGCCGTCCATCGATCTGAAGTATTTCGGCTACAGCCAGACAAAGGACAAGACCTTGCAGGCCTTCTTCATGCACGGAGAAGATATCTTCATGGCCAAAACCGGCGATATCGTCAACCATCGCTACAAGGTGGTCGTCATCCGGCCCGGCAGCGTCCAGGTAACCGACCTGAACTACAACAACACGCAGACGCTTCCCCTGACGTCGTTTTAAGCTGGCTTCCAACAGTGAACAGTCCTATCCCAACCCGCCGCCGCACGGCCCCCTCCGAAGATGGCTACATCCTGGTCGCGGTCATCTTCATGCTGGCGATTCTGATCCTTATCCTGTCGACGGCTGCCCCTGTTG
>Ga0255356_1001850_pt1 | contig 12836 bp, 7 predicted proteins | sample HBST100metaG_FD_189944 | JGI IMG/M metagenome (GOLD analysis project Ga0255356, IMG submission 189944) | Peat soil microbial communities from Stordalen Mire, Sweden - H.B.S.T100 | ecosystem: Environmental > Terrestrial > Soil > Wetlands > Peat | place: Sweden: Norrbotten County, Stordalen Mire... | reverse complement strand
GTATTTGAGTGCCGTTCGCGGCGCGTCAACCAACACCTGCAAAGCATATGGCGAGGATCTCTCGCAGTTCTCCGAATGGCTGGGCGAGCAACAGATCGACAACATCGATGCCATCTCTGCCGACATGATTCGCTCTTATGTGGCTTATCTTGCGGCTCGGGGCCTTGCAAAAACCAGCAGGGCACGCAAAACGGCGGCGATCAGGTCGTTCTTTGCCTTTGCCGCGCGTCGCGGCCAGATCCCAGTCTCCCCTGCGGTCGGCCTGCGTTCGCCAAAGCTAGACCGAAAGCTGCCAAAGTTTCTGCGCACAGACGAGATCAATGCACTGCTCGACGCGCCGCGAACGATGAGCGACGATCAAAACCTTGCCGACCGCGATTGCGCAATTCTGGAAATTCTCTATGCCAGCGGAATGCGCGCAGGCGAATTGGTGAACATGAATGTCGCAGACCTGGACCTAAACAGCGGCATCGCCAGCGTTGTGGGCAAAGGGAACAAGGAGCGAATTGTGCTGTTGGGCGCTCCCGCCGTTACAGCGATAGAGCACTATCTCGGCCACGGCAGAATTGCTTTGGCGGCGCAAAACACGCGGGAGCCGGCACTTTTCGTCAACCGATTTGGAAAGCGGCTTTCAGATCGCGGAGTGCGCATGCTTTTCGACAAATACTGCATCGCCGCCAGCTCCCATCTCAAAATCACCCCACACGTCATGCGCCACACGTTCGCCACCCACCTCCTGGCCGGCGGTGCCGACCTCCGCTTTGTCCAAGAGCTCCTAGGCCACTCCAGCATAGCCACCACACAGATCTACACCCACGTCACCACCGAACGGATGCAGGCCGTGTACAAAAAAGCCGGCCTGAGAGACTAACGAGCCGCATTGCCATCCCGCCGCCATCCCCCAAGCGGCGACAACCAACAAACGATGGTGGCGCAGACGCATTCGTCTGCGTATGCGCATTCCCGCCCGCCTATAATGGCCCCCATTGTCAAGACAGGAAAAAGTTCACTCTCCATTGACTTTTCGCCATCACTTATAAACTAATAGCGAGCATATGTTTCATAACACTCCCAGCGTCATGCCCCTTGCCGGCACTGCCCTTCCGCCCACCGCTGCCCGATGCCGCAGAACACGCTTCAACAGAATGAAAACCGCTACCACAAATTTTTATTTGCTCCGCTTTTTGCGCGTAGCCTGGAGCCCGCGACACCCGCTCGATGCCAATGTCATGAAGTCAACATGTCAATATCAAGCCGTAAAGACCATGAAGCCTGTGTAAGAAGCCGTCACAAAGGAGCGCGGGATGCTCTTCTCCTCTCTGCGTCACTCCCTGTGAGGAAGAAGGCCCCCCATCCTGGGGCCACATGTTGTTTACATTTGTTGTTTTGTTGCAGAAGTAGATTTGGAGGCCGGGGAATTCCCGGTGTATCGAGGTGGGACGTATGTTCCCGCGTTGCAGTGCGATCGACGACGGCTGCGGCGGGGCCCGAAAGTGAACGCTGCGGACAACGTGAAGCCGAGTTCTGCTGCTTGCGGCTGGTCTCCTGTCATATACATTGATATTTGCAATGTACCTGCACGCCACATCGGGATATGTTTTGCTCCGCTTCCTGTTCCTCCCCGCACGGAGGAATATACAATAATCTAACAAGTCTGTCATATTATTTCACTCGAAGACGAGCATACAATAGGGATAAGTCAAATGGCCTTCGACCTCACTAGCGGCATTCTATACAATTCGAGGGTCGAGCTTCTAGAACTGGAGAAAGAGCATGAGCAATCAGAAGGTTTGGTTCATTACAGGAGCGGGGCGCGGCATGGGCGTCCATTTCGCAAAAGCGGCGCTTGCCGCCGGAAACGCCGTGGTCGCCACCGGGCGACACGTTGATGCCGTATCCAAAGCTATCGGTCAGTCCGATGACTTGCTGGTGGTGAAGCTCGACGTCACGAACGCAGATGACGCCGCGAAAGCCGTTGCGTCTGCTGTCGAGCGCTTTGGCCGCATCGACGTGCTGGTCAACAACGCGGGCAACTTCTATGCCGGATTCTTCGAGGAAATCACCCCCGACGACTTCCGCGCACAGATCGAGACTAACCTGTTTGGGCCGGTGAACGCAACCCGCGCCGTGCTGCCTGTCATGCGCGCACAGCGGTCGGGCCTGATCGTGCAGATTTCATCGGTCGCCGGCATCGTGGGGCAGGCATTCGTTTCCGCATATGCCGCGTCGAAGTTCGCCGTCGAAGGCTGGATTGAGTCGCTAACCCCGGAAGTCAGCCCCTTTGGCATCCGTACGATGCTTGTGGAGCCTGGCTTCTTCCGTACCGATCTTCTCACACCGGAATCGACAAGCTATGCCAAATCTTCGATTAACGACTACGCAGAGAAAACCAAGCAGACCGTGGCGGCATGGAGCGGTATGAGCGGCTTGCAGCCAGGAGATCCCGCGAAGCTCGCCGCCGGGCTCGTACATCTCGTCAGCCAGGGCGAACTTCCTCTGCGCTGGCCTGCCGGAGCGGACGCAGTTGCGGCCGTCGAACAAAAAGCCAAGGAATTGCTCGCCGAGGCCGACGCCTATCGCACCCTATCGTCCTCGCTCGCTCACGACAATGCAAGCGCCTAAGAAACACATGTTCTACATGTGTGACACGACAAACATGTAGAATCAATTGGCAGTGAATATTGTTTTGGGTGTTCTTTTTAAGGGGGGGGAGAGGACTCGGCTTCCCCGGGACGCTGTCGGAATTCATGCTTGCCGTCCAAGAGGCTTGGCCGAGCCAGCATGCCACCCATGCGCTGGGTGATGGCGGGGAGTAGGCGGCCAAAGACGCATACGAATGCTCACGCTCACATTCAAAATGTCAAAAAGTGCAAGTAACCGGAGGAAAATGGCTTTCCTTGTTGTGGTGGACACTGATACAATTGTTTAGGTAGGCTGCTCGTTCTGCTTCAAAAGAATATCACGTCTCACCGCGAGTTGCCGAGCATCGAGATTACATTCTCATGAAAGACCGATCCCTTGTTATCCGTCGTTTTGCTTGCGCCGCAGCATGCCTGTTTGCCGCGGTCGGTTTGCTGTGCAGCCCGTCGCGCCACGTCTGCGCAGACAATCTTGCGAAAACCTTTGTGACACCGCCATCCAGCGCCCGTCCTTGGGTCTACTGGTTCTGGCTGAACGGGAATATCACCAAAGTAGGCATTACGGCCGATCTTGAGGCGATGCAGCGTGTGGGAATCGGCGGCGTTTTGATCATGGAGGTCGACCAGGGCGCCCCGCTTGGCCCAGTGCCCTTTGCTAGCCCGCAATGGCGCACTCTCTTCAAATTCGCATGTTCTGAAGCCAACAGGCTTGGGCTGCAAATCAACATGACCAACGATGCCGGCTGGTGCGGCAGCGGTGGGCCGTGGATCACCCCCGACCTGTCCATGCAAAAAGTCGTATGGACGTCCACCAGTGTCACAGGCGGCGCTGCGGTCAATCTGCCGTTGCCAGAGCCGCAAAGGGTTGACGGATTTTATGAGGACATCGCGGTGCTCGCCTACCCGACTCCCGCAGTGCCCTATCAGATTCCCGATATCCAGGGCAAGGCGGCATTTCACCGTCAGGATTTTCCAGCGGCACCGGCCACGTACACCGAGGTTCCGACGACTCAAGTAGTCCCATCATCGTCCATTCTCGATCTTACGTCCCACTTCCAGAACGGCACTCTCACGTGGAACGTGCCTGCTGGGAAGTGGACGGTGCTAAGAATCGGTCACACCAGCACAGGCGTGATGAACCATCCCGCGCCAGCTTCTGGTCTAGGGCTGGAAACAGACAAGCTCAGCAAAGCCGCCACACAGGCGCAATTCGCCGGCCTCATGGCAAAGCTCACTGGCGACGTCGGCCAGCTCGCCGGGCCCACACTCGTCACCACCCATATCGATAGCTGGGAGACCGGCTCACAAAACTGGACCCCGACATTCCGGGAGGACTTCAAGCGGCTTCGAGGCTACGACCCGCAGCCCTACTACCCCGTGATCACAGGTCAGGTGGTGGACAGCGTCGAGGTTTCCGAGCGCTTCCTTTGGGATCTGCGCGAGACTGTGGCCGACCTGCTCAACACGAACTACGCGGGCGAAATGCGCCGATTGGCAAACCAGAAGCACTTGCGGCTGTCAATTGAGGCCTATGGGGACTGCCCAACCGACGACATACGCTACGGAGAGAACTGCGACGAGCCTATGCTCGAGTTTTGGCAATGGCCCCACAATGATATCGCGCCCGAGATGACATCCATCGGCCATGTGTATGGCAAACCGATTGTCGGAGCCGAATCATTTACATCCGGCGACGCCGAAAAATGGCAGAGCTATCCTGGCACGATAAAGGCGCACGGCGACTATCAGCTTGCGCATGGCGTCCAGCGCTTTGTGTTCCACAGGTACGCCATGCAACCATGGCTCGATCGCGAGCCCGGCATGGAAATGGGGCCGTGGGGCCTTCATTACGAGCGTACCGAGACCTGGTGGAACGACACGCTTCCCTGGCACACCTATCTGGCTCGCTGCCAATATCTCCTTCGTCAGGGCGTCTACGCAGCCGACATCTGCTATGTGGAACCGGAAGGTGCGCCGCGCAGCTTCTCGGTGCCGGCCGACAGCCCCGCCGGATATGGGGCCGACGCCTGTGCGTTCGACGCCGTGATCAACCTCATGTCCGTCAAGAATGGACGCATTGTGCTGCCCAGCGGCATGAGCTATCGCCTCCTTGTCCTTTCCGATTCGCAGACGATGACTCCCGAGCTGCTGCGAAAGGTCGCCGCGCTTGTCAAAGCAGGTGCCACCGTAATCGCGCCGCGTCCCGTCAAATCCCCCAGTCTCTCCGGATATCCGGCCTGTGACAGCCAAGTGGCGAATCTTGCGGCCGAAGTCTGGGGCAATTGCGACGGCGCCACCGTGTTTGCGCACGCCTATGGCCTAGGCCGCGTGATTTGGGGAAGATCTCCTGCGCAGGTGCTTTCCGACATGAATGTTTCGCCGGACATTGCGCCTGACAATGCCTTTGGCAATCACCTGGCGAGTATCCATCGCCGCCTTGCCAACGGCACAGATCTCTATTTTGTGGCGAATCAGAGCGGCCACTCCCTCAGCGGAAGCTGCGACTTCAGAAGCACTGGGCGTGTGCCTGAATTTTGGTGGCCTGAAACCGGAAAAATCGAACCTGCGGCGTCGTATTCGAAAAAGGCAGGCGGCACACGCGTGCATCTTGATCTTGGGCCAACAGAATCGGTCTTCGTCGCATTCCTGCCGTCCGCCAAGAGTATCGACCCTATTCTCCCCGATTCGTTGATCGGCGCAACGGGCAGCGCAAATGCCGCTCTTAACCAAATCAAGATAATCAGCGCGATTTACGGCGTTCCGGGCGATCCGGTGCGCACACGGGACGTCCGCGCCAAAGCGCAGGCGTTGGTGGACAACGGAGAAACGGAGTTTCAAGTGGCGCGCCTGGCCGAGGGCGACGATCCGGCATACATGGTGGTAAAAACAGCAACGATCACCTATTCGGTAGGCAGCGTGGAGAAGACCGTAGTTGGCCAAGATCCGGACACGATCTCGCTGGACGACATTTCAGACAGCGGCACACGCATAAACCGCATACACGGCACGTCCACCGGCCATTATGTGCTGGAAACAACGTCGCCTGGTGAATATAACGTCAAAACGGCATCAGGCCGGTCGCTTGTTGCAACTGTCCCTCCGCTGCCCGATCCGGTCACTCTCGATACGCCGTGGAATATCAAGTTCCCGCCAGGCCAAGGAGCTCCGCCGCAAATCACATTGGCGGCTCTGCAATCTTGGAGCGACAACGCCGACCCGAACGTCCAATACTTCTCCGGCACAGCGACGTACACCACCACGGTCACAATTCCAAGAACGATGGTTGCTCCCGACAAGCAGGTATACCTAAATCTTGGAACCGTCAAAGTGATTGCGGACGTGAGTGTGAACGGCCATGACATGGGCATCCTGTGGAGGGCGCCCTATGTCACAAACATCACCAGCGCCCTAAAGCCCGGGGCTAACAACATCTCGGTTCAGGTGACGAACCTCTGGATCAACCGCATGATTGGCGACGAGCAGTTGCCCGAAGACAGCGACAGGAATCCAAATGGGACGCTTCAATCCTGGCCCGACTGGCTGCAGGCCGACAAACCCAGCCCCACAGGAAGAATCACGTTCGCCGATTGGCGTCTCTGGCACAAGGGCTCGCCGCTGCAACCGTCGGGTTTGATCGGCCCCGTCACCCTGTTCGCCACGCAAACCATGCCTCTCAAGGAGATCCGTTAGGGGACGTTGGCGTTGCATGGCGGGATAATCGCATTATCCCCGCTTCACGGCTTGCCGATCCGAGGGCACATTGGCCTGATCGTCGTTTGATTCGCCTTCCGAGTCTTCCGGCTCGGCTTGAGGAACGCAGATTCGGATCTTCTGAATCCGTCTGCCGTCAGCCTTTTCAATGGTGAAGATCAACCCATTGCATGTGATGCTGTCGCCCTGGAGGGGTGGGCGGCCGAATTGGCCGAAGACGTAGCCGCCGATGGTGTCGAAGTCCTCACGCGACAGCTCCGTGCCCAATTCCTCGTTCACGGCATCTATGTTCAGACGTGAATCGACAATTGCACTGCCGTCCTCTTCGCGCACGACCATCGGCTCTTCGACGTCATACTCGTCTTGGATCTCGCCAACCAGCTCTTCCAACAGATCTTCGATCGTCACCAAGCCGGCCGTGCCGCCATATTCGTCCTGGACGATCGCCATCTGCGAATTGGACCGCCGGAACTCGTCAAGCAGATCGTCCACTCGCTTGTTCTCGGGCACAAAGAACGGTGAGCGTACCAGTGTCCGCAGATCCACTGACGAATCTCCGCGCGCCAAACTTGGCAGGAGATCCTTGGCATGCACAATGCCGATGATATTGTCGATATTGCCGTCATAGAGCGGAATTCGCGAGTGGCCGCAGTCCACAATCAGGTTGATCAGCCTGCCGAGCAGCATTGAGACGTCGGCAGCCTTCATGTCAATGCGAGGCGTCATCACGGTATGGACACTGGTGTCTCCAAACGAGATGACGTTGCGGATGATATCCTTCTCGTCCTCTTCGATAATGCCTTCCTTCTGGCTTGCCTCGAGCAATGTCGTGATCTCCTCCTCCGTGATCACCGGCGCGTTGAACGAAGCGGTCAAGCCGAATGGCTTTACAAGGAAATTGCTCAAGCCAAGCACCACTGCCACAAGAGGCCGCTCCAACCTCTCGACCCATTTGAGAGGTCCCGCAACCATCTCGGCGGTCCTGTCGGGGTGACGCATGGCAACGGCGCGCGGCACAATCTCGCCGATCACCAGTGTAAGGAGGGCGACAATAACGATCAGCAAGGTCACCGAAAGGCGTAGATCATGATGCGTGAGCGGGCGAAGGGCTATTGCGAAATCCGGTGCCAGAACGGCGGCGGCAATAGCTGCCGCTGTCAGGCTGAACACGGTGACCCCGATCTGGACGGCGGCAACAACACGGGTCGGCTCATGCAACAGCGTCTGTATGGCGTCGCCGGGATGCGCCTCGTCCATGTTGCCACGCACAATTTGATCGAGTCGGCCCCGACGTGCTGTGACAAGCGCCGTCTCGGCCAAGGAGTAGAAAAAGTTTAGCAGCGTACAAGCAAGTATTGCGGCTACTGCCAGGCCGTCTTTAGTGTTCACAGCATCCTCAATGCGGACGTATGGCGAAATAGTAAATTCCTGTGGTCAAGCACGTACCAAGGAGGCCCCCAAGAATTACCTCGCGCAACGTATGTATCTTCCCCTCAATGCGGCTTTGCAGCACGAGCAATGCCAAAACTACAGCCAACAGACCCGTAATCGCGTCATGCCCCCGATAGATTATACTCGTTGCCAAGAGGGCGGCAACAGCAGAATGACCGCTGAGCACCCCCCCACTCAGTATACTTCCCTTTCCGCCCATCACCTTAATGATGAAGATGAGCACCAACATCAATATGACCATGGTTACCATGACAACCAGCGGCCCCGGGTTTACCTTAGCAGCCCGCGTCACTTCACCAAATCGGGCGTTGCCAAAAAAGAGGTAGAGGCCGACCAGCGCTGCATTTACCGCCGAGATCAGCACCGCTCCAGCGGCAATGTCTTTGGACAGCTTTGCCAGTGGATGGTAGCTCTGAGTCACCATGTCAACAGCGGTCTCTAACGCCGTATTGATCATTTCAGTGACCAGAACCAGAGACATGCACCCCATCAATGCCACCATTTGCAGCACGCCAAAGCGCATCAACATAGCGAGAAGCAGCACAAGCACCACCACCAGAAAATGGAAGCGCATGTGCTTTTGCGTTCGGAAGACATGGCTGATGCCCTCAATGGCGTAGCGGACGCTATCCCACTGGTTCTTCGGACGGGGTATGGAGCGTGGTCTTATTGGTTCAGGCATTCGGTGAAGAAGGGATGGTCGCCAGGGGGCAGTGCTATTTCGGAAACTGTCAGCACACGTCGCGTCTCGCGTTCCATGGTCAAGGCGCCGTCTTCATCGGTATCGTCATATCCCAGCAGATGAAGCAGTCCATGCACGCCGAGCATTGCGATCTCAGATGAAAGAGGCCATCCCGCGCGATCGGCCTGCCGCGCGGCTGTGTCGACAGAAATCACGATATCGCCGAGAAGAACGTCGTCCTCCAGCCCAAATGACAGCACATCGGTCGGCTTGTCCTTTTGACGATAGCGCAAATTGAGATCCTGAATGAAACTGTCATCGCAGAGGACCACACTGAGCTCTGCCTTCATATCGACGTCATAAAGGCGTGCGGTCTGTCTTAAGGCGTTCTTCAACGGCTGAAGATACGTCGACGACATCGATGTCGAAAAGCGATCCTGTGCCTCTATCGTCCCCAAAGTCTTCTGCTGCAACGCCACTTTCATCGACTTGCAAGTCTCCAATTTCGCCAAACGCGCTTCCGGCGTTATTCTCTTGATGCGGATAAGCCACACGGCTGTGCAGCATGCCCACGAGCTGCCTCGCAAACACAGAGCGAATCGTGTGCAGATCTCGCAATGTGAGAGGGCACTCCTGAAGTTGACCGTCAGAGATCTTCTCGTCGATCATTCGCGCCACAAATTCGTCGATCTGCCCAGGCGTCGGCTTCTGCAACATGTGCGACGCCGCTTCTACGACGTCGGCCAGCATTAGTATAGCCGCTTCTTTGGTCTGAGGCTTTGGACCAGGATACCTAAATTGCTGTTCAAGCGCAGAATCCTGTGGCCGACAATCGCCGTTTGTGGCCCGATGGTAGAAATATTTCATCAGGCTCGTCCCGTGGTGCTGAACAATGATGTCGCGTATCACAGGCGGCAGCTTTTCCTCGTCCGCAATTCTCGCGCCGTCGCGAACATGCGAGTTGACGATTATCGCGGACAGACTGGGCTTGAGCCGTTCGTGGACATTCTCACCGGACTGGTTTTCGATAAAGAAACTGGCCCGCATCATCTTGCCAAGATCATGGTAGTATGCCGCCACCCTGGCCAACATGGAATCGGCCCCTATGGCCTCAGCCGCTGCAGCCGCAAGGTTGCCAACCATGATCGAGTGCGCGTAAGATCCCGGCGCCTGCCTGCAAAACTGGCGCAGCAACGGCCGGTCGGGATCGGAAAGCTCCAAAAGGCCCAATCGAGTGGTGATTCCAAACGGCCGTTCAAAAAGCGCCACGCCCAGTCCGAACAGCGCGACAGAGAGGACACCGGACGTTGCTGCCCAAAGGCTGTTGACACCGATGCCGGGCCACGTGTCATGTGCCACCTGGCCGATCAACACGGTGAGCACAAGATTGGCCAGCACCATGGCGAACCCTGCGCGCACAACGTCGGCCCGCGAAGTCAACGTGCTCACGCTGAGAATGCCAACCAGCGACGCCACCATGATCATAACGCAAAATCGAACGGGACAGCCGAGCACCAAGCAAGCGACAATCGCCATGAGCGCGGAGACCAGCACTGCAATTTGGCCGTCGACAAGCACCGTGATCAACAGCGCGCTGGACGTGATACAGAGCACGCCAATGTAACCATACTGCGTCGCGGACAGATGGACCAACGCCCCGCCCACCTTGAGACCGAGAACGCTAAGCGCAGCCACGACAGCAAGCAGGGCCATTCGACTGGTCGACTTGTAGATCTCTGGATGGAACCTCGCCACGTAAAAGATGACGAAACAGACCATCAGCGCCACGATCAACGCAACGCCAACCACAGAACCAAAATCGAGGAGAAAGCCGCCGGGCAGGTAGCGGCCCCGAATTCCTGCACCTGTGACAATGTCAGGTTGAGGGCTCTGAATGTTTGTAGGCGAAAGCACCGGATGCGTTGATGTCCAAGGAAGACCGGTTACAGCATGGCGTGGAGAATCGGGCACCAAGAGAATGGTGGAGATAAGCGTGATTGCAACTATTGCGAGTACAACACGTTTCCACTGCACCTCTCGAAGCGATTGCCGAGAAGAAACAGCCAAGTGGGCGAGCTTGCGAGCCATGGAATCTCGCGTTCCCCGCTCGCCGGGCCGTCGACTGCGGAGAGCCTTCATTGCCTGCCGATTATACACAGACACCGGTTGTCTGTCAAGTCGGAGCAATGCAAGCAGCGCGATCATGGCCCGTCGTGCAGTATAATAGCCAGAGGTAGATTACCCGTTTATGTCGACAACAAGGACTCGAGGGCCCCAATCTGGTCGCGGCAGCACGTCGCCGGGAAGGCTTGGCAACCGTTACGGTGGCAGAGGGGGTGGTAACGGGCGAACCCGACGCCCCAAGCGTCGCGGCGGCGGTTTTTGGCGGCTTGTCGGTCAAACCCTTGGTATCGTCGTCATTCTGGCTCTCCTCGGCGGGCTGTTTTTTCTCGGCATCCTTTCAAAGGCAGTTTCTAACCTTGCCTCGTCAGTTCCCGAAATTGAGAACTTCAAGCCATACGGAAGGACCGTCATTTACTCCACCGACGGCACCGTGCTCGCCAACATATTTCAGCAAAATCGCCAGGCCGTCTCCATCGACCAGATCCCGTTAGATCTGCAACACGCCACGGTCGCTATTGAGGACGAACGCTTCTACACCAACAAAGGCGTGGACGTCCGTGGAATCGGACGCGCTCTTTATCGCGACATAACGAAGGGGAAAGCAGGCGAGGGCGGAAGCACGATCACGCAGCAACTGGTGCGCAATTTAGGAATTGACGGCGTTGGGCGACAGAAGACGCTTGAGAGAAAGATCAAAGAAGCGCTCCTTGCCCTTCAAATCGAGAAAAACTTCTCCAAACAGCAGATTCTGGAGATGTATCTCAACCAGGTTTATTACGGCTCTGGGTCGTACGGCGTACAAACCGCCTCGCAGACATACTTCGGACAGAACGTCGCCCAGCTCGATCTCGCGCAGTGCGCGCTCTTGGCCGGCCTTCCAAAGGCACCGAGCCTCTACTCGCCGTACGTTGATCCAGAATCGTCGATGAACCGCCGCAACACGGTACTTTATCGCATGCTCGAGCTGCATTACATCACGAGCGACCAATACCAAACTGCGCACGATGAGCCGGTCAAGCTTGTGTCGAGCAAACCACCATCGTCCGGCAGTCATATCTTTCACGCCCCGTTCTTCGTCGACTACATCGTCCAGCAGCTCTCCAACAAGTATGGTGCCGATTTCGTGTACCAGGGCGGGATAAAAGTGTACAGCACTCTGAATTGGAACATGCAGCAGGCGGCCGAAAAAGCTGCTATAGCCGGCATCCAAGCAGAAGCCTACACGGGGGCAAATCAGTGTGCGCTGGTGGCAATGGAGCCCAAAACGGGCTATATCCGGGCCATGGTGGGCGGGGTTGACTACCATTCCAGCCAGTTCAACATCGCCGCCAATGGCAGGCGGCAGCCGGGATCATCGTTCAAACCCATCATTTACACCGCCGCGCTAGACTGTGGGCTGATTAAGGAAGACACCCCCATTTTAGACGAGCCAATATCGTTCCCAGGCGCTACGGGCACTTGGTCGCCAAAGAACGATGACGGGGTCTTTCACGGCTGGGTCACTGCAAAGCGAGCGGTGGCCGATTCCATCAACGTGCCTGCCGTGAAGGTGCTCAAGATGGTGGGAGTCGACACCGCACTTGAGTATGCCAAAATGATGGGCGTCAAGTCTCCGCTCGCCCCCTATCTGACACTTGCGCTAGGTGCATCGTCGGTTACGCCCTTGGAAATGGCCGACGTCTACTCGGTTATCGCGAATCAGGGCCAGCGCCCCGAGCCACTTGGCGTAATGCAGATCACCGACGACGACGGAAACGTCATCGAGTCCGATGCGCCGCAGCTTGAAACAACGACCATATCATCCGATGCGCTGGCACACATGGGCGATATGCTTCGCTCTGTGGTCACAGGAGGCACGGCTTCTGCCACGTTCCGAGACGACCAACCGCCGGACGCTCATGGCAAGACCGGAACGACCCAAAATCACCGCGACGTCTGGTTTGACGGATACTGTGGCGACAAGATGGTTTGCATCGTCTGGGCCGGACATCCCGTGTACGGCTCGCGAGGACAACGTGCCGATTATGGGCTTCCGATGTCCCACGAGGCGTTCGGTGCCACAATTTGCGCCCCTATTTGGAAAAACTTCATGGTTCAGGCACTGGCCATTCAGGCGCGAGAAGCTGCTTTGGACGCGCAAAAGCACGCTGCGGGCCCCCCGGCGTCTCCCAACGCACCGTCCGGTGGCTCAAACGCGTCTGGCAATTCCGATTCAGGGAATGCTGGTG
>Ga0255356_1001844_pt1 | contig 12861 bp, 17 predicted proteins | sample HBST100metaG_FD_189944 | JGI IMG/M metagenome (GOLD analysis project Ga0255356, IMG submission 189944) | Peat soil microbial communities from Stordalen Mire, Sweden - H.B.S.T100 | ecosystem: Environmental > Terrestrial > Soil > Wetlands > Peat | place: Sweden: Norrbotten County, Stordalen Mire... | reverse complement strand
TAACATTCTCCCATCGTTCCCGCGAAGGCAATGATGCAGTATGGCGACTTTCAGCTCATTCACATGAATGAGCCGGGAGAAAAGGCTTCATAGAAAATAAAAAATCAATTTAAACTTGTCTTGTACCCCTAATTAGGCAATATTGGAAACCGCTGTGTTTAGAGCTTAATCAGTGGCTCGAATTCGGAAAGGATTTAGAGCGAGCAGAAAAGGAAACAATAAATACCTAGTAATCAGCAATCCAGCCATATCCTTCTTGGGATTAGAAACGGCTTTAAAGCAAATTATCTACCGACAATGTGTGCATACTAATCATAAATTTATGCGACCGGCGTGTAATTTCAAAAAAGGTCTTTTTAGCTTTATAAAGAGCATCCCGAATCTTTCCCTCGCGGGAAAGTTTAATGAGGGTGAGTCGCCTTATACAGGACTTCTGAAGATGCCAAGAATAAGTATCTCGTCCCTTATACAGGGAGGGCTTCCCTCTAGCGGGCCATTCAGGATGCTCTCTATGAAGCCGAGCTCATTATAATCCCACTGAATAATCCTTAGGGACGCTTAGCGATTCTGTGCGGGAAGACAAAGGAAGAATCTATTAGAAACAGCATGATTAACAGCAAATATAAGAAACAAATGGCAACCATTCTTGAGCGAATAAGCGCAAAGGACTATATGTGGCGCTACCATCATGGCGAAGCCAAGCGCAATACCTACCAAACGACCGAGAGAATATCCACCAACTCCTTTCGGATAAAATGGCCAAGCGGCATGTCCATCATAGGATCGCACAATATGAGGGACATTTCCGGTGAGCTGCTATGGAGGGATCAAGTGGTTGAATATATCCCTTCAAATCTCGGCAAGAATAATGGGATCATATATTATTTCATCTGCAATGATTGCGGCCGGAGAGTAAAATATCTTTACTTCCAAAACTATCTCTATTCCCCGTTATGCCGGAGATGCTGTAGCTTGCCATATCGGCAGCCTACACGGCCCGAACGAAGAATTTCGCGCTACATACGCAGGCACCCCGAAGCGGCAGCGCAGATTATTCGTTCAGGTGCTATTTCGGCATGGTAACTTATGGCAAATCAGTAAGTATTCCCTGAATTTAGGAATGTTCTCGTTTTGGGGCCGAAGTAACCCGATACCGGAGAAATGCCATTTGCGGTCTGGAATTTCTCTAACGCGGATTGAGTGCCGTTTCCAAAGTAACCCGTCGGAGCAGAAACAGATGTCAGATAACCTTTATTGATTAAAATCTGCTGTAAAGCGATCACATCCGACCCAGTAGAGCCGACGGTGAGATTTTGGCTAAAGATATACGACGAGCTAGCTGTCTGGACATACGCTGGCGAGACATCTGGCATACTAGAGGATTTAACAGTGACTGAAACCGTGCCGCAGGTATTCGTATTGGACGTATCACAAACAGTGATAGTGGCGTCGCCACCAACCGCCAAACCGTAAACCGTAAGGGTGCTGCTGGATAGGCTAGTGGAGGCGGCGCTTGTGTTGGAATTACTCCATACCATATACGTGCCGTTGCCGCCGGAGACCGTCACCGATTGGCTACTGTTCGTCGATAAGGACAAGTTGCTTTGGCTGAATAAAACGCCCGCCGCATTTTCGGCCTGCACCGTAACAGAAAGATTTGTGCAATCCGAAGCCGTACCGACAGCGCAGATGCTGACCGTGTCCGTTCCGATTGTTTGCCCCGTGATCGTGACCTGCGTTCCATTCACCAATGCGGCGGCGATGGTAGGACTAGAATTTAATCCAAGATAGACGCCGATGCCATTCTCTGACATAACGGAAAGCGCCTGGCCTATGCCAACTGTAATGCTTGTTCGACTGAGACTGAGACTGGTGGGCCTTGGGGTTTGCGCATTAGTGTCGTTTTCGATAAAAGGGACAGGAACGCCCGCCCGCGCGCTGGCTATCGGCACACTTAAAAATGAACCCAATAAAATGATCGCAAGAATGCTAACTACTGATTTATTTGAAAGTTTGTTTTTCATTTTTTTCGAGAGATTGACCTTATGCAAAAAGCTCCCAGCCAGCGATCCCTTACGAGACCCATATCGCTTGTGAAACAATGGATAGGAAGCCAATGATAGGTTTGCTATATTATTTCTTAGATTCGTCTTCCTCTTTTTTCTCTTTTTTCTCTCTTCGTTTGCGTTCGTTCATGGCTGTCACCAAGATAACTGTTATTATTACGCCCGTGCAATCTATCAATGTGTCTTGAATGGTCATTTTATTTTCATAGTTATATTCATTATCATTCTGGCGGCGGATCGGCCTTGTGAAACACGAAACCCGCCACAGGAGGCCTTTCGGCCCATAAGAGTTTCCCCTTATGACGTTCTACACGCGCCCTATGACGAGTTTTCTGTGTAGAACGATTTTGCGCCATGCCCTTGCGGGTTTAGGGAACTGTATTTAGTTATGGTTTTATTGTGCGCCAATTGTCTTTCAAATTCAATGAATCCCCCAGCTGATGAGCATAATAGAAAAAGCGCGTAATACACGAAAATACCAAATATCTTTTTAAGCGCATGATTAATACATGCTCGCGGTGGAAAAACTAAGAAAAATTGATCCTGACCTAACTCACCTTTCCAATGATGAGATTCTTGAGGTTCGCGATGCTTTGTACGATTTAGGCCAGCTTATGTTTGACGATTGGCTTGAAAATGAGGTTGTTTCCAAATATCCCGTTAGGGTGTTACAAAGGTTGAAAGAAGGGAATAAAATTAAGTGATGGAAACCGCTGGAGCAAAAACAGGGATAATCTATTGCCGCGTATCCTCGAAGGAACAAGTTGATGGTACGAGCTTAGAGATGCAGGAACGACAATGCCGCGATTATGCAAAGCGGAACGAGATTGAGGTACTTCGCGTCTTTGTTGAAAAAGGAGAATCCGCAAAGACCGCCAACCGAACCGAATTTAATAAAGCGATAACTTTTTGTTGCTCCGCTAAAAACAAGGTTAATTTCTTTATCGTTTACAAAGTAGACCGATTCGCCCGCAACCAAGACGACCACGCCGTTGTTAGAGCGACGCTAAAACGTTACAAGACCGAACTCCGCTCCGTTACGGAACCAATAGATAATACCGCTACGGGGCGATTGATGGAGGGCGTTATTTCGAGCGTCGCAGAATTTGATAACACTATCCGAACCGAAAGGAGTATGGGCGGCATGATGGAAAAACTTAAAAAAGGCATTTGGGTTTGGCAAACTCCTGTTGGCTTCTATAGACCACATCAAGGCGCAAATATTGCCCCCGATCCGAAGACGGCGCATTATATCGAGCTTCTGTTCACTGAATATGCCAAAGGCACCTATAGCTACGATACTTTGGCAAAATTCATGGCTGAGCGTGGTTTTCGCACGCGACACGGCAAAGTGCCTATCGCGCAGCTCATTGAGAAAATCATTAAGAACGAACTTTATTGCGGCATCATCGACGCTTGGGATATTCGCATCAAGGGCGACTTCGGTATTATCAGCGAGGAACTGTTTTTGAAATGCCAAGATGGGTACAAAGGTAAAGCGAGGTTCAAATATCGCCGCGTCGCCAATCCCGACTTCCCTCTCCGGCAAACGATATGCCTCGCTTGCATGGGTTCATTCACGGGTAGCCACTCGAAGGGCCGCAACGGAACGAAGTACCCTTATTACCACCATCACAAGCAGAATTGCACCAATGCGACGTTCATTCCAAAAAGCACGTTCGAGCAGTTGTTTATCGAATATCTAAACGAGATCACGCCGAACTTCCAATATATTAAATGGTTCAAGGCTATTATGCTCGATATTTGGCAATCGAACTATAAGCGCTTCGACCAAGAGAATGGCATCTTGATGCGCGAGATTAAAAATCTGCAGCAGGAACGCCAAAGGGTTTTCGACCTTCATCGCGGCGGCGCATATACCGAAAGCGAGTTCTTTGAGCAGAAGCGGATCGTCAACCAAAAGATTCTCGAAAAATCCCAGCTTATGAACGAGAACCGCATTGAGGAGTTTGATATGGATGCGGCCCTCAATTACTGCTTCCGCTTCGTTAGTTCATCGGCAAAAACATGGGAACGGATACAGTACCCGTTTAAGCTCCGTTTCCAAAAGAACATCTTTCCCGAAAAAATCGCCTTTGATGGCAAAAAATTTGGAAACACTAAATTGGCTAAGATTTACGCCCTCAATCAGACCTATGATGGCAAAAAATCCCATTTGGTACACCACTGCGGAGATACTTGGAACCAGATCATGAAAGAATTGGCGGAGTGGAGAGCGATCCAAATGGCGACCATAGCGTGTTCGGCATGAAGCACCATTCGCAATCCTGAACGGCTAAATCGCGCCGTGGGCGCACGTTCGCAGCGAGGTGAGAGAATTGGGACGAATGTCGGCGCGTCGAGCAACCTGAGCGAATTTTGGCGAAATCAAGGCATGACCGAAAAACATCTGATGGCGTAGAATAAAAGCATGAATAAGACATCCATTCCACTGGCTATAAAAATACGCAAAAATGCGAAGCCGCGGGCCGATAAAGGCACGCGTCGGGATCACAAGAATCTCCAGAAAGAGTTTGATATATATGCGTTATTCCTCGCCATGACGACGAAAGAGCGATTCGATGAATTCGGTTTTTATACCGACGCAGATTTCGCGCAAAAGCACGGCATCGCCCCGTCCACGCTCAGCAGGTGGAAAAGCGACGATAAACTGTGGGCGCGGCGCGATGAATCGCTCATTATGCTGAAGCAATATACGATCCAAGTGCTCGAAGGCGTCCGGAACCGTGCGATGTCGAAAACTGGAGGATCGGCCGATGCGGCACTGTGGCTGCGTTATGTTGAGAAGTGGAATCCGAAAGTCGAATTGAGCGCCGGTATCGAACTCACTGGTGGCACGGAAGATTTTGGCTAATAGGAAAAGTGGAAAAAATGATAAAAAGACAAAAAAGAGTGACTCCTGCTAACAGGAGAAAACAGGACCCTCTCCGAGATCCCGAAACGAACCGATTCCTGCCGGGCCATTCGGGAAATCCAAGCGGACGTCCCAAGGGGCCCTCGATAACAAAGGCACTGCTCGCCGTCCTCGAAACAAAGCCAAGGGGATCGCAGATGACCTACCTTGAGGCGATCATACAGAAAATCATCACCAAGATCGTCGTCGACGGTGACTCGCATCTTATCGGAAAATTCTGGGACCATATCGACGGCAAGCCGAGACAACAAAAGACCGATCGGGAAGAAGACGGCATGATGATCTTGATTCGCGAACGGCCAGAGGTGAAGGAGCCGTAAACTACCGTGCGGCCATGAATGCTTCCGAATGTCTCGCAGAACGCTTATGGAACCAGTGTTTTTGAGACATTGACATACTACATATTATGTAGTAGGATTATACCGTTCTTTTACAAGAGTATCAGGCAGGTTATAGCTTCCAGTCCGTGAAACATCGTGGTCTGAAAGCTATAACCCGCCTGTCCAAAAAATCCAAACAGCGGAATAGCGGAAAGGAGTTGCATATGCAACCCACATTCGATCAAGCGTATCAGGCCCTGAATCTCGTTCGCGAGTCAGGTGCCTCACTCGAAACGCTCCAGACGGTCTACAACCTCGGATTCTTCTCGGACCTCTTGAAGGCGAAGGATCTGACGGCGGTGGATCGCGAAGCGTTCCGCAAACTCCTCGGCTACGACCCCTCGGTGTTCCCCGTGAAGATGGGCGGCCCCGAGAACACGGACGCGATCGTTGCGGCCCTGCGCGAGAGCGGCATATGGGTGAACGATCACATCACGCAAGCCAACTTCCCGCTGACAGCTCGTAAGACCCCCGTGGAAGACGAGATCCAAATCATCGACCCGGGCAAGAGCTTCAGCGAAGAAGAAGGCCTCGTCATCCTGAAGGAAGCGAAGCTCATCCGTCCGACCTACGAGCACGGAATCCGCTTTGCGCAGCAGCACGGGAAAGTGACTACTTCCAAGGAGAAGCCGTTCGTGATATTCCTACATCCTTCTTGGCGGGGCCCGCTCGACGGTCGTCGCGTGTTGTATGTCTACCGCAATCCCGGCAACCGCAGGCTCATCTTGAACTATCCCGACAACAGGTTCAACGACAACTGCGTTCTCGCCGGCGTCCGCTCGCGCAACCCTCTCCGTTTCAATCCCGCCCTCGCTTTTCGGGGGCGGGTGCGTCTTTGGGTGCGGCTTGCCGCGCCCATCCGCCGAGCATTCTGCCAATTTCATCCAACTGTTCCGAAAATGCGATGTATTTTGGGGTATCGAACGATTTGATTTCCCAGCCGATCTGGAAGAAGAATTTCAGGAGATCGGTCTTGGCAATCGCTTTCTGGAGATGCGGCAATTTATCTTCCTTCGGGAGGAAGCTCGCGGCGTAGATAAGTTCGATCACGTTGAGGAACAGCGTGTCGATCTTTTCGCCGAGCGTATAGCGCGATGTTTTTGCGAGATTCGGCATGGTCTCGTGCCATGTTTTATACACTACGATGAGCCGCTTCAAAATCGGCAGCGTCGCACGATTAGGAATGGGTGTTGTCTGGTTCATATTTTATTCATGATTCAATTTCAAGGTACGCTCGACGACATAGCGAGCGTCGAAAACCTAACGGAAGCGTGGACGGAATTCATGGCTGGCAAGCGCGGAAAAACCGACGTGCAGGAATTCTCGTTGCACCTCATGGATCACATTTTCTCGCTTCATCGCGACCTCGCTTCCCGTTCCTATCGGCACGGGCCGTACCGGCCGTTTAACATCTGTGATCCGAAGCCGCGCAGCATCCATAAGGCATCGGTGCGCGACCGCTTGCTCCACCACGCCATCTATCGGAAGCTCTGCCCTTTCTTTGAACGGACATTCATTGCACGCTCATACTCATGTCGCATAGATAAAGGAACCCACAAGGCATTGGACTGCTTCCGTTCGTTCGCCCGAAAGGAAAGCGCGAATCACACGAAAACGGTGTGGATCCTGAAATGCGACATCCGAAAATTTTTTGCGAGCATCGACCATGGCGTGCTGTCGGAAATCTTGTGGCGCTATATACCGAATCGGAAAACTCGGTGGCTTCTCGGCGAGGTGATCGGCAGTTTTTCTTCGACCGGACCGGGCGCGGGACTGCCGCTCGGCAACCTCACCTCGCAGCTCCTCGTGAACATTTACATGAACGAATTCGACCAGTTCATGAAGAACGAATTGAAGATCAAGTATTATCTCCGGTACGCCGACGACTTCGCGATTTTCTCCCGTGACAGGAAGTATCTCGAAAATCTTATTCCGCAGATCGACAGGTTTCTTCGGGAACGACTCAAGCTCACCCTTCATCCAAAGAAGGTTTTTATCAAGAGCTTCGCTTCCGGCGTCGATTTTCTCGGATGGGTCCATTTTCCCGACCATCGCGTCTTGCGGACCGCGAGCAAACGACGGATGTTCCGCGGCCTGAAAAATAACCCGACCGAGCAGGCCTTTGCCTCGTACGTCGGAATGCTTACGCACGGTAACGCGAATGGCTTGTCCCAACGCATCAGAAGAGTTCCGAAAATTCAATTGGTTGGTTGCTCGGCGAGATTAAACGATTGGATATAGCCGATCCCAGCCGTAAGGCCAGATTCGCCTAACGTTGGGATGCCAAGTATGCAAGGCGTTTTATTTAATATCGCAATGCCACCGGAATTGCCGTGATCAATGGGAGCATCGGTTTTATAAATCGGACCGGGAAGAATCCCGCTCACAATCCCCTTGGTCACGGTTTCTGAAACCCCTAACAGATTGCCCGAGCTGGGATAGCCGAAGATAGTCAGGCCATCGCCGACATTCACGTCAGAGCATAAATTATGGCCCGGAGGAAATTGCGTGATGTCATTTATCGCCGGAATCTGACTTAACGGCGTCGACGATGGGATAGCTGGGCCGAGCGAAAACACGGCGATGTCCTCATAGGTGTCTGGATTGTAGTGAGAGTACTCATTTTCAAGCGTGAGCGGATAATCTCCATAACTGTCGTTAAAGGAAAAATCTGGAGGTTCGGGGTAGACAGCGAAACAAGTAGGCGGTTCCATATCTTCTGCGTATGCCTCGGCGTAGACGTGGTAATTAGTTATTATCTCAACGGCCCCATTCCCATTTTTTCGGACCGAAGCGCCGGATCCGCTGACCATAGAACTCATGTCCGGCGGGATGCAATTTATTTCAACGATCGTCGGTTCGATTTCGTTGATAAGAGATGACGATAAAGCGACGGATGAATCCGAGGAGTTTTCTTGCGACGGCTGACTAACGGGATTCGTCGTCGGTTGCTGCGCTTTGAGTTGATTAATCTGACTCTGTAAATCCTGAACTTCTTGTTTCGTCGCGTTATTCGTAGCGGGCATTGACGTCGATGTGGTCTCGGAAAGGAATGGAGATGAGTGATTCGTCGCTTCTGCGCCGCCGGTCCCGGTCGCATTGGCATTATTTTGTGCCGATGACGTAGCACTCTCTGAGGCATTTTGAGATGAGGTTCCGAGAAGATATGCACCGACCACTAAGACGATCGTCACAATTCCCAGTGCGATTAAGCCCGATTTTTTCATTTTAAAAATGCTTGGCGTTTGATCTGACATAGATTTGTTTATCCTTCGATCTTCTAATAATTTGAGGTAGGACAATACTCGCCGATGAGCTGTCGCTGTTCTTGTACCGCTGGGCTGGGAACGCCCAACGGGTAGCCCGCCGCATAAACAGGACCTAACGGCTTGCCGGTTTCCGGAGGACACTCGCTCAATTTAAAGGCGTAAGGGTTGCAGGGATCTGGTGGTCCGTTTACGGCATATCCATCGCTCGGCGGGCAAGTGCTGGATGCATTTGCTGAAATTAATGGAGTTGCCGTCGGCGTTGTAGACGCGACCTCAGGAACGGCTTGAACGGTATTTTGTGTGCTCGATGCGACCAGCAGTGATTCCTGCGCGAGATTGATGGCATCCATCGCAAGTGCGATCGTGGACGTACCCGGATGCGTCGTGAGTAGCGAGAGCGCGAACTGCAACAATAAAGCTATTTGTGACATGTGATTTGTTGATTTAAAAATCGGCCTTTGCCGGCCGAGAGTTTTTTAACACAAAACTCCACGCCGACCCGAGCCTTGCGGCCCCATGCCCTTTCGAGCATGACATCTTGCAGAGGTAGGCCAAACGTGGAGTTTGGTGTCTGCAAGATGATTTTTTGCACCATGCCCCGATTGCTCAAGGTTTAGGCGACTTTTATTCAATTGTGTTTTGACAATACCATATCCGGCCTCGATTTTGAAGCTGCGTCAATTCTGCATTATGATGAAATCGAGGACACGACCATGAAAAGAAAATCACGCCCATTTTTACCGGGCTATTTTGAAAAAACAAAGGTGGCAAGCGGACAAATTCAGCAACGACTTGAGTTACTGTTGCAGCGTCCACAATTTCAGAGTGAGGTTGAAATTATAAGGAAACAACGCGGTGTTCCAAGAGGTCTTACTTTTCGTAATGATCGGCGCTTACCAGTAGATTTTTTTGAAAAAGCTGGAGTCAATGCAGATTTATTTTTCGCGCAACCTTTTGCGCAAGTTATTCCTCCTGAGAGTTCAAAATGGTTTTTGTCGCAATCAAAAGACAATCAGCATCGACTTCGAGAAGACATCTGGGCTTTCTTGCAAAGATTTAATCTTCCAAAAACAAACTCCTATTTTTATTGGATGTTTAACTACCTCCTTTACGACATCATTTCCGAAATCCCTCGTTCAAATGTCAATTTCACAGACCTCGCATTTCCGAGCGGTGAGGGGTTGACTACCGGCGAAAAGCGATTAGTGAACGTCGAGTCAAATAGGGTAAAAAAACAAGAACCATCATTGGAACGTGACGCTATTGTCAAAGAAAAGTTATCGCAAAAACGGAAAGTCAGATTTCGCAAAAGCCAGCAAGATGCTTTAGCGTTGCAGCAATCCGGTAAAAGGCCGACTGAATTCGCATGGGATTCACTCGGCGTAAGAAACGAGTCAACAAAAAATCACGAGAGGGCATACAACAGAATTCGGCAGGCAAAATCGAGATTTCAGAAGCGACAGACGTCTAAGTCCTAAGGGTATTAAATAACCCGGATGTTTTTGTAAATTATTGTCACGGGTACTGTGACGCTTTGCCATAGCATGGAAGAGAGCACAACTTCCATGCTTGCCATCGAAAAAGTAAAAGAACTGATAGGTGATCCTAATATCTCCGACGAAGAGGCGGAGTGTGTTCGAGACGAGTGCCGGATTCTCGCAGAGATCATTTTTGATCAATGGCTTGCGGAAAAACGTCAGAATGAGATTAAGAATCAAGGTCGAGTTGAAACCAACTTAGTTTCTGATATTGGCTCTGGACGTAAGGAGTCGTGTCCTCGTCCAGAGTCCATATCAGCAACAGGACACGACCATGAAGCTAAACGGCGGAACATTTCTTCTTAGGATCGAGTTGGAAAGGGAAAGAGGACTTACTAATGCAGAATGGCGGCTATGGTTTGTCTATCGTTCACTATGCGGTTGGGACAAAAAGAAGGCCGGTTTTGGTATTGCAGATATCACCATTGCGGGCCTCCAGAAATACTTAGATTGGTCTACCGGAAGCATCTGCTCAACGCGACAATCGCTGGTCGCAAAAAATAAGCTGAAGAAAATTCAAGGGTCAAAATATCAGCTCGTCGATGCCGAAAAATTGCTCAAACCTAATTTTCGACAGGCCGAAGTCAGCGTTCAGGGGATTGAAGATGCCGTTCAGTATATTGAAAAAAAACGTACACCGAATGGATTTTCTCATGGACAAAAAGGATTCGAAATACTTGATCTTTTGGGACGTGATTTTCAGCCCGCTGAATTTGGAGATGTCACTAAAGAAACCATAAAGAAAGACAAAGAAATAAGAGAAAAAGGAATTCTTTTAGAAGAAGACAAGAAAGAGACTCCTCCATGGCTTGATCCAGAGAGGACTCGGCGCTTCCGAGAAACTTTCCCTGATAAAAAGGTCGAAAATTGATAAATGCCATCAATCCGCTATAATGATTACGTTGACCCATAGTCCAAAATCGTCCCGAAGTTTTTTATTGCCTCGCTGCCTTAAAGGGGCGGCCGTGCCAACGAGGCAATCCTTCGGGATCGCGGACTTGGGTCAACCACAGCCGTCCCTTTAAGTTTTTAAATCCATGAAAGGAATTATTTACACAAGAGTGTCAAGCGACGAGCAGGTGAAGGGCACCTCACTCGAATCCCAAGAGGAGAGCTGCCGCGCGTATTGCCGAGACAAGGACATTGAGGTTCTTGAAGTGTTCCGCGAGGAGGGCGCATCGGCAAAGACGGCGGATCGGGCGCAATTTCTCCGCGCGGTTGAGTTTTGCCGCAAACACAAGGGCAACATTGACGCATTTGTAGTCGCAAAGGTGGATCGGTTCGCTCGCAACACCGAAGACCATTTTTATATTCGGAAAATCCTTCTCGACTATGGCGTAACGCTCCATTCCATTTCGGAGCCGATTGGCAACAGTCCCGTGGGAAAATTCTTCGAGACGATGCTCGCCGGTAGCGCGGAGTTCGACAACGCGATTCGGACGCAACGATGCACCGACGGAATGGCGGCGCGGATTCAACACGGCATATCGCCGTGGCGGCCGCCATTGGGATATGTATGCGCCAATTCCAAGAAGCATGGCGAGAAAAAGACCGAGCCAGACCCGCCGGACGAAAAGATATTCCCGATCATGCAACGCGCCCTCAAGGAATATGCCAAAGGGATGTGCTCGCAGGTGGAGCTTGCGGGGTTGATGGACAAATGGGGCCTTAAGGAGATTCGTGGCAAGCGAACCTTACCGCAGTTCATTGATAAGCTGCTCGGCGTGCATCTGAAGTTCTATGCGGGCATCCTCGTGAACCCTTGGACTGGCGAAGATGTGCCGGGAAGGCACAGGCCGATGATCACGCAGGATGAAATGCGGCAGATCATCCTTGTACGCTCCGGTAAGTCGTACAAGAAGGCCCCGCATGATCGTTGTAACCCCGAATTCACACTCCGGCGCACTGTTCTCTGTACCTCATGCGGTACGGCGTTCACGGGAAGCGTCTCCCATGGCAACGGCGGCGGGTATCCTTACTACCACTGTCGCAACAAAAATTGCCTGATGTTTGGCAAAGGCGTTAAGAAAAAGGAGATGGAGGACGGTTTTATGGTTCGTTTAGCCAAGATTACGCCCACCAAAAAATTCGTCGCCGTCCTGAACGAGAGCTTGATGGAAGTGTGGCGCGAGAAAGGCAAGCATCTGACTGACGAAGCGAACCAACGGGCGCAACGGCTTGCCGATCTTGAAGCAAAAAAGAAACGCATCTATGAAATGCGTGAGGATGGATCGTATACCAAAGACGAATTCACGGAACGAAAAGAAGAAATGGAAAATCAGATTGCCGCTGAAAAGATATCCTTCAGCGAAACGAAGATCGACCAGTATGACGTTGAAGCGTTGTTGGCCTATTCGGATAAATTCGCGCTCGATCTCGGCAGGCAATGGTTCGATCTATATGCCCAGCCGGAATTGCGCCTTCGGTTCCAAAAACTCGTGTTTCCGGAGGGAATTACCTACCAACGGGGCCAAACATTTGGAACCGCCCAGATGGGTAGGATTTTCGAGCTTAATCGGACTTTCGACGGTCAAAAATCCCTGTTAGTACCGCTATCGGGATTCGAACCCGAGTTTCGTGGATGAGAACCACGTGTCCTAGACCAGGCTAGACGATGGCGGCATGCAGGAAGATTATAAGTACAAATTTTAAACAGGGCAAGGAACCAAGTCG
>Ga0255356_1001843_pt1 | contig 12862 bp, 9 predicted proteins | sample HBST100metaG_FD_189944 | JGI IMG/M metagenome (GOLD analysis project Ga0255356, IMG submission 189944) | Peat soil microbial communities from Stordalen Mire, Sweden - H.B.S.T100 | ecosystem: Environmental > Terrestrial > Soil > Wetlands > Peat | place: Sweden: Norrbotten County, Stordalen Mire... | reverse complement strand
GCCCCAGATAGCAATAATAGGGGCGTTACGGGCGCTTGTTCAGTCTGACAACGTGCTGTGGCGAACCGGTCGATTGAAGAGCAATTGACACCTCGCCCGTAGCCGTCCATAATATCCGCTGGCTACGATGAGCCGATTGCGTTTTTTTTGCGCGTCAAGGGAGAAGCGGTTGAAACTTAGAATTGGGTTGCCGAAGGGAAGCCTTCAGGAAGCGACGTTTGCACTGTTCAAAAAGGCTGGTTGGACCTTCAACACCAGCGCCCGCTCCTACCATCCGGTTGTGGACGATGTTGAGCTTGAGCCCGTATTGCTTCGGGCGCAAGAGATTCCGCGGTATGTGGATGCCGGCGTGCTGGACGCGGGCATCACGGGCTACGACAATGTGGTCGAGTGCCAGGCCGACGTCTATGAAGTGGCGGAGCTTTTCTACAGCAAGGCCACAAGCCGGCCATATCGGTGGGTGCTGGCGGTGCCGAACGATTCGACGATCACTGGGCCGAAGGATCTTGAGGGCAAGCGGATTGCGACCGAACTCGTGGGCGTGACCAAACGGTACCTGGAAAAGCACGGCGTGACCGCGAATGTGGAGTTTAGCTGGGGCGCAACGGAAGTAAAGGTGCCAGACCTTGTCGACGCCATTGTCGAGGGCACGGAGACGGGCAGCACACTGGTGGCCCACGGCCTCAAGATTGTGGACACCCTGCTCGAAAGCACAACGCGCCTGATCGCGCACAGGCCGTCCTGGGCAGACCCTGAGAAGCGCAACAAGCTTGAAAACATCGCGATGCTGCTGCAGGGCGCTCTTGACGCCGACTCTCTCGTCGGCCTCAAAATGAACGTTCCGAAAGGCGAAATAGACGCCGTCACAGAGATCTTGCCCGCATTGCGCCGTCCGACCATCTCTCCGCTCGCGGATCCGAATTGGGTGGCACTGGAGACGATTATCCCGGAGAAGACGGTTCGCGACATCATTCCTGCCCTCAAGCGCGCCGGTGCTCAGGGATTGGTGGAGTACCCGCTCAACAAGGTGATCTACTGATGACACAATGGTCGCCGCCCCGTGCCTGAACCTCGCGTCCATATCCTCTCCGATAACACGGCCAACCAGATTGCCGCTGGCGAAGTAGTAGAACGTCCGGCTTCCGTTGTCAAGGAGCTTGTGGAGAACGCCGTGGATGCGGGCGCACGGGTGGTGACAGTTGAGCTTGAAGACGGTGGCAAGAGGCTGATACGGATCACCGACGATGGCGTCGGAATGATCCAGGAAGACGCGATTCTTTCGCTGCAACGCCATGCGACGTCAAAGATAAACTCGTCGGACGACCTGTTTTCCATCCTTACAATGGGCTTTCGTGGCGAGGCGCTGCCAAGCATCGCGTCGGTGTCGCGAACGACGATTGTCACGCATGCCCGAGATGCGGAGCCAGGAGCTGCGGGCACCAAGATCTTCGTGGATGGCGGCGAAATCGCCGGGATAGACGAAGTCGGCGCTCGTCCTGGCACCACAATCGAGGTGGCCGACCTCTTCTTTAACGTCCCTGCGCGCATGAAGTTCTTGCGGTCGACGTCTGCTGAGCTGTCGCATGTTTCTGAGCTGGTCCGGCGATTTGCCCTTGCGCATCCCAGCGTCTCGTTCAAGCTCCTGCACTACGGATCGGAGATTTTCGCCAGCTATGGCTCGGGCTCGTTGATGGACGCATGTGTTCAGGTGTTCGGACGGGAACCGGCGCGAAAGCTGATCCCGCTCAACTGCGTCCGCGGCGAGACCACGGTGACTGGATATGTCGGCGCACCCGACGCGCTCAAGCCGACCCGTGCGGCGCAGCACTTCTTTGTAAACTCTCGCGTGGTGCGCGACCGCACGATCGTCAAGGCGCTCGATGAGGCGTACGCGTCGGTGCAGACGATCCACGGCCATCGTTTCCCCATGTGCGCCATCATGGTGAATGTTCCCCCGGCCTTGGTCGACGTCAACGTTGCGCCCACAAAAACCGAGGTGCGCTTCACGCAAGAGCGCGACGTATTCTCCGCCGTGTACCATGCGGTTCAAGACGCGCTCGTTGGGCAGGGTGGGCTGGTGCCGTCCATCACGGATCGGCTGGTGCCGTCGTCGGTGGGCGACGTGCCTTCGCAAGTATCGTCCGCCGAGCTCGATGTCCTGCCGCACTTGCCGAGCACGCCGTCGCGCCCCACGGCAAAGTCCCCGCTCACGTCACTCTTGGGCGAGGAGCCGAAGTGGGAGTTCCGCCGTTCGGCCTCTGCCAACGATGAGGAACAGCCCTATGCTCCAACAGCGAGTGTGGTTGAGCCAAATCCTGTTGCGCCCGAGCAAGCGCCGGCAGCAGACCTGCCAACGGTGTGCGAATCGGCTGGGCCGCGATCAAGCGCGCCATTGCGGCAAAACCCGCTCGATCTGTCTGGCCTCACCGTGTTGGCGCAGACGCGGAACATGTATATTTTGGCTCAGACCAACCATGCGCTTCTGGTGATCGATCAGCATATCGCGCACGAGCGCATTCTTTACGAGCGCTTGCTTGCCGGAAACGCTGCCAACGCCCTTGCCGTTCAGCATCTCGTGATCCCGGTGACGGTCGAATTGACGCACCGAGAAGCACAGGTGGTCGAGGCACGGCTTGCCGAGCTTGCCAAGGCTGGCTTTCACCTCGAGCCGTTTGGCGTGGACACCTTCCTGTTGCGCGCGGCACCGGCATCCGTGGCAAAGTACGGCGACCGTATTGTCAAGGAAGTGATCGACGAGCTTGTTGAAAAGACGGTGTCGCGGAAGCTCTTGGTTCCTGCGGAGGAAGTGCTGATAACGGCGTCGTGCAAGATGGCCATAAAGGCCGGGGACCCGCTTGAATTCACCCAAATGCGCGCCCTCGTCGACGAGCTCCTCGCCTGCGAAAACCCTTACACCTGCCCGCACGGGCGGCCTGTCATTATCGAACTGCCGAACAACGATCTTGATCGAAAATTTGGGAGAATATAGGCAGGAAGTATTTATTCGAGATCGAATTTTTGCGGGGGACTAAACTCGAAGCTGGCGAAATCTGCGTGGCCTCGTGGGGCGGCGGACACGGGGGCAATGCAGAACATGCCTATTCGGGCACCTATCCAATGGCCTTTGGTGGCTTGAAAGGGCGTGTCGATCCTGGTGATTTCGCAGTTTGGGCCGTAGGAATACGCGAAGACGCAGAGGCCACCGGCACAAACGTCGACACGAAGGCGATTGGGCACAGACTTGCCAGAGATAACAGATGCGATCTGGTTGTCGATAAGATAGTGGAACACGAACGCGTCCTCCGATTCCCGGCAAATGCGCAGGGCGGCATGGTGGACGCCGAGGACGATCAGCCCGGCTTGTTCCCCTGGCCGTAATGCAGAGCAGTCGAGAGCTGTCTCCACCGCAAAGCTTCTTGCTGGAAACTTCTGGCTCAGAATATTTGGTATCAGCGCGATATCGTCGCCTTCAAATGGCTGGGCAAACAGCCGGAGGTTCCGAGGACGTTCGGTGAGCGAGCACCAATCGTCCTTATGGTTTGCGTTCCATTGCCACTGTAATCCAAGAACGCTCTGCCCAAAATCGTCGCTTGTCGCAGGGACGGCAATTGGGCCGCCGCGTTGGGGCATGAGCCAGCTCACTACGGGTTCGCCTATCCCATTTGCGTCTTGGTCCACGCCGATCACAGGCCAGCCCTCTTGCCATGTCACGGGTTGCAGGTGCGTGACGCGCCCATACACGCCTGTGTCCTGGAAGTGAACAAACCACCATTCACCATTTGGCGTATCAACGAGTGCTCCCTGATGCGGGCCGTTGATGGCCGATGCACCTTGTTCGAGCACGATTCGGTCTTCATAGGGACCGTAAATGTGGCTCGCGCGCAGTGCGACCTGCCATCCGGTTTCCACACCGCCAGCGGGAGCAAGAATGTAGTATAAACCGTTGTGCTTGAGAAATTTTGGGCCTTCAATGGTGGGATGTCGCTGTGGGTTGTCGATCACGACATGGCCTTCCCCAAGCAGCCGCGAAGCGTCGGGTGCCATCGGGCGGACACGCAATTTGTCCTTTGTTCCCGCTCGCGAGTTTGCGTACGCGTGTACCAGGTACGCCTTGCCGTCATCGTCCCAAATCGGACACGGGTCGATCAAGCCCTTGCCGGGCTGCACGAGATGAGGGAGGGACCACGTGCCTTCGGGAGTGGCAGCGGTGGTAACGAAAATACCCTCGTCAGGCATCGGGAAGAAGATAAAGAACAGTCCGTCGTGAAACCGGATCGCCGGCGCCCATACGCCGGCGCCGTACTGAACGTGGTCGTACCGCTCATGGGGCAGGTTCGTCACAGCGTGGTTGACCAATGTCCAATTGACAAGGTCGCATGAATGCAATACAGGCAGCCCTGGCGTACAATTGAAGCTGGACGAGACCAGGTAGTAGTCACTCCCGACCCGCACCACGTCCGGATCCGAGTAGTCGGCAAATATCACGGGGTTCGCGAAATTTCCGTCGCCCAGATCCGGTATCCACGGGTACGTGCCGTTTGCAGAAGCTAATCGCACCGTATCTCAATCCCGCAGAGAGACGCGGTGGAGGCGGGATCTCCGATCTTGGAGCTGGCTTTCACGGCGATTTTTATGGTGCCGTCCGGCCCGGGCAGTATCCCCGCAAATTTCTTCACGAGAGCGGCGTTGGCACCGGCTTCCGCAAAGACGTCTAGTGCGACGAGCACGCTGTGGCCGTTGATTGACACGTCTGCTTTGCTAGCGCCTGGCGAACCAACCTGCGTTTGGGCGAAGTGCAGGCAGACGGTGTAGGTCTTCGGCTCTGGCGGCATGGGGAGGGGAATCTCGTAAGAGAACGTGCCGGTGCGCTGAGACTGATAGACGGCTTCCGGAGCAAGATCGTCAGCCGCACTTTTGACAGTGGCGTCGCTTTTGGCCGCATCCCCGCCGCGAAAGAAGACGTCGCCCACGTATTCGCCATTCTCGTCGCCCCCGCAATTGATGCACACGGCCGTGTCGAACACGCTCATATCGCTCGATGCCGTGTAAGGCGTGAGGGAATAGGGGAGATCGGCAATGGGAACTGCCTGCGCGGGAGGTCTTGACGCCATGTCGATTTCGAGTGTTGTGCCGGACATGAGCTGGCGGTAGCCGACCACGGTGCGCTGGTAGGGCTTGCCGGCGATCTTCACGTTTTGAACGTACACGTTTGTTTGTGACGTCCGTGGTGCCAAAATCCGCGTTGCCTTGTGCCCATCGGGCGTCATCACCATTTCCGGGAAGATCGGCGAACCGATGACATACTCGTCGGTGCCAGGGCAGAGTGGAAACAGCCCGATCGCGTTCAAAACATACCAGGCCGACATCTCGCCGTTGTCCTCGTCACCAGGAAACCCGTCCGGCGTATAGAGCTTGTCGACCACTCTGCGCACCCAGTACTGTGTCTTTGCGGGGCAGCCTGCGGCGGTGAAGAGGTTCAGCGTGAGGTGGACGGGCTGGTTGCCCTGATCGTACTGGCCAAACTCCACTGCGGCCATCTCCGCCATCTCGTGAATCGTAGAGCCGTAGGAACCGACATGAAAGACGGGGGGCTGCAGGAGCATGCGGTCAAGCTTTTTGACCAATGCTTCCGCGCCACCGTTGATCTCGATGAGGCCGGCCGGATCGTGAGGCACGGTCCAGCTTGACTGCCATGGGCCACCTTCGACATAAGCGCCGCCCCAAGCGTACTGGTCGAATGGCGTTTTCCAAGAGCCGTCGGCCAGACGGGCATCCATGAACCCCACTTCAGCGTTATAGGCATTTCGATAATTCAGCGCGCGCTTGGCGTACGTCGCGATGTCGTCGGTTTTTCCGAGCACCTTCGCGACCTGGTAGATCGAAAAATCGTCGAGCGAATAATCAAGGGTTTTCGCCGTGGCCGCTCCGTCCTTGTCTGCGGGCACATATCCCAGGCTAAGATACTCGGCGAGGCCGGTGCGACGGTCGGTGACGCTTGATGTGCCGGGATCGGTCGCATGCTTTATCATGCCGTCGTACGCGCCCTGCATATCGAACCCAGTGATCCCCTTGACCACCGCGTCGGCCATCACGACGTCGCTGTGCGTGCCGGTCATGCAGCCGCGGTATCCCGGGCTTGGCCACTGTGGAACCCAGCCGCCTTCCTTGTAGGCGTTCACGAGGCCTTGAACGAACTCACCGTACCGCTCGGGATAAAGGAGGCTGAAGAGAGAAAAGACGGCACGGAAACTGTCCCAGAAGCCTGTGTCGCAGTAGAGGGGGCCGTCGTGAACATTGCCGTCGTAAGGCGAATAATGCACCATTTTGCCGGTTTGGTCATATTCGTGCAGAATCCTCGGAAAGAGATGTGCGCGGTACAGGCAGCTATAGAATGTTCGGCGCTGATCGTCGCTGCCTCCCGTTGCGGCGAGCCTGCCCAAGCTCTGGTTCCACACCGCCTCGGATTCCCGCTTGACGGCGTCATAGCCGCGCTCGCCAATCTCTGACTTGATATTGAGCTCGGCCTGTTCGGCGCTGATGAACGACGTCCCCAAGCGCATGAGGACAACCGATCCCGGAGCAAACTCAACGCTCTTAGTAGGTGCGTCACCGTCTGGCGCAACGCTGACAATCGGCTGGTCGAACAGTGCGACGAAATGCAAGCCGAAGTTTGCCGGTACCTCGCCCTTGTTCAACCGTGTGCGTCCTGTAACCTTGCGCGCCGCAATATCCGCCGTGATTTCGGGATGCGAGTCGATGATGACGCGGCATGGGGCATTGACGGGAAAGGTGAATCGGAAGAACGAGCAGCGCTCGGTCGCAGTCGCCTCGATTTGGAGCGCGCTGTTTGTGAAAGTGACGTCCAAGGAGGCGGGCGTGATCTTCAGGGCATTGTCGTCATACGTGAGCGCACGGTCTGCGTCGCCAAGAACGGGCGTGCCGGACTGTCCCATGACGGTGAAATAGGCATAGTCGCCCATCCAGGGGCTGGGCTGGTGCGTGCCGCGGATGCCCTGGATCTTATGTGCGCTGGGATTGAAAAACCAGCCATCGCCGACTTTGCTCTGCAACGTCCAGTGTGTAAGGCCGAAAGGACGTGCGAAAATGGGCAGCGTGTTGCCGCGCGAAAATCCGAAGGTGGAATCCGTGCCCTGGAGGACGTTGACCAGACCGATAAGGTCCGACTGCTTATTGTTGCTCAAGTTGCCTGCCTTTTGCTTTGACGCCGTTGCTAACTTTGGAAAGACTGCGCCAAGCGACAACGCGGCGGCAGCCTGAAGTATCTGGCGACGTGATAGGATAGTGTTCATTCAAATTCTTTATTGCGATGGTTTGGAAGAAACCGTGGGAATTGGCTCGACCTGCGCAAACAGTTCCCCAACGAGTCGCCATATTCCTGCCGCAATTGGCGCGGCACTCATGTGGAAAAGGACCGTCTGATCGGCGAGGCGTCTGACTCTGGATCAGAAGGTCCGAGGTTCGAATCCTAGTCTGGCAGCCAATGGGAAAAAAGCCCCAAATTACTCTGTAAACAGGAGTAGTTTGGGGCTTTTTGTTAATTGTTGCTAGTTGTTGACATATTGCCCGTAAACCTGTAGATTCAGGCCGAAGGAGCAGGTGTCACTAGGGTTCAGCTATGAAGAAAACTAAGCAGTTTAATCCCATTGCAATGCAGAAAAAGAGCATTTTCGAGCAAAAGTCAGGATCTTCCGTTTTATGGGAAACGGCGGTCACCGACTTCCTCCTTTTGGTTCGAGGAACACACGAAGAGGCTACCGAGAAGTATTATCAGTCAAGGCTGAAATTCCTCGTTAACTGGTCGAAAGAGCAGGAAATACCGCTATCAGAGTTTCGTGCGAGGGATCTCCGCAGGTACCTCGCCTACCGCGCAGATAAGGGAGTGTCGGATGCGACGCGTCGTCACGACGCCGTTTCGGCCCGCGCGTTCCTGAAATTCTGCATGCGCGAGGAGCACATCGACGGTGATCCCCTGCGCGGCTATCAGATCCCGAAGTCCAGCAAGCCGTACATCAAGTGCCCGTCCGACGACGAGATCCGAAAGCTTCTCAAGTCGATGCAGGATCGATGGAAGCCGTCGATCAACCCGGAGGCGCGCTATGTCCACGCGACAGCCCGCCTCTTCTTCCAGAAGCGCAACTACGCCATCGTCGCCGGCCTCATCGAGACCGCTGCGCGGATCGGCGAGATGCTCGCGCTCACGGTTGAGGGCTACCAGCCCGAACTCGGCCAGATCGTCATCCGTAAGTCCAAAGGCGACGAGCCCCGGATCGTCCCGATCAGCCCTACCTGGATCGAGGCGGTCGACTCCTACCTCAAGGTTCGTCTGAAGGTGGAGTCGGAAGTCCTCTTCGTCAGCGAGTACGGGACGCCGATCATCGTCAACGAGTTCGGCAAGCGCTTCCGAGGCTACCTGAAATACGCCGGTCTCTCTGGCTTCAGCCTAACCGGCTTCCGACACTACGCCATCAGCCAATTGGCTAAGACCGACGTCTGGGCCGCGAGCATCATCGCGGGACATAAGGATCTGACCGTGACGCGCGGCTACCTCCACGGCGACCCCGACCATGTCCGCTCGGTCCACACGCTCGCCAACCCACTCGGCCGGATCATGGTGAATGTCCGCTCCCAGAAGCAGATGCAGCTCAAGCGCGTGATATAGAGGACGAACAGTTCAAAGGGCGGCGGATTTTCCGCCGCCCTTTGAAGCCAGCCGATAGTTGACCTCGCATCAGTTTCGGAACAGGAGCGGCGAATACAGCGCGAGCGACATCTCCGCGATCAGGATCAGGAGCAGATCCTCGGTAACGGAGCCCGTGGCGAAACGCAGCGACTTCGGCAGGCTTCGGTGCCTGGAGCACGCCCGAGAATGGCAGGCGAAATGAGACTCTCTGAGCACCCCGACTTCGACCAGGCGATCATCGCCGCTCGGAGGCACTATAAATTGGACCCCATCCTAATACTGGCAAGCGGAGGCCAAGTGCGGGCAAAGTTGTTGCCGTCGTCCCGCAATTCATAGTATGAGATTGCCTTCCCTCGGTTCAGCCGTACGTTCACCTTGGCGTCGCAGGTTGGCGAATTGGATTGTTGTCGGAGGATGCTTAGCGCACCATCCATCACGACCGTGAGCCGGTACTCCTTTTCGCACCTGAAGTGGGCGTTCTTGAACGTCGGTAGAAGCAGCTCTATGTCTGCCGCGACGTAGTCCATGTACTTGTCCAGTTCGGTGCCGGTAAGCTCAGCAGCACGCCAAGATAGCATTTCGGCGCAGAACTCCTCCGCCCACTTGTGCTGCAGGTTCGCGTCATACTGCACCCTGCCGAAGAAGGCGTATGGCCTGTACGCCTTTTCAATGTCTTCAAGGCGAAAACCGAGGCAGTAGCCATGACCCTTATCGCCATATGCTTGCCAATGGTAGACGTCATCGTCAAGTTCTGCTAGGCTGAACACATAAACCGAATTGGGTGCCAGGCTAGCAATCTTTTCAAATACTCTCTTAGCGAGTGCCCGCTCCGTATCGCTGTCCGCAGTATCACTTCGTTGCGAAAGCGCAGTTCGAAACACGTTCAATCCGTGGATTATCTCCGTTCCATCGTTCAAACGCTCAGAGTTTGTCGCTTGTAGGTTGCAGTTGTTCAATATGCCGGAAAGACCAACTTCCGGACGTATAGTGGTAGAGCATAGATACCCGGGTTTCCAGCAACAATTTGTCCTGCCGCGCGTAGAAGGACGCAACGGCGTCTTCGTGCAGTGCTAATGCATCCATCATTTTTCATCTGCGAGGTCAAATTTCGGCGAACTCGGCTAAATCGCGTTCTGGCGATCACACAATATAGGTCTCGCCTGAATCGCTAGGCCGTATTCATAGCAATTCTACCGAACTTCGGGCCGCTTTGTTGAACTGTCAATGCTAAGGCAATAATACACCAACAATTCTGGCCAAGCAGCTCCCCTTTGTGAAAACGCGAACACGTTGGCAATTTCACGACTGCTCCAATTTCAAGGCCGTCTGCAACACGGATCGGCGACCCATAGAGGTCTCGTGCCCGTGCTCGCTGGTTCCGGCCGCCGGTTCGTCCTCATTTTCGGGATTGCGCACGTTTCGCCAGGTCGCCTTGCGACCGAAGAAGATTTGCCTGCTTTGTGTACTCCAGCGTAATGCCGCGCGTCGCTTCGGAAGAGGCAGCAACCCATTTACTGCAATTGAGTCTCCTAACACGTTTATTTGACAATGATCATCCTAACGAGATATCATCAGAATGATTAGAATAATCAGCAAAAAGTGACGGAGGCCGTGCGATGTTGGCTGAAAGCAAAACGGTTGAGTTCAAAAGGCAATATACCGACGAGATCAGAAAGACCGTCGCCGCGTTCGCGAACACCGACGGGGGAAGCATCTATGTTGGCGTTGAGGACGACGGAAGCGTCTGCGGGGTTGCCGATACCGCGGACGTAACGCTGCGGATTTCCAATGCGATCCGAGATTCCATACGCCCTGACGTTGTCCTGTTTGCCGAAGCCGCCGTCGAGCAGATGGACGGCAAGTCCGTCGTGGTTGTTACCGTCCAGCGCGGAACAGCGCGCCCATACTACCTCGCCGGGAAGGGAATCCGCCCGGAAGGCGTGTTTGTGCGGCAGGGTGCATCGACGGTGCCTGCGACGGAGACCGCCATTTTGAATATGATCAAGGAGACGGGCGGCGATTGCTACGAGGACGCCCGCTCCCTTAATCAGCAACTGACCTTTGAATGGACCGCAGCCTACAGTGTCAAGAAGGGCGTTGCGTTCGGAGAGCCTCAGAAGAGGACGCTGAGCCTGATTGGCGAGGACGGGATGTACACCAACGTGGGACTGCTCCTTTCCGAACAGTGCGCCCATACGATCAAGTTAGCCGTGTTCGAGGGCGACAAGAAGGCCGTGTTCAAAGAGCGGCGTGAGTTCTCCGGCTCGGTGCTCTACCAGTTGGAAGAGGCGTACGCCTTCATAGATCGCTTCAACAGGACGAGAGCCGAATTCAGCGGGCTAGACCGGATCGACATGCGGGACTATCCGCCCGAAGCCATCAGAGAGGCACTGCTCAACGCCATCATCCACCGAGACTACGCATTTAGCGGAAGCATCCTGATAAGCATCTTCGACGACCGCTTGGAGATCGTTACCATTGGCGGGCTCGTGAAGGGGATCACGCTTCGAGACGTCATGCTGGGCATATCGATCCTCCGCAACCAGCACCTGGCAAACATATGCTACCGGCTGAAGCTGATCGAGGCCTATGGCACCGGGATGCCGAAGATCATGGGCTGCTACGACGATTATGCCGTCAAGCCGCAGATAGAGGCGACTGACAACGCATTCAAAATCACGCTGCCGAACACGAACAGCAAAACCGCCGAACGCATTCCCGGGACGGCAGCAACCTTTAGCGAAAGGGAAATGCAGGTCCAGCGCCTGTTCAGCAAGCAGGGCTTCATAATGCGCAGGGACGTAGAAGCGGCAGCCGGCGTATCCCAGTCTACGGCCGTTGTATTGCTGCGCGAGATGGTCGAAAAGGGGCTGATAAAGAAGATTGGCTCCGGCAAATTGGTAAGATATCAGCAAGATTTTCCCAACGCAGAATAGAACCGGATATTGAAGTTCTTCTGATAGTTGTCGTCGCGCGCAAGCATGGGCGATGCAGGCGCGTCCGGCTGGCAGGCACCGTTGCGTCAGCCCAATTGGCGCTACCCACCGTAGCGCATGTTGATCCGGCAATGTTGCGGTTCGTGGTAGTATCACGCTATGGTTGATCGCGAGGGGCGGGACCGAATGGGGGCGGCGCTGCGTGCGTACATGGCGGGCACGACCACGGCGCGCGAGTTCGACAAGGCGCTGTGCGAGATCGAAACCAAGGACGACCTCCTCAACGGCGAGTTGCATCGCCACATTCAGGACTACCCGAGCGATGCGCGGTTTGTGGCGTCAAAGGATCTCTGGGACTACTCCAACAGGCTCCTCCTGCTCCTCGCATCGGATGCGGAAGAGATTCGCGACCAAGGCAGCGTCACTCCACTCGCGCGACGGATTCGTCGATCTTTAATCACTTTGACCGTCGCCTTCGTAGTCGTGTACGCGTATTTTGTCATCCGTTTTTACTCTCCGGGGCTTGACGTGCTTCTTGCGGTGCTCTGGGCTCTGCTTGGTGCCGTCGGGATACTCGTGCGCGCTGCGGTTGGGAAATACGCAAGGCGCTCCACGTTCCCGGTCGAGGCGATTGAACCGTTTCCTGATATCGCGAGCCTTCTTAACGTCCGCCGGAACACACCGCATTTTCAGCGCGTGCCGTGTTCGGAACGCCTTCCGAAGAAGGCGACGCAGTCGCTTGGCGACCGAATCTTCACTCCGATATCAAATACGGTTCACGGCTGCCATTTCACGCTGACCTTGCCGCTTTGTGGGCCCCTCATTCTCTTGATGTATGCGTTGGCGTTCGGTGTGCCGTCTACGACGCTACGTGTCCGGACGTAAACGACGATGCCGGGTGACGGCACCCTGCCTTTCCGATCAATAGCTATCGACGTGGACGATGGGGCCGATTTTGATTACTTGGATATCGTCGAACCAGGCTTTGCCGGAGGCGTTGCGAAGCTGGACGGTGACGTGCATTGTTTGGGCTTCGTCGTCTGTGTCGGCGGCGTATTCAACGTGATGCCAGTCGAACGTGCCCACGTGCGTGTCTGTGACGTGCGCGGCGACCCGGCCACCTGCCCATATGTTGGCTTTGGGGCCGTACTGCACCCAGACTATCGTGCCGTCGTTCCTGGACGAAACGATGTTTTCGCCTTTTACCCAGCAGCTCACCTTGTAC
>Ga0255356_1001841_pt1 | contig 12871 bp, 10 predicted proteins | sample HBST100metaG_FD_189944 | JGI IMG/M metagenome (GOLD analysis project Ga0255356, IMG submission 189944) | Peat soil microbial communities from Stordalen Mire, Sweden - H.B.S.T100 | ecosystem: Environmental > Terrestrial > Soil > Wetlands > Peat | place: Sweden: Norrbotten County, Stordalen Mire... | reverse complement strand
GGGTATCATTACCGACTCTGCGCCGAAGTTTGACCACCTGCTGGTCTTCGAGGTTGGCCTGCCGGTGTTGGAGGTCGAACACGGACGGCATGCGCTTGCTCAGGCTTCTGCGGCCTTCTTCGGCCATCCGGAGCGCAAGCTCGCGGCCACGGGAATTACCGGCACCAACGGAAAGACCACCACGGCTTTTCTCGTTGAGGCGCTGCTCAACGCGGCTGCCCGCAAGACCGTTTTGGTGGGCACTATCGAATACCATGTTGCCGGCGAAGTGCGCCCGTCGATGCACACGACCCCCGAATCAAGGGACTTGTTTGAACTAATGGCCGAAGGCGTTGCAGGTGGAGCCACCGAGCTGGTCACTGAGGTATCAAGCCACGCTCTCGATCAGGGCCGCGCGACTGGGGTGAGTTTTGATGTGGCCGTCTTCACTAACCTCACACGTGACCACCTCGACTATCACGGCACAATGGAGAATTATTTTGCCGCCAAGAGCCTGCTTTTTGACGGCAAAGCTTATCCTGCGCCCCGTGTTGCAGTGATCAACGCGCATGACCCGCGCAGCGAGCAGTTGGCCTTCTCTGCACGCAAGGCAGGAGCAGAAGTTTGGACCTATGGCATTGGCCAAGGCGAGTGGCGTGCCGCCAGCTACACGCTCACGCCCTCGGGCGCGGCGATCGAAATTGAGAGCCCGGCAGGCGCGGCCAAAGTGGTTTCGCGGCTGGCTGGCGAGGTGAACATCCTCAACCTGTTGGCCGCCCTGGCTGCGGCCCATGCGCGCGGAGTGCCGTTTGCCGATCTGGTCGAGTATGTTCCACAGCTCAAACCGGTTCCCGGCCGTTTTCAATCCGTCGATGCTGGCCAGCCCTTCACGTTGATTGTGGACTACGCCCACACCGACGATGCCTTGATCAACCTGACCACACTGGCGAAAAAGATGATGGCGCAAACCGGCGGGCGCGTAATCACGCTCTTCGGCTGCGGAGGCGACCGTGACCGCACCAAGCGGCCAAAGATGGGACAGGCCGCGGGCGTGGGCAGCGACTTTGTGGTGGCAACCAGCGACAATCCGCGCTCCGAGGAGCCGCTGGCCATTCTGGCCGAGATCGAGCCGGGCCTCAAGGACACCCGGGCTCGTTACATCATCGAGCCGGATCGTGCCGCCGCCATCCGCTTAGCGCTCCAGGAGGCCGCGCCAGGCGACGTTGTTCTTCTGGCAGGCAAGGGCCACGAGAAGGAACAGATTCTTGCCACTGGCGTCATTCCCTTCGACGACGTTGAGATTGCGCTTTCCGCATTGCGCGAAATGGGCTATGGTGGAGTGCAGTGAATCTCACACTTGCAGAGGCGGCCATTGGCGCGAGCGCCGTTCTTGAAGCGCCTGCCAGCGTGGCAAACGCCGGCGCCCTGGTGGCGTGCGGCTACTCGATTGACTCGCGCACTGTGGGCGCGGGCGAGCTCTTCTTCGCTGTGCGTGGCGATAGGCTGGACGGACACGACTTCGTTGCAGCCGCGATAGAACGCGGAGCCGTGGCCGCCGTGGTCTCGCGTGCGCGAGTGGCCACCCTCCCGGATGCCGCGCTGGCGGTGCCACTGCTCATCACTGAGGACACGCTGATAGCCTTGCAGGCGCTGGCGGGGCATGTTCGCCGTCGGTGGGGTCGCCGCGTGGTGGCCGTTACCGGCTCCGCGGGCAAGACAACAACCAAGGATGCAATCGCCGCAGCGCTCGGCGCAAAGTTTAATGTACTCAAATCACTGGGCAACCACAACAACGCCTACGGGTTGCCCCTGCAACTGCTGCGCCTCGAGCCGGAGCACGAGTTTGCGGTTATTGAGATGGGCATGAACCATTCGGGCGAAATTGCCGCTTTGGCACGCATCGCCTCGCCCGACTGGGGCGTAATCACCAACGTGGGCACCGCGCACATTGAGAATTTTTCCGATGGCCAGGACGGCATCGCTCGCGCCAAGCTCGAACTGGTGGAATCGCTCTCCGCAACCGGCATTGCGTTCCTGAATTGTGATGACCCCTACGTCTCGCAATTTGGCCGCGACTTTCCCGGCCGCACGGTTTATTTTGGTGCCGGACCATGCGCCGATCCACAGCTTCTTGCAGCTACCGAGGACATTGGCGGCCTGCATGTGCGCTATCGGGCCAGGCAGCATGAGGGCCAACTCACGCTCAATCTGTTGGGAGCGCACAACGCATTGAACATACTGGCCGGCCTCGCCGTCGCTCTGGAGGCGGGAGTCGATCCGGATGCCGCCGTTGGCGCGCTGGCGTCGCTCACCGCTGGCGACAAGCGCGGTGAGGTCATTGAGATTGGCGGCGCCACTCTGCTCAACGATAGCTATAACTCCAATCCCGAGGCGCTGCGCTCGATGATTCGCACGCTGGCCGCGCGCTCGGCCCGCCGCCGGATTCTGGTGGCCGGTGAGATGTTGGAGATGGGTGAGCACGGTCCCGCGTTGCACGCCGCCTGTGGACGTGCTGCTGTCGAGGCCGGCCTAGATCTGGTCGTCGGCGTTGGCGGCAATGCTGAGCACCTTGCCGCAGCCGCCAGCACGGGCGGGGTTGCCTCGCTGTTTTTGCCCGACGCCGAGGCTGCTGGCCGCTGGCTGCTGCTGAATATTCAGCCTGGGGACGTGGTGCTGATCAAAGGCTCCCGCGGCGTTCATCTGGAACGGGTCGTCGAGACGGTGAGAAGCGGAATCGCTGAGAAGTGATTTGAAGCTTCAGCTGATTGCCAGCTGTTCTTACGTCAGAGAATTTCTACTCTGCCACCTGTTCACGTGCCTGCTCTCGCACCGGCAAGATCGTCTCATAGGCAGCATAGACTCCTTCAAAGACTGAATCCCAGCTCATCGTGAGTGCATACCTTCGCGCAGTCAGACGCATCGCCGCGTGCTGCGCCGGTTCGGTGAGCATTCCAGCCACTGCGTTGGCAAAGTCCCCGTCCGGCACTATCCGTCCTGTCACCCCATCGCGGACGATCGTTGGTGGTCCGCCTTCGGGAGTCACGATGGCCGGAACGCCGCTGGCCAGTGCTTCCAGAACCACATTGCCGAAGGTGTCAGTGTGCGAGGGGAAGACGAAGAGGTCCATGCTGGCATAAGCTGCGGCTAACGCTTCCCCGCGCAAAACGCCAGGAAACTGAGCTCGCGGCAATCGCTCGCGCAACCAGCCCTCCTCAGCGCCATGGCCGACAATAAGAAATCGAAAGTTAGTAACCCCCATCCGCTCGAGCTCTGTCTGCACCTGAGCCAGCAGGGTCACGTTCTTTTCTACCGAGAGGCGACCGACAAAACCCAGCACAACTTCGTGGTCTTCGGGATCGCGCTTACGCTTGGAAGGGTTAAACAACTCGGCATCCACGCCGCGCGGCATCAGGTGGCAAGGGCGGCCAGCGTTGCGCTCAAGCAGTGCGCACAATTGGGGGTTGGGGGCAAAGAGAACTCGCGCCACGGAGTAGAATTTGGCCGCGACAGCCATGGTTATGTCTTCGATCTTTTGGCCTGTCGCTTCCGATTGGCGCTCCGGCAAGAGGCGCAGAAACCAATCCGACCGCCGCGCCAGGTACTCGTGAACGTTGGTGTGCCAACTGGCAGCCAGCGGCAGGCTCAGATGGTGAGCCAGTCCGGCGCCCAGCATACCCACCTCGCTGGGGCCCGTGATGTGGATCAGGTCGGGCTTGAAGCGCTCCAGCACTTCGCCAATAAGCGGAATGTGGCGCAGAAACGCGGGATCGAAGCGCAGGTCTTTTTCCAGAGCGAAGGAGAGAAAGCCGCGCGGCAGCTCAAGCGTCCAGACGTTGCCGTCTTCAGTGAGTGCTTGCTCGCGGTCCCCAGCGCGGACGCAGAGAAAGGGCAGATTCCGTCGTCGTGCAAAGGCTTCAAAGTGGCGGCTGGTATGCGCCACACCGTTTATCTCATGGAAGGAGTCGGGAAAATATGCCACGCGGGGCTGAGAGAATGGGGCGGGCACATCTTCATTTTGCTGCCCTCGATCTGGAAACATGCATACCCTCAGAGGCGTATCTGGTACTTCCGCGGCACGGTTGAAGCCGCACCGCAGAAGCAAAGAATCATTTCACACTCGCGTTCGTGCTACTCGCCCAGGGCCAGGCGCAACTGGCGCGACTCGCTCCAAGCCATGCGCAACCCGCCGGAAACCAGACCCACGCCCATCAATTGCACCATGCCGAGTATCAAGCTGATTGCTGGCGGTGGTGCTCCTTTCGGCCACAGCTCACTGAGCGGCCGGACGACTCCGTTTGCATCTGGATGATAGACGCGCTCGTCCCAGGTTCGCGAGCCCTGCGGAAACTCCGGGTAAGGGCGGATGGCGTCGATGGTCGATTGCAGAAGGCGATGTTTCCACGGCTCGGCATACTGGGGCATGAAGAGCATATCGCTCTTCTTTTCCCGCCTAACTTCATGCACGAACTCGGTAAAGCAGGTTGCATTGGTCAGGTTGATGTTGGCGTTCGGCTCCACGCCGTGCCGGTCGCCGCCGGAGATCAAGAGCATGTTCCACTGTTCTGCCAGCCGCCGCACTGCCCGGTTTTCATCCCAGTTGCGCAGTCCGTTCAGTTCCAGCGCGTGCAGATAGTTACCGTTGATTTGCAGAAATTGGCCGACCAGATACTCGTGTTTCTTCTGGCCAATTAGGTAGAGATCCCACAACGGATGGTTGAAAACTACCAGCACATTCGGCTCCTCGTGCAGGGCCCGCAGAATCTCGGTAAATCGCGCATCGCTTGGATTGGCTGTGTAATTGGACAGCGTCTCCATCCACTCCGTCGCCCTGGCGCTGGGCAGATTGTGTACGCCCAGGTGGAAGGATTGCTCGCCATACGGCGCGGTCCACTCGACCGAAACCGGAATCTGCCGTGCGCTGGGAACGGTGCGCAGCAGCATGGGTGCTTTGATGTTGTCGTGGTCGGTAATGGAAACCATCGGCGCCAGATCGAGTTTTTCAACTTGACGGCTTTCGAGGTCGAAGGCGAGCTTCGGTGTCATCGGCGGCGTCCAGTAGCTGGCCGCGTAGTTGATGCGTACCCCATGCATCCGCTCGGAACGTTGCTCCAGACGTGAGAGCAGCGGACGGATCATGGGGTACTGATTGCCAAGATTCGCCAGGAAATCAAGCGTCTCTTTGGACTGGTTGGTGTGACTGTGCAGCGAAACGCCGCACCGGAAGCCTTGCGATGCTTTCTTGTCACGCCATAGATACGAGATGGTCGAGTTGGCCATTTCTGCTCCTTGATTCCGTAAGCGAGCTCGAATTCCGCGGTCGATCTGGAATCTCTGGATCAAGTATCGGGCGTCTAGCATCAATGGCGGATTAATGAGGTGCGAATGGAGCTTCAATTGTCAAAGGAATCAACAAAGTAACTGGTATCTTGGAGGTAACTCTGGAGTAAATCCCAGAATGCGGTGTGCAGAGGAGCTTATTTGCTGGTTTTAGCCATCTCCGGCCCCAGAAAATCTTCCACTGTCCAACCGGCCATCAGATCCTCGTCAGTGGCTGTATTCGGACTCTGGGAGAGTGTGCCAGCGGCAGCTTCGTCCAATAGGTAGTTTTTAGTCAGCCCCTCGTGCAGCAGCTCGAAGGCCTGCTCTGGCGTGTCGGCAAATTGAAAGAGCTCGATGTCCTTAGGCGAGATGGCGCCGGTATCCACCAGCACGTCCAGGTTGAAGACCTTCTTCCAATATTCCGAGCCGTAGATGACCACGGTGATTTTGTTGGCCAGCTTGTGGGTCTGGGCCAGAGTGAGAATCTCGAACATTTCGTCGAGAGTTCCAAAGCCGCCGGGGAAAACAACCAGCGCCTTGGCCAGGTAAGCGAACCACAGCTTGCGCATGAAGAAGTAGTGGAACTCGAAGTTGAGCGAGGGCGTGATGTAGGGATTGGGCGACTGCTCGAAGGGCAGCCGAATGTTCATCCCGATCGTCTTGCCGCCAGCTTCGTGTGCACCCCGGTTGGCCGCTTCCATGATCCCCGGTCCACCGCCGGAGGTGACCACAAAGCGCGCGCCGCGCGAGGGAATCCGCTTGGCCCAGTTTGTCAGTAGCCCGGAGAGCCGACGTGCGTCCTCGTAGTAGCGGGCCATCTCCACCGCAGCTACGGCTCGTTTGCGCTGCAAATCAGTCGCATTGCCGGCGGCAATCTCAACTGCTTTGGCGGGTTGCTCATGGCTGGGCGCGGGCTGCTTCGAGCCGGTGTTGTCCAATAGCTCCAAAGCGTGGTCGGCCTCTTCGCGTCCGCGAAAGCGTGCCGAGCCGAAAAACACGACCGTGTCCTGAATCTGCTCCCGCCGGAAGCGCGCGAGCGGCTCCATGTATTCGGAAACGATGCGGATCAGCCGTCCATCTGAGCTGTTCAGAAAGGTGGAGTTCTCATAGGCCAGTGGAGCCCGCCCCAGCAGAGGGGGTGCCCCGTTGCCAGGAATGACCGCTACCGGCACGGGAGCCGGGGGTGTTCCTTGATCTGTGGTCTCTGGTCTTTCTTTCTCGTCGCTCATGCGTTCATCCATCCCGGTGGCGGAGCGCGTCTTGGAACGCAATCCACAGATTCAAAAGCCCCAGCCCCGACACAAGGCCGCGCACTGCGCCGTTGGCTGCATAGATCGAAAGGGTAGGGAAGTGCAGAAACAAGGGATTCCGGTCCCAGAAGATCCTGGACCAGGGCGCATAACAGATCGCCAAACCGATGTACATCCTCAACAACACGCGCAGGAACAGCTCGGCGCGCTCCAGCCAGTGAGGAATCCGCTGCGGCTCGCGTCCTGGGGATGGTTGCGGCGCGGACCGAAGTTCAGGTACAGGGCTGGATGCGGAAGTGGGCATAGGTTCGGATGCGGACTCAGGCGCGGGAGCCGGGTTCGAGGCAAAGGGAAGCAATGTCAATTCCGACTTTTGAGGCATTCTGGGTGTTCGCCCGACGCCCCCTGTTCCCGCCCATTCGCAGGCATTCGGCACAGACCCATTCACCGGCCCGGCTCAGGGACACCGTATTGCAACGGTAACACAGCTGGGTAGCCCGGAAAGGCGCTCTACCCGTCGACAACGGCTACCCGTAAGGTACCGCTTTGTGTCTTCCCGGCGATGCGACTGAGAAACGTGGTTCCCAGTTCTGTTGATCCAAAAGATTCGCATGGAGTACATCGTTACCGTGCGTCCGCGTCGACGTCCAAGAGTCAGGCACTTAGCAGATGCCCAAAGGGAGACTCAGTATGGAACGTGCTGCCATGGTTTTGTTCGCCATCCTGCTCAGTTCAATCACCCTGGCCGCTCAAAGCCCAGACCAGCAACAGCCCCAGGCCGTCATCGTCCGAATACCGGTAGAGAACACCGCCTGCCCAGTCTCGCTGCACGCTCGGCAGGGCGTTGGCGGAGACCTTCTTGCTGTCAAAAACTCCCGTCCCAAGGGAGCCACACAATTACTTCACCTGATTCTGACGAGTGAAGACTCCAGGCAGATCACAGGGGGCAAGGTCACGGTGCATGGTCTCTCAGCCAAGAGCCGCGCTACAAAGACGCTGTCCGCCGGAGAAGATTCTTCCGATGCGGTCCTGAGCCTGTCGGTCAAGTTTTCTGCCGGAACCAATAAGGATGTCTTTGCAGATCTCAGGGTGCCAGGCATGACAGCGGTCCACGCAATCGAACTGAACTCCGTCACCTATGCGGGCGGTTCCACCTGGAAACTCCCTACGGGTGCGAGCTGCCGAATCGTACCTGATCCAATTATGCAGGTCCATGGCCATTGAGGATCACGAAGCGCCGCAATGCTGACTCATCAATGCGGCGTCTTTGACTCAACCTGATAGCTGCCATAGTCGATGGTGAACTCAGCCGTTCCGCCGATTCGCACTTTGGTCTCGCTCTGGTTCTTCTGCGGCAACCAAAACTTTCCGGTCTTTGCAAACGATTGCCGAATCCGCGTCCTCGCAATCCAGAACGAAGGACTCTTGGCTGGCTCCACCTCGATCTTCACCACTGTGAACTCTGCCGCATCGACCCAGACCTTTCCGCGATAGAGAAACTTGCTTGCCACCAGCGGCTCAACATTCAGAACATAAGCTGGGTGCCCTTCGAGATTCTCGCTCCCAACGAGGCTAAACCTGTAGTTCCGCGGCGTCAGAGCGGAGGAAGCTTTGTCTTGGAAAGCCTCTTTTTCGCTCTCCACAGCTCGCTTCAGCACCTTGTCGCAAAGAGCCTTGGATCCGCTCTGTGTCACGATCCGAAAGCTCTTTCCCGACGAAGCGTCGTAGTTGACCTCGACGTCCATCTTGGCCGCTAATCTAGCGGGAAAGCCATGGTATTCCACTTGGTAATGGCGCAGCGATTGGTAATGTCCCAGCTCCTCTGTCTGCGTCTTGGCCTGACGCTGCATCTGCTCGACAATTTGCGCGGTGGTCAGCGCGGGGGGGGAGTCCGTGCCCGCACTTCCAGCCCAGATATTGCTCGCCATGAGAACGAGCACGATTGCCAGAAACACACCGCTGCGCCAACGAAAGGACATAAGGCATGATAGCCCGCCAATCGCTCGTAGTTCTGACAGAGTTTTGCGTGCCGGTTCAGAGGCGGAAGAAGATGCCTATCATCGGCTCTGCTGTGTGGGTGAAGGCGCCGGTCGAAGTAAAGACCGTGGTGAGGTCCGGTGCTTTGTACAGATTGCCGCGGTACTGCAGGCGCAGGCCAATATGCGGCAGTAGTCTCCAATCCACTCCGCCGCCGTAGACAAAGACCGGCTTGGTGGAGGTGCTGGTGCTGGCCTGCCCGCTGCTGGGCGCATCGATGAGAATGCCACCACCAGCCAACACGAAGGGCCTGAGATTTCCAATCTTCAGTGACGCCACCCAATCGCCGGTTACTTCGTGCGCATTCGCTGAGACCGAATTCAACGTGACGCCACATCCACTAGAGGGACAGGAGGCGGGAACTGCGGCGAAAGAATACTTCTGGTTGGCGCGATTGAGGGCATAGGTCCCTTCGTAGCCGAGCCACGGATGGCTGATGTGGCGCAACTCGATCAGGCCGCCAGCGGCGTTGGACGGGCTCTGAATGGTGTCGTTGCCTCTCGATGCTCCGGTGAATGCTCCGTATAAGCTTGCCGCTACATCCGTTTGCGCGCTAGCGGCGGCGTTTGCTAGCGCGGCCACTCCAACCAGAAGAAGAGCTGTCTGCAAGTATCTCGTTCGCATCCTGTTCACCTGAGTTGAAATTGGTTAAATAGAGTCCAAAAACGACTCTTGTTGACCGCTGGCAATATGGACGCAAGGGAAGTTTTTTTGTTGACTTATTGAGAGATGGAAGCTGATCTACTTCGCCTGCAATCGCCGCATCAATTGAAATGCGCCGTCCAACATCTCATGCAATTTCCCTTTGCGCATGCACCAAATTTTAATTTCCAATTGTTCAAAAAGGGACTTCTTTTTTGCGTGGTTCTATGAATACTTCAGAATGCACGATCCGTGATCTCTTCAGGGGGAGAGGAATAAGAAAAAGGAATGAAGGCTTGAGCCATTATTCAGCTCTATAGCTGTTTGGCCCTGCGTTTACCTCTCTGGAAGTTTCACGTTCGTCGTGTTGGGTTCTCCGGAAGAAATTGTCCTAGCTTCCACCGCATTCACTTTTGTGGATTTGGAGCAGCTGTTTGATCACGCAAGATCCACCTCAGGAGGTTCCCATGGCTACCACGATCAAGCCAGGGTGGAGCAAACCCTCCACCATCCTCTTTGCCTCCGAGATTCCCGTCAATGAAAAGGCCTTTGGCTTTGCGCTGGCGGAGGCCGCCGAATTTGGCGCGGATCTCATCGTCTTTCATGTCTACGACAGTCCGGAGGTGGTTGCAGCCCAGAACTCCGGGCTCCGACCCTGCGACTACGCTCAAGTCCGCGCCGAGAAGCACCATCTTGAACCTTTCGCTCAACGCGCGAAGGATCTCGGGATCCACTGCAGAATTGTGGTCCGGCCCGGACTGGCAGCCGACCAGATCCTCACCTTTCTGCAGGAACGGAAGATCGATCGCGTCGTCATGGGCGCTCACACTCCCGGTCCCATCGGCAAGCTGCTGGTGGGCTCGGTGGCAGAAGCTGTGCTCCGCAATGCCAACGTGCCGGTCAATATCGTTGGTCCCAACGTGGTTGAAGGTAACTACCGGCATTTTGTCTCTCGCACCATCCTGTGCTCAGCCGCTGCGGAGGAGTCCGGTTGCGTTGTGGCCAAGTTTGCCGCGGAACTGGCGGCAAAGCACAACGCCAGTTTGGTGCTGCAGCAGGTGATTCCGCCTCAGGAGTGCGCTGAGGTCCTCGCCGGTCGCACCCTCAGCCAGATGGAAGCCGAACTACTCTCTTCGATCCCAGACAAGTTGCATGGCAAGGTCAGTGTGCGAAGCAGAGCTGTTATCGGCGATCCGATCGAGGAGTTGCTTTACCAGGGCAGAGCCGAGCGCGCCAGCCTCATCGTTATGGGCGCGCAGGGCGCCTCCCACTTTGCCGCCGTTACCCGCGCCGGCATTGTTTACAAAGTGCTGGCTTATGCGCAATGCCCGGTGATTACACTTTCGCCGATTGTGCTGTCTGGATGCGGTGTCAAAGAGGAGCATTCGCATCCGTCTCAAGTCTGCATGGCTGGCGTCTTTTAGGCTTTGCTCCTGCTTGCACGGCGCTCCCCCGCGCCGTGCAAGCAGGCTTTCGGTGAAAGGACCGGTGAACGGGCTCGCCATAGGCTCTGGACCAGCCGCAATGGGCTGGGCGATAGTATAGGTATGCGGCTCACTGATTATTGTTATGCGGTTACCGGGCTGGGGTATGTTTCGCCGTGGTGCGTAAATGCAGGATTTGTCGTTGGCAACGAACAAACCCTGGTGGTGGATACAGGCGGAAACAGGCTGGCAGCCCAAACCATTCACGGCTACGCATGCGCCGCGAGGCCCGGAAACAAGCTTCGAGCCATCAATACCGAAAAGCACTTCGACCATATTGGTGGGAACGGCTACTTCAGCGAATGCGGAATTGATGTGTGGGGCCACGCAGGGATAGCGCGAACTCCGGATGAGTTTCAGGCAGAGATTGCCGAGTTCAATGATGCAATTCCCGATCCGGTTCGCCGCGCACGCAACGAGTCGCAAGCCTTTTTTTATCAGACAACTCTGCTAAGCCCGAACTGCAAAATTCAAAACGACACGATCTTCGATCTGGGTGGCCGGAGCGTCGAAATCCTGCTTACGCCCGGACACACACAGACAAATATTTCAGTCTGGGTGCCTGAGGACGGTGTCTTGTTTGTCGGCGACTGCGTCATTCGCGAATATCTTCCAAATCTGGATGCAGGAAGCAGTGAAGACTGGCAACAGTGGCTCGAATCACTTGATCGCATCGAACAACTCAAGCCCGAATTCATTGTGGGCGGTCACGGACCAGTCTCCCGTGGAGACGAGATTCCAGCGGCTATCGATTCAGTACGAAAAGTGCTCAGTGAATCGATAGCCCGAGGCTTCTCGCCTACCTCCGTTCGCCAGGCTTGAGCCGCAATCAGCGAAATCGCCAGCGGGTCCAGCATTCACGATTCTCCCATTCAGAAGTCGACGCCGTGCCGACTCCGCTGTTCGATCGACTATGATGAAGGATGGAGCTTTCCACACAAGCAGAGCGCACAACGCCCAGCCCCTGGGCTGCTGCGGCAGTTACTCTCTGCGGCGTCTGCGCATTTCTGGAGCTTTATTGCACCCAGCCGCTCCTGCCCCTGCTCACGCACCTCTTCCATGCCTCTAAGACCGGAGCGGGGATGACAGTCTCAGCCGCCACGCTGGGCGTGGCACTCTCGGCGCCGATATTCGGTACGCTGGCTGAGCGGCTACCCCGCAAGCGGGTCATTGTCTCCTCGCTGCTCGGGGTCTCGGTGCCCACATTGCTGGCCGCCACTTCCACGTCGCTCACGCAACTCATTTTTTGGCGTTTTCTTCAGGGCATCGCTGTGCCCGGCATCATTGCCCTGGTTATCACCTACATCGGCGAGGAGTGGCCTGCAAACCGCGTGGCGCTCATCATGAGTTTTTACGTCAGCGGAACCGCCCTTGGGGGCTTCATTGGCCGTGTCTCGTCCGGCTTTCTGGCCGATTGGTTCAGTTGGCGCGTGAGTTTTCTGGTTCTCGGAACAGTAGCGCTGTTCGGGGCGGGAGCCGTTGCCGCCTGGCTCCCGCACGGACGCCGCCGTCCATCCCCGCCTGCGGGCTCCGACGCGCGGCTTTCGTTCCCGCGTCAGGTTCGGGAACTCTTCCGCAATCGTCGCCTCGTGGCCACCTATGCGGTGGGCTTCAATGTTCTCTTCTCGCTGGTGGGTGTCTTCACCTGGATTACCTTCCACCTTGCCGCCGCGCCCTTCTCCCTCTCCACCGCAGCGCTGAGTTCGCTGTTTTTCGTCTATCTCATCGGCTTGATAGTCACCCCGGCCGCCGGTTTCCTCATCACCCGAGTAGGCTTGCGGGCGGGCATCGGCGGGGCCATTGTCTGTTCCATGACCGGCGTTCTGCTCACCCTCTCACCCTCATTGACCGTGGTCATCGTGGGACTGGCCCTGCTCTCCAGCGGCGTTTTCATCGCCCAAACCGCCTCGCAGAGCCATCTGCGCGTGGCCGCTCCGCCTGAAGCGCGCGTCACCGCGGCTGGCCTTTACATCACCTGCTACTACATTGGGGGCACGGCCGCCGGGGTTGTTCCCGGAGTTTTCTGGGCGCTAGGCAAGTGGCCGGCCTGCGTTGCCTTCATCCTCGCCATGCAGGCTACCGCCTTGACCATTGCGCTGGTGGGTTGGCGCACCCCGAAGACCGCATATGGGAGAATTTACCTCCGCGGCAACTCTGGGC
>Ga0255356_1001837_pt1 | contig 12887 bp, 10 predicted proteins | sample HBST100metaG_FD_189944 | JGI IMG/M metagenome (GOLD analysis project Ga0255356, IMG submission 189944) | Peat soil microbial communities from Stordalen Mire, Sweden - H.B.S.T100 | ecosystem: Environmental > Terrestrial > Soil > Wetlands > Peat | place: Sweden: Norrbotten County, Stordalen Mire... | reverse complement strand
CTTTGAAGGCAACACGCTGACTACGGTGATTCCGGTGCCGAGCGGCAGCGTTGCCGCCAAGGTAACAGTGGAAGTGCGCCGCGCTGCCGGACTCATTGCACGCCGCAATGAACTGGACGGCTTTGCTGGAGCCATAATCAGATTGCGCGGGGCATACGACGCACTGCAGCAGACTTGGCCCATTGCTTCATCGCCTGATCAGCTTATCGATGCCTTGCAGTCCGGCGACCGCCTCAGTTACCATCCCGAGCGCGCCACCGCAGAGATCGCCCACTTCCACGACGCGCTACCCAAAGCACAGGCCTCCGTCGCCCAACTCGGTGCAGCCTTTTCCGCGCACATGGAGGACTACGTCAAGCGCCTGGTCGCCGACAACTGGCGCCCCTCCGACGAGAGCAAGGCAGCGCAGAAGCAGCACCGTGTGGACGCCATGGCCAGAGCCGAACGGCTGGTGACGGAAGCCGGCAAGTAATCCGCAACAACGCAAGCCGCCGCGGAGAATCGATTCTCCGCGGCGGTTTTGCGTTTGGAAAACCGTTTACCATCGACTTATGGCGTTGGTTGAGGTCAACTCGGTCTGGAAGAGCTATCCGCGCCGCGTGGGAATGCGCACCGAGCTTAAAACTGTCGTCGAAGATGTTTCGCTCTCGATTGAAGCTGGAGAAACGCTGGGGCTGGTAGGCGAGTCCGGCTCCGGCAAAACGACCGTGGCGCGCATGATTCTGGGGCTGACAGCACCGAGCCGCGGCACAATCCGCGTAGACGACGTCGATGTGGTCCACGCTTCTCAGCCCGAGATGCACCGCCTGCGCCGCCAAATGCAGCCCGTCTTCCAGGATCCCTACGCCGCTCTGAATCCCCGCATGAATGTGCTCGGCATTGTGACCGAGCCGCTGGTGATTCATGGGAGCGAGGCCGCGCCGGAGATTGGCACAGGACGCCGCGCCGCACTGCGCACAAAGGCCATTGAACTGCTGCGCGAAGTGGGGCTGGACGAGTCTGCGCTTCCGCGCCATCCGCACGAGTTCTCCGGCGGGCAGCGGCAGCGCATCAACATTGCTCGCGCCCTGGCCCTCAGGCCGAAGCTGCTGATTCTGGATGAGCCGGTCTCGGCCCTCGATGTAAGCGTGGGCGCACAGATTATCAACCTGCTTCGCCAACTGCAGCGCGAGCACGGGTTGACCTATCTGTTCATCTCGCATTCCATGCCACTGGTGCGCTATTTGAGCACGCGCGTCGCCGTCATGGAGCGGGGACGGCTGGTGGAAACCGGCGAAACCGAAGCCATCTGCGCCAACCCCAGCAAGGCCTACACGCGGCAACTGCTTGCGGCCACGCCGGAGTTGCCTATCGGCGCGGCCTGACACTCAGGACGGACAAATAACGATTGAGATGCTGGAATCCCAGGCCCCGAAAGCAAGACCTGGGATTCCAGCACTACTTCGACTGCGGCTGAGCCGGAGTTGTGGGTGTGGCCGGAGTTGCAGGCTGAGTTGGTGCGGCTGGCGTTGTGGGTGCTGCCGGGGCTGCGGGCTGCACTGGCGTTGCCGGAGTGTGATTCGGAACGGTCATTCCCGGGTGTGGCGCCATGCCGCCGGGCATCGGATGCATCCCGCCCATTCCGGGATGATTCATCGGCATGGGGGTGTCCTTCACGCTCAGCAAATCGATGTCAAAAATCAGATCGGCCTTGGCGGGAATTCCCGAATGAGTCGCGTCGGGCCCCGGCCGCCCCTGAGCGCCGTAAGCCAGTTGCCAAGGAATAAACACGCGGCGCTTGCCGCCTGGCTTCATGCCATCGATGCCCAGATTCCAGCCTGCAATAAGGCGGGGATTGCCTTCGACAAAGTCGAAGGGCTCCGGATGCGGGTCGCCCAGCTTGGGCTTTCCGTCCGCGCCCAGCACCGGCTTGTTGTCCTTGTCGAGTACGGGAGAGCGCCGATCGTAGGAGGAGTCAAACTTGCGTCCATCGGCAGCGAGCCAGCCTGTGTATTGAACTGAAACTGTCTTCATAAACTGAGCTTCAGCGCCGGTGCCGACCTTGATGTCCTCGTACCGCAGCGAGAAGGCGGTCTTCACAATGCCCTTCACCGGAGGCACGCCCGGGGGCAGCTTGGCGGCCGTTGTGGCGGTTCTGGCTGCGGTTCTGGCTGCCGGTGCAGCAGGTTTGGACGACGTTTGTGCGCTTGCGGCGGCTGCGACGGCCACCATCAACAAAATTAGAACTGTACGTTTCATGATTCGCATTATCTCCAGCTTGTTTCTTCACGGGAGTGTATCAGGCGCTCCCAAATGGGTACATCGATCTCGCACAGAATGGAAAGTTCAGGCATAACGAGCGTTCGGGATTCTTTTCAGAGAAGATTCGAACAGATGAATCTGAAACTTCCTTGATTCTACGACGTTTAAAATCCACGGCCTGACCGATTTTGGCTCAGAAAGGTGGCCTGAGAGGCGCATAGTGTGGCAAAAATGCCACAAGACAGACTTCGCCCTGCACGGCTAATCTAACGGAACAACAGGTTTTGCATCTCTGGAGAAGGCATTTTGGAACATCCAGCGCACCTGGAACAAACCGTAGCCGCACCCATCGAACTTACCGGAGTTGGACTGCACTCAGGCGCGCCCGTAACAATGCGCCTGCTGCCCGCTGCCGCGGGGTCTGGCATTGTCTTCCGCCGTACCGACCTGGACAACTTTGAAATACCCGCCACCGGCCGCAACGTGGCCAAGGTCAGCTACGCCACCAGCCTCATGCGCCAGGGCGTGCTGATCTCCACCACAGAACATCTGCTCTCCGCGCTGATCGGCATGGGCGTCGACAACGTGATCGTCGAGTTGGACAATCTTGAGCTGCCCATCCTGGACGGCAGCGCCCTGCCGTACGTTCAGGCCTTCCTTAACGTGGGCATCCGCACCCAGCGCCGTCGCCGCGAGACTTTTCGCATACTGCACGCCGTCGAGGTACGCGAGGGCAAAAAATTCATCGGCATCTATCCCGGACCCGGCTACCGGATTGAATACGCCATCGATTTTCCCGCGCCCATCGGCCACGAAAAAGCGTGCATCGATCTGGCTGCAGAAACCTATGGCGCAAAGATTGCCGCGGCCCGCACCTTCGGCTACAAGGCCGACGAGCAGCGGCTCCGCGACATGGGCCTGATTCGCGGCGCAAGTACGGAAAGCACCATCGTCCTGGGACCCAATGGACCGGAAAACGGCCCGCTGCGCTTTCCCGACGAATATGTGCGCCACAAAATTTTGGATCTGATCGGCGATCTGGCGCTCCTTGGCCGGCGCATCGAAGGCCACGTGGTGGCCGAGCGCGCCGGGCACGCCATGCATACCGCCCTGGTTTCGCGCCTGCTCAAAGATCGTTCGGCCTGGGAGCTGGCCCATGTGCCGGTAGAAACGGAAGCCGCAGAAGCCGCGCCAGATCACGCCGATGGTGTTCTGCCCGCCACGTTGCCCGTTGCCGTTGAGACCTCTGCGTTGATGAGCGCATAGCTCGGCAAATTGATGCTCGGAAAAGTATGCGGCAAGCAGGTTCGGTGGACTCTCGCTCCGCGCATCGAATCCCGCTGATAGATTTAGACTGAAAACACACCCCAGGTGAATCTCCCCCGTATTTCATGCGCGAACCACAATCGAGGAAACACTCCATGAGCTCCCGTTCACCTTTTACCTTGCGATTTCCTTTGATCCTGCTGGCTTTGGCCAACCTGGCAGCCTTGGCTATCCGCTTGCGGCCATGGACGGAAATCCCCAATCTGCCCGGCAGCGGAACGGCTGGCTATGACCCGGTATTCTGCCTGGTGGCTTACGTCGGCCTGCTTTTCTGGCTCGGCGGCAACCGCAACGTAAAGGCCCGCAAGGCGCTCTTGATCGCGGACCTGTTTGGATTTTTGGCGGGGCTTCTTCTCATTGCGCAAGTCACGCTCGAAATGCAGCCGGCTACGCAGAACGCCGCTATACAGATCGGCCTGCTTTGCGCCGCTGGAGTTCTGTGCGGCATCGCCGGACTGTTCGGCGCCAGAACCACTGGCAGCGGCATCAGTGGCATGGTCTCCGGTGTTTGGAGCGCCATGGTGAGTTGCCTGATGGCCTGCGCGGCGATATTGGCCCAGATTAATCTCAACAACCCCTCGCCGCTGTCGACGGACCCATGGAAACAATACGAGGGGCTGGCTATCGGCAACCAGTCAATTCAGCTGCTGGTCAATTCGCTATACATGGCCACCGGATTTCTCCTCATCGGTCCGCTGGTGGGCGGCGCCGTCGGCCTCCTTTTCGCCTTGATGGCTCAAAGCAAAAAGGACTAAGCTCACCGCCCGGCGTAAGTACGGAACCTAAACAAACAGAATCCGCATCGGCGCTTTCGCCGCAAAGTTTCTGCCTTCCGCGGCTAGTGTTCCCGTCTCCGGATTGCGCGCAAACACGCTCACCACATTTGAGTCCTGATTCGCCACCAGCATCCAGCATTCAGTCGGATCCAGCACAAAGTTCCGCGGAGTCTTGCCGCCGCAGCTTGAGCGCCCCATCGGCGTCAGGCTTCCGCTCTGCGGATCAGCCTTGAACGCATAGAGAAAGTCGCTGTCGCGATTGGCGAAGTAGACGAATCTCCCATCGCTTGAAATCACGGTGTCGCAGGCGCGCGTGGGGCCGTGATACCCCTCCGGCAGCAATTCAATGCGCGTAATCAGGGCAAGACTGCCGTCCGCGCGGCTCCACTGAAGTACGTCCACCGTCGAAGCCAGTTCGTTCACACAGTAGGCCGTGCGACCGTTCGGATGAAAGCGCAACGTACGCGGTCCGGAACCGGGCGCGCCCGTGTAAGTCCCGGCTGGAGTTATCTCAGCCGTCGCCGTATTTGGCCTGTAGATGTGAATGCAATCGCCACCCAGGTCGTTGATGTAGGCAAAGCGGTTGTCCGGTGAAAACGACGCAAAGTGCGCATGCGCCGACTCTTGCCGCTCCGCATTGGGGCCATGTAAGGTGTAGCGCTCCGTCCAAACCGCCGCGCTCAACCGCCCTTCGTGAATACGAAAGCTGGCCGCGCTGCCGCCCACATAGTCGGCCGCAAGCAGCATCTGGCCAGTGCTATCCACGGCCACATGACAGGTACCCACTCCTGCCGAATTCACTGCCGACAGCGGATAGAGCTTTCCGTTCCGCACGCGGAAGCTGGCTACTTCGCCGGCTGGCTTTCCGTTGAACGAATCAAGCTCCGAAGCGGAGTAAACAAACTCATGCCCGTGCGAGAAAGCGAGCCACGCTACCTTGGGAATTCTGGCGGCCACTCCGGCCGGCGTCAGTTCGCCGTGTACTGGGTCCCAGTCATAAGCCAGGATTCCGTCCGGCGCGTTCGATGCGATAAAAATCCGCCTGCGGCGGATTGCAGCCGCACCAGAGGCTGCGGCAAAGCCCGGCGTAACAGCCGCGGTAAGCGCAACGGTTGAAGCAGCGGTAAGAAAATCACGGCGTGAAAGTTTTTTCATGACAGGAAAATTGTCGCCGATGTAGTGTGCCGCGCGCCAGTCCTACTGAATCTTGATACCCCCCGCCTTTGCCCTGTCTGCCGCACGGCATGCCATTCCGAAACGTCTTTCACTCCCGTCATCTTCTACACTTGAACCGGGGAGTACACCTTGTCCCATTTCATAAGTTTTGTCCGCATTCCTTCCCTGGCCGTCCGCCAGTACATCCGCCCGCTGCCGCCGCTCGGCATCCTCGAAGAAGACCATCTCCGCATGTACGTGCTGCCCAACGACATCGATCTCAACCTGCACATGAACAATGCGCGCTATCTCAGCATCATGGATTACGCGCGCACTCATCTGCTGGCCCGCAACAGGCTCCTGGGACACATGGTACGCAGGCGATGGCAGCCGCTGGTGGGCGCGGCCTGGCTCACGTATCGCCGCTCCCTGCCGCTGTTCTCGGCTTTCTCGCTCACCTCTCGCATGATCTGCTGGGACGATCGCTGGTTTTACATCGAAGGAACCTTCACGGGTCGCCACGGCCTGGCCGCTATCGGCTGGATCAAGGGCGCGCTGCGCGGCGCTCATGGCATTGTCGACCCGCAACGGGTGATTGAAGGCGTGGCTCCCGGCGTGGTGAGCCCACCCATGCCGGAAGCCATCGCCTCGTGGAATGCGTTGACGCGGGAAAAGCTGCAAGCCGGCAATGGCTGACGAGCGCGCAGTCTTCCAGTCGCGGGGAGCGGTCTCAAGGAACTCCGTTTATCCCGATGAGAACCACCAGATTGTGAATTGTCTGAAGTACCTGTTGTGTTACGTCTCAAGGAACTCCGTTTATCCCGATGAGAACCACTGTGCTAGAGCAAAACCAGAGTAACTATATCCTGTTGAGTATTGTGCAAGGTCGCCGCTTCCTGGTGGTCGCGTCGACTTGAACGTTGCGGCCTCGGGATACATCAACTCTGGTTTCGCTGTAATTCAGACACCGGGCCCCAATGAACTGTTCCCGGAATAAGCAAAAAATATGCCGGTGCGTTAAACTCCGAGTAATTCGCGCGTGGTCCACGCTGGAGTTTTAATGACGATGTTTCGCTTGATCTCGCTTGTTGCAGGCGCGGCCTTTGCCGTAAGTTGCCCGGTTGCCTACGCACAGGCACAGCAGGCTGGAGCCGCACCCAACCCGGAAGTTACACTCGACTACATTCACGCCGCATGGGACACCCTCACCCGCTCGGTTACAGATTGCCGCGCGCTGACCGACGTAAAGATCGGAGACAAGGCTGCTCCGGTTCTCTATCTGCCCGCAGGAATGCCCACCCCGCACGAGGTGGTTGCCGCCGCGCAAACATGCCACATCCGTGTCGCGCAACTTCCCCGGCGCATTGAAAAACTCGGCGACGTGCGCCCGGAAGAGTTATCTACCCCAAGCCTGCTCTATCTGCCTAACCCCTATGTCGTTCCCGGCGGGCGCTTCAATGAGATGTACGGATGGGACAGTTACTTCATTCTTCTTGGGCTGGAGGCGGACCACAAGGAAGCTCTGGCCAAGGGCATTGTCGATAACTTCCTCTTTGAGATTGAAAATTACGGCGCCGTGCTCAATGCCAATCGCACTTACTACCTCACACGTTCGCAACCGCCGTTTCTTACTTCGATGATCCGTGCGGTTTTTGAAAACCCCGCCAGCTTCCCAGCCACGCCCGAGGGCCGCATGCAGGCCCACGCATGGTTGCAGCGCGCCTACGATCTTGCAGATAAGGACTACTCCACGTGGACGCGGCCCGAGCACGCAGCGGGCAAAACCAAACTCGCGCGCTACTTCGACTACGGAACCGGACCTGTGCCGGAGATGGCCGACGACAGCACATACTACGCCGACGTGATCCGCTGGCTGGTCGCGCATCCCAATGCTGGCGGCGAAGATTTTCTGGTGAAAGGCTCCGCGCATCCCGATGCGGCCGAGGCGGCGCAGCTCCGGCAAACCAGTTGCGACGTGCGCGCCAGCGTGGTTTGCGCGCGCGCATGGTTCGGAGGCCACCGCCTCAGCAGCGAGTTCTACGCAGGAGACCGCGCCATGCGCGAATCCGGCTTCGACACGTCCAATCGCTTCGGTCCCTTCTCCGGAGCCACGCATCATTACGCCCCGGTCTGCCTCAACAGTCTGCTTTTCCGCTATGAGCGGGACATGCAGCACCTTGCCCTTCTGCTGGGCAGGTCTGTAGAGTCTACGCGCTGGGAACACCGCGTGGCCGTGCGTGCTGCCGCGATGCAGCGCTACCTGTGGCAGCCGAAGGAGGGCGTCTTCGCGGACTACGACTTTGTCCACGCCAAGCCGTCGAACTACTCCTTCATTACTTCTCTCTTCCCCTTGTGGGCCGGCGTTGCCTCTCGCGAGCAAACCCGGCAGATCGAAGCGAAGCTGAACCTCTTCGAGCGCGCCGGCGGATTATCCACGAGCAACTCCAGCACCGGCCTGCAATGGGATGAGCCTTTCGGCTGGGCTCCCACCAACTGGATCGCTGTCGCCGGTCTGGATGCACAGGGATTCCGCGCTGACGCTGCGCGCATTGCGCAGCATTTCAACGCCACCGTGGATGCGAGCTTTGCCGCGGACGGCACGATTCGCGAAAAGTACAACGTCGTCTCCGGCAACGCACAGGTAACCGTCAGCACCGGCTACAAGACAAATGTGGTTGGCTTCGGATGGACCAATGGCGTTTATCTCAAGATGGATGAAATCATCCAGAGGCCAACAATAACTACTGCAAATTAGACGCCTTTGAACAAGCTGCAGCTTTCAAAAGGGCGCGGCCAGGGATGTTCTGGGTACTAGCATCATCAGTGGCACACAATTGATGCAGTCATTTCCCGAGGTCCCCGGCAAGCGATCTTTGCTCGCTGGGGGTGGAAGTAAAAGCCACCTTCTACGATACCGGCTTGAGTACGTTTAGAGCTGTTCCCAAATGGATGTACTCTATTGTTCATCGTGCCAAGTGGCTTTTTCTTGAGGAAAAAGCCACTCAAGAGGCGTGCTTTCGGTCGATAGCAATTGGTGAACCGCTGTATTGGGGAGAACCGCTCTGGGCACGGCTTCGGCTGCGCACCAATAATTCAGCAAGATAAGCGGGGGTTGGCGAACCCTTCGCGGGGTGCCGCTCAGGATCTGAACCTGCCATGGCGCTGCTGCTGATAGATTTTATATAGGACGGTTCATCGAAGCGGACGGGGAAACACCCCGAACGCGAATACACCGCGCCGGGAAAGAGCCATGTTTCACAATACAGACGACATTCGCATTCAATGGACCAAGGTGGTTCTTCCCCCTGTGTTTCTTGAGGAAGAACGCCCCATCACCGAAGCTGCATCGACGACGATTTTTGATGCGCGCACGAAGATTACGGACATTCTCAACGGGAACGACGATCGACTGCTGGTGCTGGTCGGGCCCTGCTCGATTCACGACACCAAGGCCGCGTGCGAGTATGCAGGCCTGCTGAAGGCGGCAATCGAGGAGTTTTCCAGCGATCTTTGCATCGTGATGCGTGTCTACTTCGAGAAGCCGCGCACGACGATCGGGTGGAAGGGCCTGATCAACGACCCATACCTGAATCACACATACAAGATCAACGATGGGCTGCGCCTGGCGCGGAACCTGCTGCTGGATCTGGCCGAGATGGGCGTGCCCACGGGGACCGAGTTCCTCGACATGATTTCGCCGCAGTACATTGCGAGCCTCGTGAGCTGGGGCGCCATCGGCGCGCGCACCACGGAGAGCCAGGTTCACCGCCAGCTTGTTTCCGGCGTGAGCTGCCCGGTGGGATTCAAGAACTCGACCTCCGGCGATGTGCAGGCAGCCATCGACGCTGTCCTATCCGCCAGCTATTCGCACACATTCCTGGGCCACACCAAGCACGGGCAATCGGCCATCTTTGTCACCACCGGAAATCCGGATTGCCACATCATTCTGCGCGGGGGCAAGAAGATGGTGAATTACTCCGCGGAAAGCGTGGAAGACACTGCGGCGCGGATGGAAAAAGCCGGCATCCAGCCACGCATCATGATCGACTTCAGCCACGCCAACAGCAGCAAGGACTACCGGCGGCAGGCATTTGTCTGTCACGATGTCGCCGGGCAGATAGCGGGCGGCAACGGCCGCGGCGGCGACAAGCGCATCATGGGCGCGATGATTGAGAGCAGCCTGGTGGCAGGCAAGCAGAGGCTTGTCATCGGTCAGCCCCTGGTATACGGGCAGAGCATCACGGACGGGTGCATCGACTGGAATGAAACTCACGCGCTGCTCAGCGAGCTGGCCGCTGCCGTTCGAGCTCGGCGCGGATAAAAATATTCTGAATTAGGTTTTGTCTTTTCCAGGCCTCGGAAACGCGGCCTGGACACTTGTGCCTGCGCAATATGGTTTGTTCCGCGCCGTCATCTGCTGCCGGGCTAGGCGTAGGAGCGAAAATCATTCATAAAGCGATTTTCTAAAGAGCTTGACAGCGGCTTCCGCAGCCCATTAGAGTTGACCGCTAGGGGCGGACTGCGATTTTCGCGGTAGGGAAAACCTTGGACCCGGACGGCCCGCCTGTGAAGGAATGCGATGAAGAGCTTTGGATTGCGGATTGTTGCGGTTGGCTTGGCGTGTCTGGGCGTGGCGGGGGCGCAGAACAGCGCGAAGCCAGCGTACCTGAACCCCAGCCTGTCGGCGGAGCAGCGTGCGGCGGATCTGGTGCATAGGATGACGCTTGAAGAGAAGGCCACACAACTGGTGAACCAGGCGCGCGCCATTCCTCGGCTCAATGTGCCGGCCTACGACTGGTGGAGCGAGTCGCTGCACGGCGTGGCCGTCGACGGTACCACGGAGTTTCCCGAGCCGATCGGCCTGGGCGCTACGTTCGATACAAAAGCCATCCATCAGATGGCGGTCGTCATCGGCACCGAGGGGCGCATCAAACATGCGCAGGACGTGCGGGCCGGGCACAGCAACATCTATGAGGGGCTGGATTTCTGGGCGCCGAATATCAACATCTTTCGCGATCCCCGCTGGGGCCGCGGCCAGGAGACTTACGGCGAAGACCCGTTCCTGACCGGGCGGCTGGGCGTGGCTTTTGTCACCGGGATGCAGGGCGACGACCCGCGCTATTACCGCGTGATCTCAACGCCCAAGCACTTTGCCGTGCACAGCGGACCGGAGACCACACGCCACAACGCCGACGTGACGGTGAGCAAGCACGACCAGATGGACACTTATCTGCCGGCGTTTCGCGCCACGGTGACCGAGGCGAAAGCCGACTCCGTGATGTGTGCCTACAACAGCATCAACGGGCAGCCGGCCTGCGCCAACGAGTTCCTGCTACAGGATCAGTTGCGCGGCAAGTGGGGCTTCCAGGGCTACGTGGTTTCAGACTGCGGCGCGGTTCTTGATATTCACGCCGGCCACCACTACAAGCCGACTCAGCCCGAGGCATCGGCCATCAGTCTGCAACGGGGCATGGACAACGAGTGCGTGGATTTTCTGGACAAGGTGACCGACGACCACGACTACAAGCCCTACATCGATGCAGTGAAGAAGGGCTTCCTGAAGGAGAGCGAGATTGACGTGGCTCTGACGCGGCTGTTTACGGCGCGGATGAAGCTCGGCATGTTCGATCCGCCGGAGATGGTGCCCTACACGAAGATCGACGAGAAGCTGCTGGACAGTGCGGCGCATCGGGCGATGGCGCTGCAGTTGGCCAACGAGTCGATGGTGCTGCTGAAGAACGACGGCGTTCTGCCGCTGAAGACTGCGGGACTCAAAATCACGGTTGTCGGCCCACTGGCCGACCAGACAAAGGTGCTGCTGGGCAACTACAACGGAATTCCGAGCCATACGGTGTCTGTGCTGGAGGGGTTGCGGAAGGAGTTCCCCGGAGCAAACATCAAGTTTGTGCCGGGCACTACGTTTCTGAGCAAGGATGTGTCGCTGGTTCCCGCCGATGTGCTGACCACGGCCGGCAAACCAGGCGTAAAAGCCAGTTACTCGAAACTGAGCGATGTTGGGGAAAAGAAGGGTAAGCCGCTGGCCACGCGCATTGAGCCGGTCATCGAAGCTACCGTTGCAACGTTGCCCACCGCGGTCGCCAAGGTGAAGCCTGTTTCCGTCAGTTGGGAAACTACGCTCACTCCGAAAGAGGGCGGAGAGTATGACATGGGAATTTTGGGTACCGGGTACTTCCGCTTCAATGTCGATGGCAAGGAAGTGGCCAGAGCCAACCACGATGGCGGATTGGAGCCGAAGCTGGGCCGGGTGCATCTGGAGCAGGGCAAGGCCTATCAGTTGTCGTTGCAGTATCACGAGGGGCAGACCGCTCCCGTGGCAGCAAAGCTGTTGTGGTCGAAGGTGAACTATGCGCCCAGCCCTGAAGCTGTGGCGGCGGCGAAGGATGCAGACGTTGTGGTCGCCGTAGTGGGCATCACCAGCGAGCTTGAAGGCGAAGAGATGCAGGTGAACGAGGAAGGCTTCAAGGGCGGCGACCGGACCAGCCTCGACCTTCCGAAACCGGAGCAGGCGTTGCTGGAAGCAGTGAAAGCCACGGGCAAGCCGCTGGTGGTGGTGCTGACCAACGGCAGCGCGCTGGGCGTGAACTGGGCGGACAAGAACGCCAACGCGATTCTCGATGCCTGGTACCCCGGCGAAGAGGGCGGAACAGCCGTGGCGCAGACACTATCTGGCCGGAACAATCCCGCGGGCCGACTGCCGGTAACTTTCTACAAGGATGTAACGCAGCTGCCGCCGTTCGAAGATTACGCGATGAAGGGCCGCACGTATCGCTACTTTGAGGGAACGCCGCTCTATCCGTTCGGATATGGACTGAGTTACACCAGCTTCGGCTACAGCGGGCTTGCCGTTCCCACAGCGGTCGAGGCTGGCAGCCCGCTGGTTGCCGAAGTCACAGTGACCAACACCGGTAGCAAAGATGGCGACGAAGTGGCTCAGCTTTATCTCAGCTTCCCGAAGGTTGCGGGCGCGCCGCTGAGGGCGTTGCGGGCCTTCGAGCGGATTCATCTGGAAGCAGGCGCGTCGCAGAAGGTGCAGTTCACGCTGAGCGCGCGCGATCTGAGCATGGTAACTGAAGTCGGAGCGCCCATTGTGGCCGAAGGAGCGTACACCGTTTCAGTCGGCGGCGGGCAGCCGCAGACCGGCGCACAGACCGTAACAGGAACCTTCAATGTGAAAGGCTCGTTGACACTGCCGGAATAACACGGCGCTAACGACAATAAAACGGAGGCCGCTTTCGTGACTTGAAAGCGGCCTCTTTTTTGTGCTTGTACGGCTATTTATAACCACTTCACCCATCAAGCGAAGGATAGCGAAATTATGCGCGGTTCACAGTTTCACAGAAACACAGAAACTTGGGGGGGGGGGGGGGT
>Ga0255356_1001834_pt1 | contig 12903 bp, 9 predicted proteins | sample HBST100metaG_FD_189944 | JGI IMG/M metagenome (GOLD analysis project Ga0255356, IMG submission 189944) | Peat soil microbial communities from Stordalen Mire, Sweden - H.B.S.T100 | ecosystem: Environmental > Terrestrial > Soil > Wetlands > Peat | place: Sweden: Norrbotten County, Stordalen Mire... | reverse complement strand
CAACGATATCGGATTGATCGTTTCGGACGTTGATTGTGTGGCAACAGGTGTATTTACCCAAAACGTGGTGAAGGCCTCGTGCGTCGAGCTGAACCAGCAGCGAATTGGAAATCCCATTCGCGCCATTGTTGCAAACAGCGGCAACGCGAACGCCTGCAATGGCGAGCAGGGAATGGCCGACGCCAAGCGGTTTGCCCAGTTCGTGGCGGATGGGCTTGGCGCACCCGCCGACTCCATTCTCTCCGCCTCGACCGGCGTCATTGGCGTAGCTCTGCCCATGGACAAGATTGAGCGCGGCGTCGCGGCAGCTCTGCTTGGCCTGCAGAGCGAAACCAGTGCGGCAGTGTCAGAAGGCATTATGACCACCGACACCTATCCCAAGGAGGTCGCGGTCGAGATCGCACTTTCTGGCGACAGAAAAGTGCGGATTGGCGCCATTGCAAAGGGCAGTGGAATGATTGCGCCCAACATGGCGACAATGCTCTGCTTTATAACAACCGATGCGGTGATTGATCGCGACGTGTTGCACGCAATGCTGTCTCGATCTGCTTGGTACACTTTTAACTCGATCACGGTGGACGGCGACACGAGCACGAACGACATGGTTCTCGTAATCGCCAACGGAATGGCGTCAAACAAGCCGATTGTAAGCTTGGATTCGGCGGACGCGGCGCTGTTCGAGACCGCGCTGTATAACATCTGCCTTCATCTTGCCAAAGAAATCGCACGAGACGGAGAAGGTGCCACCAAGCTTGTCTCCGTGACCGTCCGCAGCGTGGCACCCCCGCAAGGCCTTGTGGAAGCGTTCGACGCGAGCGATAAGGTGCTGTCGGCCGAACAAAGGGCGTCGTTTGCCAGAAGCGTGGCCAAAACCATTGCAAACTCTTCCCTGGTGAAGACGGCATTGTTTGGCAACGACCCAAACTGGGGGCGTATTCTTGCGGCGGCTGGGAGAAGTGGCGTTTCGTTCGATCCGGCGACGGTGGAGATAACTCTTGCAGGCCATAAGGTGTATGCCAACGGACGCCCAACACAGTTCAACGGCTACGTCGTGAGCGAGGCGATGAACAGCAAGGAGATCGACGTGCTGATCGATTTCCATCAGGCGGGTGGACACGATGCCACGGTGTACACGTGCGACTTGACGTATGACTACGTCAAAATTAACGCCGAGTACCACACGTAAGGGGCCTAATGTTCAAATACTATGAGGAGCTTTGGAAATGAGTGATGCTGACGTTTTGACAAGGGCGCTGCCGTACATTCGTATGTACGCTGGCAAGACGATTGTGGTTAAGTACGGCGGCGCTGCGATGCTGGATGAGAATCTAAAGGCAAACGTAATGCAGGACATTGCGTTGATGCACTTCTGCGGTATGCAGCCCATCGTCGTGCATGGTGGTGGTGCCGAGATTTCCGAAGCCATGGCGCGAATGGGCAAGGAGCCGCAGTTCGTGGGCGGACTTCGCGTTACCGATGCCGAGACCATGGAGATCGTCGAAATGGTGCTGGCCGGAAAGACCAACAAGGGCATCGTCGCACATCTCAACAAGCAGGGCACGAAGGCCGTGGGGTTAAGTGGCAAGGACGGCAATTTGATAATCGCCGAGCGAGAAACCGCACAGGGAGATATCGGATTTGTCGGCCGCGTGACAAAGATCAACCCAGAGCTGATTCACACGTTGACACGTGATGGCTACATACCGGTCGTCTCTAGCGTTGCCGTCGGCGTGGACGGTGAATCGTACAACGTGAATGCTGACACGGTCGCCGGAGAGCTCGCAAGCGCGCTCGGTGCTGTAAAGCTCATACTCATGACCGATGTCGAGGGCATTTATCGCGATTTTTCGGACAAGGACAGCTTGATAACCGAGATGACGGCACGCGAAGCACAGAGCCTGCTCAATGCGGGAATAGCGAACAAGGGGATGATCCCAAAAATCGGTGCCTGTATTTCCGCTCTTTCCCATGGAGTGGGAAGGACACACATTATAGATGGAAGGAAGCCTCACGCCCTGCTCGTGGAACTTTTTACCGACGAGGGCGTGGGAACGATGATCATATGAGCTTAACGAAAACTGTGGAACCAATTGGCAACGGGTTGTCGGATGCGGTGCTCAACGCAGACCGCCAGTATGTGATGCGGACGTATGGCAGGCTGCCCGTGGAATTTGTGCGCGGCAGTGGCGCCCGGTTGTATGACGCGTCCGGACGAGAGTATTTAGACTTTCTGGCCGGAATTTCAGTGAACAGTGTCGGCCACTGCCACCCGCGAATCGTTGAAGCGGTGACGCGGCAGGTGGCGACCTTGATGCACACATCCAATCTGTATTATTCACGGCCTTGCACGGAGCTTGCCCGAAAGCTGTGCGCGACGTCTGGCATGGAGAAGGCTTTCTTCTGCAACAGCGGAACAGAGGCGAACGAGGCTGCGATCAAGATCGCTCGAAAGCACGGGAAGCTCTCCTCTGGGCAAAAGACCAGGATACTTACCGCAACAGGATCGTTTCACGGAAGAACATATGGGGCCTTGAGCGCAACGGCCCAGTCGAAGTACCAAGACCCGTTTGCGCCTATCGTGCCGGGATTTTCCTACGTTGCCCACAACGACGTCTATGCGCTGCAGGCAGAATTTGGCGACGACGTCTGTGGAATAATGCTCGAGCCGATCCTTGGCGAAAGCGGCGTTTTCCCTACGTCCAAAGAATTTATGAGGGCCGCTCGCGACCTGTGCAGCCAAACGGGCGCTTTGTTGATTTTTGACGAGGTGCAAACGGGAATGGCGAGAACGGGCAAATGGTGGGCGTTCCAACACGGCGACGTCGTTCCTGACGTCATGACTTCGGCGAAGGCGCTTGGCGGCGGCCTTCCTATCGGTGCCTGCCTCGCGCGAGGTGCCGCTGCTGAAACCTTGGTTCCCGGAGACCACGGAAGCACGTTCGCCGGAAACCTCGTCGCCGCATCGTCCGCAATTGCCGTTCAAGACGTGATTGAAAGCGAGCACTTGTTGGAGAACGCCACGCGCGTCGGCGCCTACCTGATGAGGCGCGCCACTGTAGGTGACAGCGCTGCACTTATCACCGAGGTGCGGGGCAAGGGATTGATGCTTGGTTTGCAGCTTGCCAGGCCGATCGCCAGAGAGCTTGTCACGGCGTCCCTTGCCCGTGGCCTTGTTATCAACGCGGTCGGTGATTCCATAATTCGATTGCTGCCGCCGCTCGTGATACATGAAGATGACGTGGATGAAGCTTTTGATAAGATGGAAAACGCAGCCCGAGAATTGGGAGGATAACGATGGAGTCGACACAACTAGACTATTCAGCCTTGTCACAACGAATGGCACCGCCTCGGGGCCGAACCGAGCTATATGACGTCCTCAGCGAAAGCCGATTGCGGGGGAGGGACCTGCTTTCGATATCGGATCTTTCCCAAAACGACGCGCTGCTGATTCTGGACGTCGCGGCACGGTTGAAACGCGGCAAATTCGATGAGACGCAGACTTTGTTTGCAAAGGGGCAGACCCTTGCGATGCTGTTCGAAAAGGCGTCGCTTCGGACCCGCGTCACGTTCGAAGCCGGCATGACCCAGCTTGGCGGCCACGCAATATATCTTGAGGGAAGGCTCGGGCAGCGAGAAGCTGTGCCAGACGTGGCTCGCAATCTTGAGCGGTGGGTGGACGGGATCATGGCACGGACGTTTAGGCACACGACACTGACGCAACTGGCAGATTATTCGGCAGTTCCGGTGATAAACGGCCTTTCGGATTTGGAACATCCTTGCCAGGCGCTCGCCGACTTGCAGACCATATTCGAACACAAGGGCCTGCGCGCCGGGCTCAAAGTGGCCTATGTGGGCGATGGCAACAACGTGGCTCACAGTTTGATGTTGTTGTGCGCCAAAGTCGGAGTCAGCATCACTGTAGCCTGCCCGCAAATCCACTCGCCTCTGTCTGAAATTGTGAAAACCGCCCGCGAAGAGGGGCGGCAAACCGGCGCACAGGTTGACGTCGTTACTGATCCCGCAGCAGCCGTGGCGGACGCGGACGCAATATACACAGATGTCTGGGCGTCGATGGGCCAGGAAGACGAGGCGGATGCTCGCGCGATCACGTTTAAGTCGTATCAGGTCAATCGGGCGCTGGTTGACAAGGCCAAGGCAGATGCGATCATTTTGCATTGCCTCCCAGCCCACCGCGGCCAGGAAATCACGTCAGAAGTGCTGGATTCGCCGCAGTCCGTCGTGTTCGACCAAGCGGAGAATCGCCTCCATGCTCAGAAAGCGGTCTTGTCGCTGATACTTTAGGCAGATTGAGCTATTTATGGATGTTACGGAACACGCAAATAAGGTTGCTACATGACAAAGCTTTGGGGCGGTAGATTTGGGGAGTCGATTAATGAGGATCTCCACCACTTTAATGCGAGCCTCCCGTTTGACCGCAGGCTCTGGAGGCATGACATACGGGGAAGCATAGCCCATGCCACCATGCTGGGGGCAACCGGTATCCTCGACACCGAAGCTGCCGCCAAGATCATCGCCGGCCTCAAGGACGTCGAAAAGGCGCTTGAGAGCGATCCGACGCCGCTTGCAGGAGATTACGAGGACATCCACTCATGCGTCGAATCTCTTCTGAGAGACCTCATTGGTGCGGATGCGGGGCGGCTGCATACCGCCAGGTCTAGAAACGACCAAGTTGCCACCGACCTGCGCTTGTGGCTTCGAGACGAGGTAGATGGAGTGCGCGGTGACGTCAGGCAGCTTCAGGGGACGATTGTCGCGCTGGCCCGCCTCCACGTCGATACCATTCTGCCGGGCACGACGCACTTGCAGCATGCGCAGCCCGTGCGACTGGCACATCACCTTCTTACCTATTTCTGGATGCTCGACAGGGACGCCGATCGTCTGCAAGGTCTGCGAAAGCGTGTGAATCTTCTGCCGCTTGGTGCCGGCGCTCTTGCAGGCACGCCTTATCCGATAGATCGGAAAATGGTAGCATTGTCATTGGGATTTGACGGCGTGATACCAAACAGCATGGATGCGGTGTCGGACCGTGACTTCGCGGTTGAAACGGTCGCAGACATCGCGTTGATGATGGTGCATCTTTCCAGGTTGTGCGAGGAACTCATCCTTTGGAGCACGCCTGAATACGGATACATTGAGCTTTCCGACAGGGTGACCACCGGAAGCAGCATCATGCCGCAAAAGAAGAATCCCGACATCGCCGAGTTGATCCGCGGGAAGACTGGCCGTGTTACCGGCGATCTTATGTCGCTGCTGATGGTGATAAAGAGCTTGCCGCTCGCGTACAACAAAGACATGCAGGAAGATAAAGAGCCGCTTTTTGATGCGGTTGACACGGGACGTCAATGCCTCCACAGCCTTAATCTGATGCTGCAAAATGTAAAGGTTAACGGCGACAAACTTGCACATAGCTTGACGGGAGATTTTTCAACGGCCACCGATCTTGCGGATTATCTGGCCATGCACGGATTACCGTTCCGCGAAGCCCATGAGGTAGTTGGCAAGATTGTGCGGCACTGCATTGAGCGCAATATCGGGCTGGAACAACTCGCCGACACGGACTTGCGCGGGTTTTCGCCGCTCTTCGCGGGCGCTCCAACGAATCTCACAAGCCCGCTTGCTAGCGCGAATGCGCGAGAATCCACCGGTGGCACCGGGCGAAAAGCCGTGTTGGCTCAGTTCGAACTGGCGGAGGCAATTCTTCGGGACGCGAGCGTCGGGGACGCATGATCTAAGACGTTAGCTGCCAAACTTCGCATACACCTGCTCGATTCGCGCCATCATGGTTTTGACGTCACCTGATTTGATGGCGTAGTCGGCTGCGTTTTTGCCGAGGGCGCCTAACAGCTCCCTGTTGGATGAGAGCCTCCTGACAGCGTTTGCAAGATCGCCTGCCGATTCGGGCGGCACGAGCAAGCCGTTCACTTCTGCGGTTATGGTTTCCTTGAGGCCACCGACGTCCGATGCGACGACAGGGGTGCCCGCCGCCATTGCTTCAAGCGCAGTTATTCCCTGGCCTTCTGAGCGAGACGGCATTACCACGAGATCCGCAGCGCGAAACAGAGGGGCGACATCGGGAATCGGTCCGAGGAGAGTGACGTTCTTGGGAGCGCTTGCCGTCAGCATCGGCCCATCGGGGCCTGCACCGGCAATGAGATAGGTTATTTCAGGTGTCAGCCGGGCCGCATCCAGAAGCACGTCGATTCCCTTTTCGGGCGAAAGCCTTGATGCCGTGGCTACCACGAACTCGCCGGGTGCAAGCCCAAAGCTCTGTCGCGAGAGATCCCTGCTCGGAGCGGCAAATTTGGCGACTTGGACGCCGTTGGAAATGATTTCCGCATTTGCTGTGTTTGCCGATGCCGCAACGGCGTTGGAGACGCAGATCACCGCACGTGACCTGGCCCTTATAAAGCTAAGTGCCAGTTTTGCAAGGGGTGTTTGAGGAGCGATATTGTGAAGCGTGGTCAGTATTTGCCGCGAACGGGCCATCGGCGCAAGAGCCGCGATGAACGCCCCGCGAATGCCGTGCGCATGAATTATCGCGCCTTTGTACGTGCGCAATATTCGCTGCAGGTCGAACGCCGTCTCAATGTCGGCAAGGCGTGCAGTGGACGCGATATCGAGGCTGACCGCGACGTAAGGTGGGATATTCTTGGGCAACGTCTCCAAAAAGCCGTCGGTAGCTGCCACCACAGGGATCCATTTGTCGCGCGAAAGGTGAGTCAGCAGTGCGATCAGATGCGACCTGATACCGCCTGTCGCCGGTCGGACGACATAGAGAACGTGCTGCTTCACAGCTCCTGCGTTTCTGCCTCGGGATTGGACGCACGTCGATGGCGGCGATGAGCCACAGGCGCGGGCCTGGCAAAGAGCGACGGCATCTGCACACCGAACCACGACGTGACGAGGGCGGCGGCCTCTACTGGCTCGGGGGTGACGTAATACGGTCCGGCGTGGCTTGGCAGCGTTGCCATCATGATCTGTTGCTTTGGCAGCTTCTTCAGAAACATCGCGAGGGCAACTTGCTGGTTTTGTGTCAGGTCTGTGTCCGTATGGCTGGATATGTTGCCAAGTATCTGCGGCAAGACCATGATTGTCGACGGCTGCATGAGCTTGCCTTCCAAAGCGGACAGCAATTCTTGCTGGCGGCGAGTTCTTGCCAAATCGCTGTCAGAGTGTCTGAAGCGGACGAATCCGATTGCATCGTTGCCGTCAAGGTGCTGAAATCCAGGCTTGAGGTGAATATGCAGATGTCCCCAATTGTCGTCGTAGTCCATCTGCTTGTCGACGTTAAGGTCAACGCCGTTCAATATGTCGATCGACGACACGAAAGCATCAAAATCGAAGGCGATGTAGTGATCCGTCGGAATGCCGATATTGGCCAGCACGGTTTGACTGGCAAGGTCGGGTCCGTGGTAAGCGTACGCCGCGTTGATTTTGGCCACTTTGTGCCCAGGAATCTCCGCCTCCAAATCACGCGGGATCGACAGAATATGAACTGTGCCGTTGGTGAAATCGAAGCGTGCCATCATGAGCAGATCTGATCGCGCGTGCGTCTTAAGGATCTGATCTTTGTTGTCATAATCGTAGTCGCGCCCGACCACCATCAGGTTCATGGCCGAGACTCCCGGAAACTGGTTTGCCACGGTTTCCCGGCCGATCGCGGCGTTCACAATTGACGTCACAAGTTGTCGTTGCCTGTACCATCGGCCGGCAACCACCCCAACAAGGGCGAGAAAAATGAGAACGATCACGCCGAGAATTTTGGGAAGCGGGTTGCCACGCCTTCTTCGGGGCTGTTTCTTGCGCGGTGCGGGTGTTTCCGGTGGGCGACGGGCTGATTGCGGTTTCAATGTCATCTGGCAAAGGGCAGTCGTGCGCTAGGTGGCAACGACCATGTTGCAGTATACTGTTCGCTAAGCGGCCTTGTCAACGACAAAGTGACATGCAAATGATCACAGAATGCATCGCAAGCTGCCCGTCAATAAGTATAATCGAATTAATTCGCGGCCAATATGTTGGCACCAATGTATTGGTTGTTGAGATTTGCTCTTTTAGAAACTTGTAGGAAGATGTGCCGTCAGCCGGCTAAACGTAATAATGCTAGATATTAGATCCATTAGACAGAACCCAGATCATGTTCGCGACTTGTTGAGCCGGAGAGAGCCGTCTCTCGCACGAGAGATAGACCACTTTTTGCAAACGGACAAGCAGTGGCGTGCGGCACTGACGCAGGTTGAGGAACTGAAAGCCAAGGTCAATTCCGCGAGCCGAGAGATCGGCCAGTTGATGAAAAGCGGCGACAGAGCGGCTGCTACGGCCAAGCAGGAGAACGTGAGGCAGATCAAGGCGGAGATCGAGGAAAACGAGGCGAAGGTGCGCGGCTTTGACGCGGAGGTCGATGCGTGGCTGACGAAAGTGCCAAACCTGCCTGCGGACGACGTGCCGCCGGGCAAGGAGGAGCAGAACGTCATTATCTCCACAGTGGGCGACCCTCCGGCCTTTGATTTTGAGCCGCGCCCTCACTGGGAGATTGCCGATAAGTTGGGTTTGATCGACTTTGAACGGGGCACCAAGATTTCGGGCAGTGGTTTTGTTGCATTTCGCGGCCTAGGTGCTCGGCTTGAACGTGCGCTCATTTCCTTTATGCTGGACACGCATCGCGAAAAGCACGGATTCACGGAATGGTCTACACCGTTCTTCCTGAATCGAGACAGCATGACTGCCTCGGCGCACATCGTCAAGTTTCTGCCCGAAATGTACCATGACGACGAATCCGACCTTTTTGCTCTGCCTACTGCCGAGCCGGCCCTGGTCAATCTGCATCGCGACGAGATATTGAGGGGAGAGGATCTCCCGCTGAAATACGTCGCTTACTCGCCATGTTGGCGGCGCGAAGCCGGATCGGCCGGAAAGGACACGAGGGGCCTCTTGCGCGTCCACCAATTCGACAAGGTGGAAATGGTGAAGGTCACTGCCCCGGAAACGTCCTACGACGAGCTCGACAAAATGGTCGAAGATGCTTTGGACATCATCCGGCCCTTCGGTTTGACGTACCGGATAGTTAAGCTTGCTGCAGGAGACATGTCGTTCTCTGCCGCCAAGTGCTTTGACATAGAGATTTATGCGCCAGGTTGCGGGCAATGGCTTGAGGTGTCGTCCTGCTCCAACTGCCTGGACTTCCAAGCCAGGCGGGCAAATATCAGGTTCCGACGATCACCTGGAGCAAAGCCCGAATTCGCCCATCTTCTCAATGGCAGTGGCACAGCGCTTCCCAGGCTCATGGCTGCGGTGCTAGAAACATACCAGCAGGCCGACGGCACTGTTCGAGTGCCGGACGTGCTACGGCCATACCTAGGAGGGCTGCAGTCGCTGACGTGAGGGGCGGCGATCAACCCTTTGGCGACAGCCAACGGTACTGGTCCACTATCAGTTTATGAAACTCGGCAATAGAGTCGCCCTGGGTCCATAGGCCCACCTTGCCAAGCGCGTAGGCAGGGTCTGCCGTCGTCATCTGCTTGTTGTAGTCCAGCCACACCGCGATTCTGTTGCCGTTTGCCTGACATACGACCCGCATTGTGTGCCAGCCTTTTTGCGCCGTTAAAAGAGGTGACGTCAATGGCACCTTTTGAATCGTGGTGTGCTGGCCGCCCGACACCTTGATCAGAGCGACATCGGACGTCAGCGCGTTATAGCGCACCACGTCGAAGTTGTTGGTGTTCTGATATCCAATTACTATGCCAACGGCGGGGCTCAGTTTGCCAGAGACGATATGGAAATCGGTTGAGATGTCAAGGTCGCCTTGACCTGGCGCTTCCCGAGTCAGCAGATACGCAAACCGTCCCGAATCGCCAAGAGAGACTGTCTGAACCACCGCGCCATCGGCTGGCGTCGCACCCGGCACAATGCGCCATTTTCCGTTTACGGCGGATAGCTCTGATATTGTTGACGAAAACGGAAATAGATAGACTTTGGATTCATCGGGCTCATGCGGCCAAACGTCTTCCTTGACCGTGCGTGTTGGATCGAGATTGCTGTTCTGGCCGGGCTTTGGCGCAAACAGCGAGAGGTAGGCTAGAATCTGAGACGCTTGGTCCGGTGAGATGCTGCCGCTGGCGCCGTGCTTGTTCAGCATGCGGTCTATGGTAGAAGACCACTGATCGTGGGTGTAGGCCTTTTCCGTGGGATCGTACGCATTGTGACATGCCGAGCATTTTTCGTAGTAGAGCGCCTTCGCGGCGTTAGGGTCGCCTGCCGCGCCAACAGTTCTCGGATGCTCCAGCGATCCGGTGAACATCGCGCCGACTGACACGGCAAATGTGACAAGTGCAACCAAACTGATACGCGACGGTTTCATCTTCATCATCTTTTCCGCACCTTGCGAACGAGGATTTGATGCTGATTGACGACAAACACCTATTGCTCGTTCATCATGTAGCTCTCAGGCATTGATTGACACCGAGGGTACAATCCTGTCAGGTAAAGCTTATGTCTGATTTGATAGAGATTTCGCCCTCGATGAGGCAAGAAGATGCCGTTGCAGGCCGGCGGTTGCCCGAATGGCTCACCGTCCGCATTCCAAAGCGGAAACCCATAGACGACGTCGAAGACCTCGTGCGCGGCCATCGGCTCGTCACAGTGTGCGAGGAAGCGCGGTGCCCAAACCTGTGGGAGTGCTGGTCTAAGCAAACGGCGACATTTATGATCATGGGCGACATTTGCACAAGGTCATGCAGATTCTGCGCGATCAAGACCGGGCGCGGCGCCCCTCTGGACCCCGAGGAGCCACGGAGAGTGGCCGAGGCGGCGCACTCCCTCGGTCTAAAGCACACCGTGGTCACGAGCGTTAATCGCGACGAGCTGCCAGACGGTGGCGCCAAACATTTTGCTGAGACGATCATCTTGTTGCGCGAGCTGCATCCGGGCACGATTATCGAGGTTCTGACTCCCGATTTCCTCGGCGACAAGAATGCCATTCGCACTGTTGCCGATGCTCGACCTCACGTTTTCAATCACAACATCGAAACGGTTCCGCGGCTTTATCGCACTGTCCGCCCACAGGCGAAGTACCAGAGGTCACTTGATTTCCTGGCGTTTGTCAAAGAATGCGACCAAAACATATACACGAAATCGGGCTTGATGGTTGGCTTAGGCGAATCATTTGACGAGGTCATCGACTTACTGGGTGACCTGAGGGCGCATGGCGTGGATGCGATAACCATCGGCCAGTATCTGAAGCCTGGAAAGGGGTATTTGGACGTTGTAGAATATGTTCATCCGGACACGTTCGAGAAGTACCGCACAATGGGCGAGGAGATGGGCTTCAAATTCGTTGCCAGTGGCCCATTTGTCCGCTCTTCTTACAATGCCATCGCCTTTTCAGAGAAGATGGCGATGGTGTAATCGCAATATGGGCTCGATTTGCCGCCGCAAGTGACTTCATTAAGAACGTCGGCGACCTGTCGCATCTTGTCCAGGTTGGTCATCGTCCTGCCGTTGGCCCTGCTGATAGTTGCGTCCGTCAACTATCTTGTGGGCCTCGGTGCGCTCCTAAACCGGCATATCGCCCCGATCCTCTCTCAGGCTGTTTCCACCAGTTTGAATCGCGATGTCCATATCGGCTCGATTGACGCCTTTTCCGTTCCCGGAATCGTGGTGGTTCACAATGTCACCATTGCAAACCACCTCTTTGGCGTTGCGTCCCCGACCAATCTGCCAGCATTGACCGCCTCGACTGCCACTGTCCACTACGATTTACCGGGCATAGTTGCGCATCCTGCTTTGGCGGCGTCCATGATACAGGCCATTCGGATCGATGGGGCGAACGTACTTGTGGAGAGGTATCCGCATAACCGGTTCAATTTCTCTTCGTTCATTCAGAATAACAAGAAGACACCGTCAGCACCGTTCAAAGCGCTCATAACCGTTGCTTCTGGGCGTGCCACATATGTAGACTACACGGCGAATGGACTTTCAGACACCGTGAAAATCACAGGTGCATCGTTTGATTGCCGATCTGACAGGCTGATGAAATTTTCGGCGGACGGCATCTCGGCATCTCATTCGTTTAGGTCGCTCAAACTCGACGGCTCCTTGTTGCGCACGGACACTGCCGAAACGTCTGCGCTTCCCGGTGGATTTACCCTAACGATCCATGTTGACTGGGCGGATCCTGCGCGGGCTTTCCGTTATGCCGTCCCGGGCGCCTCTCGCTATGCGTCCCTTGCGGGCGGGCATGCGCAAGGCGACCTGAGCATTTCGTCCAGCGGCCAGGGACGAAAGCATGCTGTGATCGTTCAGGCGCATGCGCTTGTTGTGGGAACCACTGTTACCGTCCGAGATTTGGCCCTCCTGAAAGCCCCGATCAAAAATGCCAGCGCCACGGTTGATTACGCGGGGCAGGTGGTCGAGGTTGATGGGCACGGGGAAGTGGCCGGTGCATCGGTCGGGGTCACCGGTGCGATTCTTGGCTTCAAGAAGCCCATGCTGGCCTGTCGTGTCACGGGGACGAACGTTGATTACGTGCGCTTGCACAACACCGCCTTGCCGATTTTGCCGCCACTTCCTGCTTTCGTGTCGTCCATTTCACCCGGTACTGCCACGGTTGTCGTCACTGGCAACCTGATAAAGCCCAATCTGGTTATCTTGGCACGAACGCCTACGGTCGCGGCGCGCGGATTTGTTGCCCATGGTGTGGAATTGGCGGGTTCATACGCGCAAGGCACTTTTACGGTAGATCATGCAACGGCAGATGGGCCGGTTGCGGGCTCAACAATCGTTGCGACCGGCATACTGGGCAAATCGGCAAGAGAAGGTCTTCAGATCGCGGTGGATGCCCGCCATATCCCCCTCAAGTCGTTTGTCGGTTTCCTGCCAAAGCATGCG
>Ga0255356_1001832_pt1 | contig 12911 bp, 9 predicted proteins | sample HBST100metaG_FD_189944 | JGI IMG/M metagenome (GOLD analysis project Ga0255356, IMG submission 189944) | Peat soil microbial communities from Stordalen Mire, Sweden - H.B.S.T100 | ecosystem: Environmental > Terrestrial > Soil > Wetlands > Peat | place: Sweden: Norrbotten County, Stordalen Mire... | reverse complement strand
CCTCTGGGCCTGCAACCGCAACCCCGAAGTCAGCAGGAAACACGCCGCCACAAGCACGCCCGTACGGAATAAGTTTCTCATTGCTCGTCCCTTCACTCCATCTCAAGTTTCTCTGGAACTATTGATACAGACGGGGAGAAATGCTGAAAGGACGCGATTGCCCGCGAATAATTTAGCAGCGTGTACCAGGGCCGGCTGTCCGGTCCAGGATATCGAGTTGCGGTGGTTTGTCGATTGCTGGTTGCGGCTTGTTGGATTGCCGTCCGCGGTCGTGCCGTCCGTTGCGCAGCTCAACCAGATTCGAGGGTGGAAGCCGAGCCGGCATCCGGCAGCCCCCCCGCCGCAGAGCCGGCGAATGCGCGCGGGCCGGGCCGTGCGATCAGGCCGTGCGATTTAGGCGATGCGGAGCCAATGGAGTTGCCTCTCAAAGGTAACCCGTGTCATCGCCCGCGAGTAACCTGTTCCTGGCGCGCTGAAACAAAATGGTTTGATTACCATTAATTACTTTCAATGGGGACTACTTGTCTCCTATATTGTGGGGATGGGATTGAGTCATCCCCGATAGCCGGTTATGCCGGTTTGCGAGTCTGAAGCAAATCGGAGAACATCAAATAGGAAGATGACCCAACTAAAGGCAGCTTGAGTTAATAGAATGTTTCGAGCACTGATTGCTTCACTTGGTTGTAGTACGGCTCCCAGGAGTTTCACCATGCGATTAAAGGCAACTGTAGTTTTCCTGACCCTCTCCCTCGTCTGTATGATCTCTGGAGTTAGCTATGCCGACTCCCTCACGCTGACGGCCTCTGGCCCAACAGTTAATGGCGAGCCCATCGACCCCTACCTCTTCACGGTTACAGGTCCGGGCGGCACCAACACCCTCGTCGATATGTCCTGCCTGAACTTTAATCGCTCTGTCACGGTAGGGCAGTCCTGGAATGTGAACGTCACCCAGGTCTCGACCGTCTCTGCCACCGCCACCATCGACGGTGAGAGCGGGGTGGACATACTTGCCGACGCGTATCTTTATAATGAGTACGCTGGCGCCATTGGCAACACCTCACTGACCTCCGACATCCAGTTTGCCATCTGGGACATCATGGATAACAGCGACGTCAAAAATGTGAGCGGTTTCGACGCAAATGCCAAAGCCCTGGCCACAGCGGCCCTCACTGTAGCGAACAGCTCCAACCTGAATACCAGTCAATTTGCGAATGATTATTTGTTCACGCCTAGCGGCAGCTATACCAGCGGCGAACCGCAGGAGTTCATGACCGATCCAGCTCCTCCCGCAATCACGCCTGAGCCAACCAGCCTGATTCTGCTGGGCACCGGGCTGCTCGGCACGGTCGGCCTGATGCGCCGCAAGCTGGCGACTGCTTAGCCGCAACTGCGGGCAGGGAACCGGGGTTCGAAGGAACGTTATTCACAATGGCCCGCGCCGACAACTCGACGCGGATCCGCTGTTTTTGATGCAGCAGAAGGGGAGGGAGGGTCGCGGCGGAAATTTTTGGGTCGAAGTCGCAACTTTTCGCCCAGCTTCTCATCTATATCAGCAGGTTCGGGCCGGACTGGAGATGTTGCGGGCGGATGAGCGAGGAAAGTTTTCTTCAGACGAGCGTGGTCGTAGCTCGAAAAACAGACGACACAGGTGGAAGGTAACACGGGTCATCGCCTGCAAGTAATCTTTTCAAGGGGTCCCTCAGCAAAATGGTTTGATTACCATTAATTGCTTTCAAAGCAGCAAGAGATTCACTATATTTGATGCAAGGGGATTGAGGTATTCCTGTTTGCTGGTTAAGACCGATTGCAAGTCTGGCGCGAAACGGCACAGCGTTTGAACAGAGATGCACGAAGACGCCAGTTTGTACAAAGAGTTTTTAGACCTTGACAACTGCAGTGCTGTACTTGCTTGTAATGCTATTCCCAGGAGCTTTGCCATGCGATTGAAAACTGTTGTTGTCGCGCTGGTTTTTTGCCTAGTCTTCATCGTTTCAGGTGCGTGCTATGCCGACACCATTGAAATGACCGGATTAAGCGGCCAAAACGAAGACTATGAGTATATTTACCCCTATCTATTCCAAGTTACGGGCCCGAACGGCGTCAATCAGAACGTCGCTATGTCCTGCATCAACTATGATCGTGGCGTCAACTATCAAGAGCCCTGGGATGTGACCGCCATCAACGTGTCGACCATCGCCCCCAGCGACATCATCGACGGCGAGTTGGGGATCGACTTTTATGCCGACGCGTATCTTTATGAGCAGTACCCCGCCACTGACTTGAACCAACAGACAGCCGATGTCCAGTTTGCCATCTGGAGCATCATGGATCCATCGCTTACGTACGACAATACGGAAGGCGCCCTCGACGCAAATGCGCAGGCCATGGCTGCGCAGGCCCTCCTTATTGCTCCCACCCTGCTCCCCAGCGACTTTGCGAATGTCATGGTGTACGTTCCCACCGGCGACTACCCCCCGGGCACTGAGCCCCAGATATTCATGACGGACCCGATTCCTTCTGCATCCGTTCCTGAACCGACCAGCCTGGTTCTGCTGGGGACAGGCCTGTTCGGCGCGGTCGCTCTAATGCGGCGCAAGCACGGGAAGGCATAGCCGCACGCTCTGGTAGAGAACCAGGATTCAAGGGAAGAACATTCACTACGACCCGCGCCGACCCCTCGACGCGGGTTCATTGTTTGTGGATGAGGCGGGATGGCACGGCGGGCTGTGCGAGGATGAGGAATGACCTTTGAGGCGAGTGCGATGGGAACGGCAGCGGGGATTACGCGGCGAGCGGCGGAGCGAGTGAGGGCTGGACACCTGTGGGTGTACCGGTCGGATGTGGAACGGGTGCAGCCCGCGGAGTTGGCGGGTGGGGCGTTGGTGACAGTGGTGGATGGGCGTGGGATTGCGCTGGGGACGGCGCTGTATAGCGATTCATCGGAGATTGCACTGCGGATGGTGTCTCGGCAGGCGGGAGTGGGGCGCGAGGAGTATCTGGGCGAGGTGAGGGCGCGGCTGCGGGCGGCGATTCGGCTGCGGGAGCGAGTGGCCGCGGAGGCGTTCTCGGGGGATGAGTCGAATGCTTGCCGACTGACGTTCTCGGAGGCGGATGAGTTGCCGGGGATCGTGATGGACCGCTACGGCGAGCTGGTGGTGGTGCAGTTGCTGACGCAGGGGACGGCGCAGGACGACGTGCGCGCGGTGTTGGCCGAGGTGCTGGCGGAGCAGGAGTGGGTGCGGACGGTGGTGGAGCGGCCGGACGCGCGGGTGCGCGAGCTGGAGCATCTGGAGACTGCGCCGGAGGGACCGCTGTTCGTGCGGAAGAGATGCAAGGCGGCGTTGCAGACGGTGTTTGCGATCAATGGGGTGAGGTTCCACTTCGACGCGGGCGCGGGGCAGAAGACCGGGGCGTTTCTGGACCAAAGGCTGAACTATGCGGCTGCGGCGCGGTGGGCTGGTGCAGGAACGGCGGGGCGAGCGCTCGATGTGTGTACCTACCAGGGCGGGTTTGCGCTGCATCTGGCGAGGGTGTGCGAGCGGGTTACTGGGGTCGATGCGAGCCGCGCGGCGTTGGAGGTTGCGGATAGGAATCTGGTGCTGAATACGGGTCTGACCGCGCGAGTGGACTGGATTGAGGCGGACGCATTCGAGCTGATGCGCGATTACACGGAGGCGGGGGAACGGTTCGACACGATCGTTCTCGATCCGCCCGCGTTTGCCAAGACGAAGCGGGCCGCGGAAGGCGCGATGCGCGGGTACAAGGAGCTGAACCTGCGCGCCATGAAGATGCTTTCGGCGGGCGGGACGTTGGTGACCTGTTCCTGCTCGCAGCATGTGGGGATGGAGGAGTTCGTTGCGGTTGTGCGCGAGGCGGCGGAGGACGCTGGGCGGAGGGTTCAGGTGCTGGAGATGCGCGGCGCCGCTCCGGACCATCCGGCGATATTGACGCTGCCGGAGACGAGCTACCTGAAGTGCCTGATCTGCCGGGCGGGGTAGGGTCTGGTCGGGCCAGCTCCCTTGCGCCTCTTCTGAAAGCCTGAAACCATGAGTGGAATACGATGCCCGAACACGTACATATCGGTGCTCAACGGTCGAAGCCTGCCATCGCTCGCGCTCCGCAGCCCCGCGCAGCGGTTCTGTGGTTGCAGGGCGTCACGCTGGCATGGATGCTGGTGGAGTTTGGCGTTTCAGTCTACGCAGCGGTAACGGCCCACAGCCCAGCGATGCTGGCCTTCGGCTCGGACAGCCTGGTGGAGCTGCTGTCCGCGAGCGTTGTGGTGTTGCAGTGGATTCCGGGCATATCAATTTCCGAGCGGCGGGCCGGCCGCGTAGCCGGAGCTCTGTTGTTTATGCTCACCTTTGTGGTTGCGGCGATTGCTGTTGCGTCATTCGCGCTGCGGTTGCGGCCTGAAACGAGTCGCTCTGGGATGGGAATTACCGTTGCGGCACTGATCGCAATGCCTGTTCTGGCTTCTCTGAAGCGCCGAGAGGCCCGCCGCAGCAGGAATGCAGCCCTGGCTGCCGATGCAGTGCAATCGGCCACTTGCGCCTACCTTGCGTTCATCACTCTGGCTGGCCTCGCGGCCAATGCGGCATTTCATATTGCGTGGTTCGATTCGCTGGCCGCGCTGGTTGCCATTCCCATCCTGATCAAAGAGGGCCGGATGGCGTGGCAGGGCCATGCGTGCGGATGCTGCTGAGAGCCCGAATGACGACGTGGGACAGCCGCAAGCCAGACCCCACCTTAGCCGCGATGAGACTGCGGCGAAGATGGGGCACGCATTGGGGACAAATACAGAGATTCTGGCTTCGCCAGAATGACGATCCTATGGTGAGCTAGAAGTGGTAGGCGATCTGGGCGGTGAGGGAACGCGGGGTGACGTAGTGCGTGCCGGAGAAGGTGGAGAGGAAGTTATAGAGGGCGTATTTGTTGGTGAGGTTGACGATGGTGAGGGAGGCGGAGAGGGTGCGCTTGTCGGCGGACTTGCGGCGGAGGAGATTGTCTTCGCCGAAGGAGAGATCGAAGAGGTTGCGCGGGGCGATGCGGGCGGGGGAGTGGTCGTCGTTCTGGGCGTTGGGTGCGGGGAGCTTGAGGAGGGACGAGGTGAACTGCGAGACGAGGCAGGTGGAGGGAAGGGGATGGCCGGGCGTGGCGGAAACTCCATTGCAGGCGAGGCCGGCCTGGGCTTCCTGATCGGCGGTGAGGAGGATGCCGTTGGAGTCTCTGAGGTAGATCGTAGGCGGCGTAACGCCCTGAACCGTTGTGTTGGCACAGTCGTTGGAGGCCAGTGTGCCGAAGCAGGGGGCTGCGCCGGCGACCTGGCCGGAGTCGTAACGCCAGTTGAAGCCGATGTAGGGGCCGCGCTTGCCGAGTTGATATTGAGCGTGAGTGGTCTGGTTGAACTTTTCGTCGTGGTCGATGCGGAAGGGAGTGTGGACGCCAGCCTGACCGGACTGCACGGTGGTTCCGAGGCCGCTGGTCTGCGGAGTGAAGAAGCGCGCGGCGACGGAGGAGAAGACGACCTGCGCGGTGAAGTTGTGGACGGGGGGAATGTCGAGGCGGCCGTCGAAGCCGGGGATCTTGGAGTTGTTCCATCCGATGGGGAAGGTGATGGGGGTGGCGCCGAGGACGGAGAAGTCGTAGGCGTTGTGGGTGTACTCCCAGACGTAGTCTGCGGAGAGGACGGCGAAGCGGGAGAGGGATTGCTGGAAACCGGCGTGGAAGTCGTTGCGGAAGCCGGGGCGGTTGGGCGCGGGAGTGCACGGGATGAGGGCGGCGATGATGGCGGAGTTGCAGCCTTGGCTGGCGAGGATGAGGTTCTCGTTGAAGGGGGACTCGAGCGAGCGGGCGTAGGAGGCGCGCAGGACGGTGCCGGTGCGCTTGATGTGATAGCTGAGGGCGAGGCGCGGCTCGACCTGATTGGCGACGGTGAGGCCGTTGTACTGGTCGAAGCGGAGGCCGAGATTGCCGGACCAGTGGCCGAAGGCGATGGCGTCCTGGGCGTAGGCGGCGAACTCCTTGATGTCGGTGTGGCCATGGAAGGCGTAGTCGCTGCCGCCGGTGACGAGGTCGTAGGGCGCAAGCGTGGAGGTGATGGGGAGGGTGGGATCGACGATGCCGAGCTGGAAGTTTTCGGTGAGGAAGGTCTGCGTGTAGTTGATGCCGGCCTTGATGTTGTTGCCACCGTGGGTGATGGTGAGGTCGGAGTGCAGGCCGGTGTTGGCGAGCGAGCGCTGTTGGGCGATGGACTCCTGTTGCAGGTCGGGCGCGCCGCGGTCGGCGAAGGGATTGTTGCTGGGGTAGTAGTTGAAGCCGTCGCGGCGGAAGAAGTAGCCCGCGTTGAGGACGGTGGAGGGGCTGATGACGTGGGTGTAGGAGGGAGCGAGGTTGACGGTCTGGATCTGGGAGCGCTGGTCTGAAGGGCCAACAGGGAGATTGTTGGGGCCGATGGCTACGCCTGAAGAATTAGTCGGCCATTGCGTGGCGTACTGGCTGTCGTAGGAGTTTGGGGTCTGGAACCAGGAACGGGTGTAGCCAAGGTTGAGGCGGGCGGAGTTGGCGTTGGAGAGCTGAAGGTCGATGCGGTCGAAGAGGCTCTCCTCGTTGCCGTGGTCGTGGATGGCGTGGAACTCGGGCGGATCGAGGAAGCGGCCGGTGTCCATGACGCTGAGAGAGAGGAAGTTGCCGAACTTTGCGGAGCCGGTGGCGAGGTTGAGGCCGGCGTTGGAGGAGCCAAAGGAGCCGTAGGAGACGGTGAGGTCGCCGGTGGGCCTGGATTCGCCGAGGCCGGAGCGGGTGGTGGCTACGATGACCAGCGAGGTTTTGCCGCCGAACTCGGCGGGCGGCGCGCCGGGGATGACTTCGAGGGACTGCACCGAGTCCATGGGGATCTGGTTGGAGAAGGTTTTGCTGGTCTGGTCGGTGATGGACTGTCCGTCGACGGAGAAGGAGTTGGAGGCGTGGTCTCCCATGCTGTGGAACATGCCGTTGGAGTCTGCCGAGACGCCGGGCGAGGAGAGCGTGACGAGGGAGCTGACCGAGGAGGAGATGCTTTCGAGGGGAATCTTGGCGAAGAGATCGCGGTCCACGTCGGTGTGGCCTACGGGGTCGGCTTCGACGAGGTCGCCGCTGGTGGTGGTGACATCGACGATGGTGCTGGCGGCGGCGATCTGGAGGGTGGTGGTGAGGGCGATGGGGACGAAGGACTGCACGTCGACGGTCTGCGAGACGGGCGCCATGGTGGGTGCGGAGACGGTGAGGCGGTATGTGTTGAAGGGGATGTTGGAGATGGTGTATGCGCCGGAGTTGTCGGTGGTGGCAGTGCGGGAGAGGCCGCTGACGGCGTTGGCGAGAGTGACGGTGGCGTTGGCGATGACCGCGCCAGTTGGATCGGCGACCAGGCCGGAGACGGTTCCGGCGTTTCCGGCGGACTGGACGCGGGCGGGCGCGGGACGGCGCTGAGAAGGCGACTGGGCGGGAGATTGGGCGGGAGATTGGGCCGGGGCGCGAGGCGCGAACAGGGTGAGAGATGTGGCGAGGATGACGAATGCTGCGGAGATGCCGCGTCGTTTGGACGTGTTCATGAAGTTCCCCTTGATGAATTGCCTGTTGCGTGTTGACGAGTTCGTGAGCGGGAACGATGTCAACTGGCAGGCGGGGGACGAGTGAAGAGGGCGAAGGTCGAGAGTGCGCTGGGCAGGATGGACGGCGTCAAGGGCTCCAGCGTGGCGACGATGGAGGTGGTTGGCGCGGGGGCAGGAGCATGGACGGGATGAACGGAGATGTGGGCCGCGGCGCAGAGAGCGCAGTCGGCGTGGGTTACGTTGCCGTCAGCGTGGGTGTGTGCAACCTGAACGGAGCCGAGGACGACGACCAGCAGTACGCAGAGGAGCGCGAGGAGAATTCTCCAGGGAGGATTGGCGCACGTCTGTCTGTTGTTTCGACGCATCAAGTCAACTATAGCGCAGGGGCGGTGAGACTGTTTGAGGCGCGATGGAACGCCGGCGATCTGGCACAAACATTCCCTCGGAGGCTAAACCCCCTATGAAGAATTAGACACATACGGTGCGAATAAGTAGCGCTATCTTCAAGGCGTGGGTTGAGGAGGGGCTTGCGGTGCGGAAGAAGATGCGATGGCTTATTGCGGTGGGTTGAGGAGGGCGCGCAGGGCGGGTTCGTCGAGGACGGGGACGTTGAGGGCGCGGGCGCGGTCGAGCTTGGAGCCGGAGTCTTCGCCGGCGACGAGGTAGGAGGTCTTCTTGCTGACGGTGGCGGAGACGCGGCCACCGGCGGATTCGATGAGGTCTTTGGCGGCCTCGCGGGTGAGGGTGGGAAGGGAGCCGGTAAGGACGAAGGTGAGGCCGGCGAGGGTGGAGGTGGTGATTTTTTTCTCGGCGGTCATCACTACTTCCAGCTCGCGCAGTTGGCCTACCAGCTCTCGATTTCGTTGTTCCGCGAAGAACTCGACGATGGCCTGGGCAACACGCGGACCAACCTCGTTGACCTCTTCCAGCTTCACGGAGGGCGCGTCCATCAGCTCATCCATCGAGCCGAAGTGGGCAGCGAGGAGTTGCGCGGTGCGCTCGCCGACGAAGCGAATGCCGAGGGCGAGCAGAAGGCGGGCGAGGCCTGCGCGCTTCGACTGCTCGATCTCGTCGAGGAGGGACTGAGCAGACTTATCGCCCATACGGTCGAGCTGGAGAAGATCTTCTTTGCGGAGAGAGTAGAGGTCGGAGAGGGTGCGGACCAAGGGCTCGCGCGGCGGTTCGGCGCTGGCCTGGAGATTGATGATTGCCGGGCTGAGGGATTGCTCTTCGCCGTCGGCTGCAAGGTCAGTCGATGGATTCTGGCCGAGGAGCTGTGCGACCAATGCGTCGCCCAGGCCTTCGATGTTCATGGCGTTGCGGGCGGCGAAGTGGAGGAGTTCCTCGCGCAGGCGGGCGGGGCAGTTGGCGTTGACGCATCGCCAGTCTACTTCGCCTTCGGCGCGGACGAGGGCGCTCGAGCACTCTGGGCAGATTGTGGGGATGACGATCGGTTCGCTGCCGCGTGGGTGTTGCGCGTCTTCGATGACGGAGACGATCTTGGGGATGACGTCGCCGCCGCGCTCGACCTGGACGAAGTCGTTGAGGCGGACGGTGAGGCGGGCGATCTCGTCGGCGTTGTGGAGGGTGGCGCGGGAGACGGTGGTGCCGCCGATGAGGACGGGGGTGAGCACGGCAACCGGGGTTATTTTGCCGGTGCGGCCGACCTGGAAGTCCACGCGTTCGAGCTGCGTGATGGCGGCGCGGGCGGCGAACTTGTAGGCGATGGCCCAGCGCGGGGCACGGCCGGTGAAGCCGAGACGGCGCTGCTGGGCGGTGGAGTCGACTTTGATGACGACGCCGTCGATCTCGTAGCCGAGGGAGTCGCGAAGGGTTTCAGAGTTTGCGATGAAAGCAAGGACTTCGTCGATGGAACCGGCGGTGGTGGCGTGGGCGTTGACGTGGAAGCCGGCGGTGCGAAGGGATTGGAGGGTGGCGGACTGCGTGGCTAGGAGGGTCTCGCCGGGTTGGGTGGATGGTCCAGCCGGTCCGGGGCTAAAGCCCGTCGAATTCTCCGGCTCTATTCGTGGGGCTAAAGCCCCACGCTCCCTCCGAAGTGCGCTATCCGGTGTTGATAAAGTCTCATGATTCCTCTGGAGGGAGCTATCTGAAGAGATCGCGGAAGTGTCCCCGCCGTGGAGGAGGAAGTAGGCGTAGAAGTCGAGGCGGCGCTGGGCTACGACGTTGGGTTCGAGGGTGCGGATGGTTCCAGCGGCGGCGTTGCGCGGATTGGCGGCGGGGGCGAGGCCCTGCGCTTCGCGCTCGTCGTTGAGCTTGCGAAAGGCGGCGTGGGGGAGGATGACCTCGCCGCGGACCTCGAAGCTGGCGGGCAGACCTGCGGCGGCCAACTTCGCCGGGGAGACGCTGAGCGGGACGGAGCGGATGGTGCGGACATTGCTGGTGACGTCCTCGCCGATCGTCCCGTCGCCGCGCGTGAGGCCGCGCTGGAGATGCGCGGAGCCGTCCGGTGCGGGCGCGTAGAGCAGGGCGAGGGAGAGGCCGTCGAGCTTGAGTTCGCAGACGTAGCGGACGATTTCGCTGCTTGGGAGGGACTCGCGCAGGCGAGCGTCCCAGGCGCGGAGATCGGCCTCGCTGTAGGCGTTGTCGAGCGAGAGCATGGGGCGGGAGTGGGGCGTCTTGACGAAGCCTTCGCGAGGCTTGCCGCCGACGCGCTGGGTGGGCGAGTCGGGCGGGATGGGCTCGGACTGCGCGGATTCCAGCGCGCGGAGACGGTTCATGAGCGCGTCGTACTTGGAGTCTTCAATCTCGGGCGCGTCGAGGACGTAGTAGAGATGCTCGTGATGACGCAGGTCCTCGCGCAAGGCTTCGATCTGCTGGGCGGGCGTGAGTTCGGAGGGCATCCTGGGATGATTATAGAGAGCACTGGCTGGCTTGAGTGCGCGCCTTTGTGGAGACATAGAGGAACCACGCAAGCCAGAACGGAGTGGTCCAAAGATAGAGGGCGGAGTGCAGGTTCGCCCCGAGGAGCTGCGCGATCTCGATGGCTGCGCTGGCCAGGGCGAGCAGGCCGAGCTGGGCGCGCGACGTGGCGCGATAGACGCCCACCAGCAGCGCTGGAACCAGGAGCGCCTGGTCGGTGATCCATGCGTACGGGCTGGCGAGGATGGAGACCAGCATCAGCAGTGAGCCATCCTGTATCCAGTCCCATCGGGCGCGGTGTCGCCAGTAGAAGGGGATTGCCCAGAGGCAGGCGGCTAGCGCGGGAAGATATTGCAGCGCCATGGTCTGTGGATGGATGGCAAATCGCAGGGCAACCGAGAGGCAGGGGATGAACTCGCGCTCGATGCCGGAGGAGCGCATCATCTGGGCGTACTGCGACCAGACCGCGGGGTCGAGGAGCCAGGCGGCCAGCGAGCTTGCGGCGATCGCCAGGAGCGCGCCCGCGAGGATGCGGTAGGCGCGGGTAAGAACGATCCACAGAAGCAGGACTGTGGCGAAAGGAAGAAAGAGGTGAGGCTTCAGCGCGCAGAGCCAGAGCGAGAGTCCTGCGACGAAGGGACGTTTGCTGTGGAAGCGCAGAAAGAGGGTGAGGCCGAGCAGGGCGAAGAGCGCGGTCTGGCCGCCAAGAATACATAGGAGTGCGGGAGCGAAGGAGTATCCCAGGTAATGCAGCTTGTTGCGCGGGCGGCCCATCATCGCCCAGAGCATGTGGATCGAGAGCACAAAGGCCGCGAAAAGGAGGAGCGACCAGAGCAACGCTGCGGCGCGCAGTCCGAAGAGTCCCAGCGGAACCACCAGGCAGAGCGCGGAGGGAGGATTGCGCATGAGGAGGACCTGGGATTGATCGGAGAATCCGGCGGACTGCTCGATCTTCAGTATGGAGGCGCTGTCGTAGGGGTTTGCGTGGGCAACGATCTGACGACCGGCTGCCCAGAAGCTGACGACGTCGCGGCCGTGCGGATTATTCCCCGTGAGCAACAGGACCGAGAGACCGAGGGCAAAGATGGCGAAGACAAGAGCGCAGGTGAAGACGACCGTAGGTTCGAGGAAGGTTCGAACCTTGTCGCGCCATGATCTCGGAGGATCGGGAGGGATTTGTGGCATGGGAGTTTCCGGGTTCGGCCCATGGTACAGGACGGGCGGGAGTTCTCCGCGCTGAAATCGGGCGCAAGCGGTATGCTGGAACCAGTCTGCACACTCCCCATGGAACCCATCACCCACTTTATGACCGGAGCTTGCCTGGCGCGGGCGGGATGCAACCGCAAGGCGGCGTACGCGACGCTGGCGATGACGCTGGCTGCGGAGGCCCCGGACCTGGATACACTATGGGCGGCGGGAGGGCCGGTTGCGGCATTTCAGCACCATCGCGGGATCACGCATACGCTGGTTGGGCTGCCGTTCGACGGGCTGATTGTGCTGGGCGCGGTGTGGCTGTTTCATCGCTGGAGGGTTTGGCGGGCGAAGAGGAGCGGGGACACGAAGCCGCTGACGGCGGCTCCGGTGCGTTGGGGGCTGCTGTATGGATTTGCGATGATCGCGCTGCTCAGCCACCTTCTGTTGGACTGGACGAACAACTATGGGTTGCGGCCATTCTTCCCGTTCAACCCGCACTGGTACGCGGGGTCGATTGTGTTTATCTTCGAGCCGGTGCTGTTTGCGGTGCTGCTGATTGCGCTGCTTGCTCCGGCCCTGTTTGGGCTGGTGGGCAACGAGGTGGGCGCACGGCGGGAGGTCTTTCGCGGGCGCGGCTGGGCGATCTTTGCGCTGGCGGCGATGGTGGGGCTGTGGGGGTGGCGCGAGGTGGAGCATGACGCGGCGGTGCGGTTGGCGTCGACGGCGAGCTATGGACCTGCGGAGTCGGCGGACTCTTCGAGCGGACCGGATTCGGCGGCGCAGGTTCTGCCTGCTCCGGTGCTGCGCGTGACGGCCAGTCCTTATCCGGGGAATCCTTATCGGTGGCACACGGTGGTGGAGACGCCGGAGTACTACCAGATAGCCACGGTGGACACGCTGCGGTCGACGGTGGCGACCAACCCGGAGCAGGACCTTTTTTACAAGCCAACGACTACGTTGGCGACGCTGGCGGCCAAGCGGAGCTGGCTGGGCGAGGTGTACCTGGACTGGTCGAGCTGGCCGGTGGTTACAGAGATGGGGCCAGTGGCGGCGATGGACGCTCCGGCGGGAACGGCGGACTGGACCGCGGTGCGGTTTATGGACATGCGGTTTATGTACGACACGCCGATGATGCAGGGGCGCAACGGTCCGCCGCTCTCGGGGACGGTGTATGTGGATGCGGACCGGCGGGTGGTGCGGATGGAGCTGAGTGGGCACATGCAGCGGTAGGATTGCGCTGCGCTACAGTTG
>Ga0255356_1001830_pt1 | contig 12930 bp, 8 predicted proteins | sample HBST100metaG_FD_189944 | JGI IMG/M metagenome (GOLD analysis project Ga0255356, IMG submission 189944) | Peat soil microbial communities from Stordalen Mire, Sweden - H.B.S.T100 | ecosystem: Environmental > Terrestrial > Soil > Wetlands > Peat | place: Sweden: Norrbotten County, Stordalen Mire... | reverse complement strand
GCGCGGACGATCCTCCGCGCCAAAACGGTAGCGACCCGGCTCTCCATCGAGGAGCTGGAGGAGGTCGAATCGGCGGCCAAAAGGGACGGAAAAACGCTTGCCGAATGGCTCCGCGCTACCGTCTTGCGGGAGGCGCGGCAGCGTCCAGCCGACCCGGTAGAACTGATCTTGGCAGAGCTTTCGGCCACCCGTTCCATGCTCCTGAATTGCTTTCTTTTGACGGCCCAGGCGGGTGCCGAAGGCAAGCAATTGCTGCCCGAAACCGTGCTCAAAATCCGCGACAAGGCCGACGCCTTGAAGCTCCAGATAGCCCGCAAGATGCTCCAGGATTTCTTCTCCCAGGAAGGGCAAAACGGGGGCAAATCCTGACCCGCCCGATGCAGTTTTCGAGCCGGTTTCCGTGGGTCATTTTGCTGCTTATTGGACTGCCGATTCTGCCTTTGCCGCTGGCCGCAGTGTTCTGGTTAGTGACGCCGCCGCTCCAGAATTACTACCTGATTTCGTACCTCGACAGCACCGAACGGCGGAGCCAGCCCGACGCGACTACCAAAATTGAGTGGCTGTACAAGACCGCTCCAGGGCGTAAACCGGAGCTGGTTTCAGAGGCCGATGTGGTCTCAGCAACCGGCGACAAGGGGAGCAAAATCCCCTTCAAAATCTCGCTCCGCGCCGCCGCCGACGGCTGGCGCGAGGTGGTGAAAAGCCCCCCGCAAAAGGTCGATTCCGCGAAGTTGGAGCAGTACCTCGAAACCTATGTGTACGACGGAAAAAGTCTCTGGCGGATGTTCCTGCAACCGCTGCTCTGGTTCGCGGCGGCAGTCTTTTTTCTGCTAGCGATTCGGGCATCGTGGAAGGGCAGATCGAGGCACGAGGAGCGGCATGGACGGCGCACCAAAGGGCCGGAATTGTTGTCAGCCTTTGGTTGGAACCGGGCCGGGAAGGCGGACGGAATCCGCTTTCAATTGCGATGGGGCGGTCAGTCTTCAAGCTGGAAAGCGCGGCTTCCATTCGGGCCGAGCTACAGCGTTCCGCGCCGCCTTGAGTCCAGCCATATTATGCTGATGGGCGACACCGGCAGCGGCAAGTCTTCCGCCATCCGGCAGCTCTTGCGCCAGGTCCAGCAGCGCGGAGAGAGCGCCATCGTCTACGACCCGGCGATGGATTTTGTAGGCGAGTTCTACGATCCAAAGCGCGGCGATCTGATCTTGAATCCCCTCGACGCCAGGTGTCCGTATTGGTCGTTGGGAGACGAGCTGGACCGCCCGGAAACCGCCTCTTCCATAGCCGCCGCGTTCCTGCCAGACAAGGAGTACGAAAAGGGGTTTTTTACCGATGGACCGCGCCGGATTCTGGCCCATTTGCTCAAGAAAAAGCCGCAGCCCAGGGACATTTTGAAGTGGATGGCCGATCCCTCGCAGATGGAATTCATGGTGAAGGGAACCCCGCTTGCCGCCCTGATCGACTCCGCCGCCCCCGCGCAGCGGGCAGGCGTCCTTTCCAGCCTGAATATGGTTGCCGACAGCTTGGAATTGCTGCCCGAATGGAACGAAGCGGACGGCAAGACGTTCTCTACGGATGAGTGGTACACCGAGCGCAAGCGATGGGTTTTTCTGACCTCCAGCCCCGCCTACCGGGAGAAGATTTTGCCGCTTCATTCCGTGTGGCTGGACCTGTTCATTTTGCGCATGATGGGATACTGCGAAGACCCCAAGGTGAAGCCGGTTTGGTTCGTCATTGACGAGCTGGCCAGCCTCAACAAGCTGCCCCAGCTTCATACCGCCCTCACTGAAAACCGCAAGTATGGGAACCCGGTAGTGGTGGGGTTTCAGGGCCGGAGCCAGATGGAAAAACGCTACGGCCAGGACGCCGAGGCCATGCTCTCGCAGCCCGCGACGAAGGTGTTTTTGAAGACTTCCGAGCCACGCGCCGCCAAGTGGGTTTCAGAAGCCATCGGCGAGATCGAGGTAGAGCGTCTGAAAGAGTCCCGCAGCATGGGCCTGCTCAGGAGCAAGAAATCCTTTGCTCTGGAGATCGCCACCAAACCGCTCGTCATGGCCTCTGAAATATCCGGACTGGAGCCGTTGTGCGGCTTCATCAAGCAGGAGAATCGGGTCGTGCCGGTACGCTTCGCGCTGGCAAAGAAGAGGACGAAACAGCCAGCATTTATCGAGCGGAAGAGGCCGGAAGCCGCGCCCAGGCCGGTCGAGCAAGCGCCGGCAATGCCGGCACTCCCGCCCGCCACTTCGCCACCGCCGAAAAAGAGAGCCGCGCCGGCCGCGCCGCCGCTTGCGCCAGCGCCCACCACGAAGCCCAAGGAAGCATACGTTTGGGACGAATCCAAGTGGATTGACTGACACAACCGAGGCGCACACTATGCTTTCCATCTCGCAACCACTCTCGGCAGGTCAGGCGCGGACCTACCACGCGCGGGAGTTTGCTTCGAGTGAGCAGAATTACTGGAGCCGCGACCAGCAGGGCCATAGCGAGTGGCAGGGCAGGCTTGCCGGAGAGTGGGGCCTTGCCGGAGCCGTGGGCGCGGAGCACTTCGCCCGCCTGAGTGAAGGCCAGCACCCACAGACCGAGGCCCAGCTCGTCCGGCATCAGACGGCCAAGACCTACGACGGCAAGTTTGGCCGGGAAGTAACCAGCGTTGAGCACCGGGCCGGATGGGATGCGACGTTTTCCGCGCCGAAGTCGGTTTCATTGACCGCCCTGGTCGGCGGTGACGACCGGGTAAGAGTGGCGCACCGGGAGAGCGTCCGCTCGGCCTTGTCCGAGTTGGAGCGGTATACCCAGGCGAGAATTGGCAATATCCGCGCACCGGAGACGACGGGGAAGTTTGCCGCCGCGACCTTCGAGCACGACACGGCCCGCCCTGTTGAAGGCTACGCCGCGCCCCAGCTCCATACCCATGCAGTGATTTTCAACGTCACCGAACGAGAGAATGGCCAGACCCGCGCTCTCCAGCCCCAGGAGCTTTTCGCCTCGCAGAGCTATGCCACGAATGTTTACCGATCGGAGCTGGCCGTCCGGCTCAAGGATCTGGGATACACGATCGAGCGCGGCGAGTTTGGCCAGCCTGAAATCAAGGGATATACGAAAGAGTACATGGAGGCCAACAGCCTACGCCGGGAACAGGTGAAGGACCACCTACGCGCCAGCGGGCTTGACGGACCGGCAGCGGCGCAGATCGCCGCGCACCGGACGCGGGACTCCAAAGAACTGAAGACCCCGGAAGAGGTGTTGCGGCAGCATCGGGAGCTTGCGGCGCAGCACGGCCACCAAGCGGATAAAGTGGTTGCCGAGGCGCGGCAGCAGGGCCAGAGACACGCACACAATCCCGACAAAGCCGCCCAGGTGTCCGTGACCTACGCCCGCGACCATCTCTTCGAGCGTTCAGCGGTCGAGAGCGAACGCTCGATACTGACGGCGGCGCTCAGCAGGAGCATGGGCGAGGCGAACTTTGCCCAGGTCCGGCAGGAGTTCGACAAGAGAGTCCAGACGGGCGAGATTCGCGCCGTCGAGTATGGACCCAAACACAAGGACCAGCAGTACACCACCGCAGCCATGCTGCGCATGGAGCGCGAGACCATCGGCAAGATGCAGGAAGGCAACCGCCGCGGCTACAGCGATCCGATGCTGGTTGAGGGAAGAGTTCGCATCGAGACCGAGGACCGGCACCCGGAATTGAATGCCGGACAGCGCCAGGCGGTCGATGAGGTTTTTCTCTCGCGGGAGAAAATTGTCGGGTTGGATGGAGTCGCGGGCACGGGCAAGACTACGACGCTGGCCGTGGTGCGCGAGGGCGCGGAGCAGGCCGGGTACAAGGTCGAGGGCTTTGCGCCGACGAGCGGCGCGGCGAAGAAGCTGGGCGAGGCCGGTATCGACACTAAGACCTTGCAGGCCCATCTTGCCCAAGGCCAGCGGGCGGACACCGGCGAACACCGGCTTTATGTGATGGACGAGAGTTCGCTTGCGTCCACCAAACAGATGCACGAGTTTGTGAGCCGCTTGCATCCGAACGACCGCGTTTTGCTGGTAGGCGACACCCGCCAGCATGAATCGGTCGAGGCGGGCCGCATCTTTGCCCAGCTCCAGGATGCGGGCATGAAGACGGTGAAGCTGGAGGAGATTGTCCGGCAGCGCGATCCGGAGTTGAAACAGACCGTCGAGCAGCTTGCGCGCGGCCAGGTGGGAGAGGCTATCGCCGGTATGGAGCGGCAGGGCCGCATCCATGAGGTGCCAGGTCATGAAGACCGCATCGCGGCCATTGCCAAAGAGTATGCGAAGTCGCCCGATAACACGCTGGTAGTCTCGCCCGACAACCGTTCCCGCGCCGAGATCAACCAGGCCATCCACGCCGAGCTACAGGCCAAAGGCGTTGTCGGCAGGGAGGAACACCGCGCCCAGGTGCTTGTACCGCGCCAGGACCTCACCGGCGCGGATCGTATATGGGCGGCCCGGTACAATCCCGGCGACGTGCTGCGCTACAGCCGCAGCTCGCAGGAGACCGGCATCGGCAAAGGTGAGTATGCGCGGGTTAAAAGCGTTGATGCGCCCAATAACCGGCTCACCGTCGAGCGGAAGAGCGGCGAGGAAGTGAGCTACGACCCACGGCGCCAGCAGGGCGTCTCCGTCTACCGCGAGCAGGAGCGGGCCTTTTCAGTGGGAGACCGTGTGCAGCTCACTGCGCCCTTGCCCGACTTGAAGCTGGCCAACCGCGAGCTGGGGACCGTCGAAGGCATCGGCCAGGATGGGCGAATGAGTTTGAAGATGGACGGAGGCCGCCCAGGTGATCGTGTCGTCGAGCTTGATTCGGTCAGGAATCCGCACCTTGACCACGGCTACGCCGTGACGAGTCATTCCAGCCAGGGGCAGACCGCCGACCGTGTGCTGATCCACGCCGATACCGAGCTGGGAGCCAAAGACCTGCTCAACAACCGCATGGCCTACGTTGCCGTTTCGCGCGGCGCATACGACGCGCAAATCTTCACCAACGACCGCGAGAAGCTGGGAGCGGCGCTGGGGCATGATGTTTCGCACAGCAGCGCCCATGCGCCGGAGATGAAGCAGAAGCAGGAGCAGAAGCCAGAACAGAAGCAGGCTGTCACGCCGCAGCGGGAGATTGCGCCGAAGCAGGAGCAAGGAGAAGATTTTGGTTTGGGTCTCTAGTCCAAAAAATGGGGCTTGGAACCACAACACGCAACGGACCCCAGTTTACTTTCGCGGGGATGGGCAATAATAACTAGCATGGAGAATCTACTATTCTTCGTGGACAAAGCACATCCGCAACAAGCACAGAACGGCGAGCTTGCACATGAATCTGATCAAGTCCAAAAAACGGGTTGCAGACCACGGAGAGGTGTTCACGCCTCAGTGGTTGGTTGAGGCGATGCTTGACCTCGTGAAGGGCGAGACGGAGCGCATTGACTCTCGTTTTCTGGAGCCTGCTTTCGGAAGTGGGAACTTCCTCGTCCCTGTCTTGCAGCGCAAATTGGCCGCCGTAGAGGCCAAGTTCGGCAAGTCCGACTTTGAGCGGCGACATTACGCATTATTGGCGGTGATGTGCACCTACGGGATTGAAATCTTGGCAGATAATATCGCTGAGTGCCGCGCAAATATGCTTGAGGTCTTTACCGACTACATCGGTTTGGATGAGACGGATGACCTCTATCGGGCCGCTTTCTATGTCTTGTCGGAGAACCTCGTGCATGGCGACGCGCTGACGATGCTCATGCATGACGGCCAGCCCATCACCTTTGCCGAGTGGGGCTACCTCGGCAAGGGCAAGTTTCAGCGGCGTGACTTCCGCTTTGATGCTCTTACGCAGATGTCTTCTTACAGCCAGGAAGGGTCACTCTTCGCCCATCTCGGCAAGCATGAGATCTTCACGCCGATCAAGACATATCTGCCGATGACTGCGCGAGAGCTTGCTTGCTCGCCATTAGACAATGGCTTAGGGGAGGCCATATGAACGATCAGGCGAGCTTTACGCTTCGCGGGCGCAACCCGGATGTTTTGACCTGCATCGCCAATCTTTCCAACGACGAGGTGTTCACGCCGCCAGCGTTCGCCAACCGAATGCTCGACACAGTTGCCGAAACCTGGGCAGCAAACAACGGCGGAGCAGACCTCTGGACGGATAGTTCCGTTAGGTTTCTTGACCCGTTCACAAAGTCAGGTGTGTTTCTGCGCGAGATTGCCAGCCGCCTCACGAATGGGCTTGCGGCAGAGATTCCCGATCTCCAGAAACGCGTCGATCATATTCTGACAAAGCAGGTATTTGGCATTGGCATCACGTACCTGACCAGCCTGTTGGCGAGGCGAAGCGTGTATTGCTCGAAGCACGCAAACGGCAAGTATTCCATCGCCAAGGGTTTTGCCAGTGACGATGGCAACATCTGGTTTGAACGGATGGAACACACATGGGCAGACACGAAATGCCAGTACTGCGGTGCTCCACGAGTGATCTTTGATCGCGAGGAGGGGCTAGAGACCCATGCCTATGCGTTTATCCACACCGACGACATCAAGACTCGGATTGTCGAGTTGTTTGGAGGCAATATGCAGTTCGACGTCATCATCGGCAACCCTCCCTATCAGATGACTGGCGGGGCCGGAGGTTCAAGCGACTCGTCCATCTACCACCTCTTCGTCCAGCAAGCACTCAAACTAGAGCCTCGTTACGTCAGTATGGTGGTGCCATCGCGATGGATGGCCGGCGGACGAGGGCTCGATGAGTTCAGAGCGCAGATGCTCAACGGTGGGCAGCTCCGCAATCTCACGGATTTCTCTGATTCCGGTGAAGCGTTTCCTGGTGTTCAGATTAAGGGTGGCGTTTGCTATCTCCTTTGGGACGCCGCGCACAATGGGACCTGCGATGTTACGCGCGTGGCCGAAGGCGTCGAACATATTCAGAGGAATCGACTACTGGGCGAGTTCGATGTCTTCGTCCGCGATGAGCGCGCACTCGGAATCCTGAGGAAGGTTCTTTCCAAGAAGGAGCCTTCTATCCTTGAATTCGTATCTGGAGACACGCCGTTTGGCATCGCGACGAACTTCGAGGATTGGAGCGAGAAGGGTGGCGCGGGGAGAATAGATCTCCACGTTATCACGCGCGGGAAACGGACCGTGGGCTTCATTAAGCGAGGGCATATCCGCAAAAACATTGCAGCGCTTGATGTGTGGAAAGTGCTCGTTCCAGAAGCTTATGGCGCGGGCGAAACATTCCCTCATCAAATTCTTGGCAAAGAGATTGTAGCTGCGCCGCCGTCAGCATGTACGCAGTCTTACTTGACCGTATCGCCATTTCGGTCAGAGCGTGCGGCCAATAGTTTTGCGAGCTACTACCGCACTCGTCTATTCCGCTTTCTGGTGTCGCTGAGAAAGATCACGCAGCACGCGTTGCGTTCGACCTACTCGTGGGTTCCGCAGCAATCGTGGGACAGGACTTGGACAGACGAGCTGCTGTATGAAAAGTACGGCATCAACAAGAAAGAAATCGCGTTTATCGACAGCATGATCCGGCCTATGGGAGCGGGTGATGAGTAAAACCATAGAGGAAATCCTCGCGCCCAAGCCTGAAGCCCGTCCGCGAATCTACGCCTATTCGATCACCGATGAAGCTCACAAGGGACTCCTCAAGGTAGGCCAGACGACACGCGTCGTGAAGATGCGCATCGCCGAACAGGTCAAGACCGCCGCCATCAAGAACTACAAGATCGAGCTAGACGAATCCGCCGAGCGCGACAACGGGACCATCTTCAGCGATCACGATGTACGCGCAGCGCTCGTCAAGAAGAAATTCGAGAACACAGAACTGGAATGGATGCACTGCTCGGTCCAGGACTTGAAGACGGTGCTTACCGAACTGCGCTCGGGGCAACAGTTCACTGGCACGCATCATCAACGGTTTCAGATGCGTCGTGAGCAGGTCGAGGCGGTAGACAAAACATTCGACTATTTTCACTCGATCTGGTCTGAGAATCAGCACACTGTACCGCGCTTCCTGTGGAACGCGAAGATGCGCTTCGGAAAAACCTTTACGACGTATCAGCTCGCTAGGAAGCTCGGCACCAAGCGTGTGCTCGTGTTGACCTTCAAGCCTGCGGTGGAAGACGCTTGGCAGACCGATCTCGAATCCCATATAGACTTTGAAGGTTGGCACTATCTCTCCCGCAATTCCAAAAGCGATCCCACCAAAATTGACGACGACAAGCCTGTTGTCTACTTCGGCTCCTTTCAGGATTTGTTGGGCCGCGACGCGGCGGGAAACATCAAGTCGAAGAACGAGTGGTTGCACACGTTGAACTGGGATCTCGTGGTGTTTGACGAATACCATTTCGGCGCTTGGCGGGAAACTGCCAAGGAACTGTTTGAGGGTGAGGAAGAGGCCGTTGCAAAGAAAGAGGCCAAGCTCGAATACGCCGTTGCACTGGAAGATGTGAACGAAGACCTCGGTGTGCTTTCGGAGAAAGAAACCGAGTTTCTTCCCATCACGACCAAAGCCTACCTTTACCTCTCTGGAACACCGTTCAAGGCGCTGGCAACGGGCGAGTTCATCGAAGAACAAATCTTCAACTGGACCTACACCGACGAACAGCGCGCCAAGCAAGATTTCGCCACCAAGACCCCCGGCAAGTGGAACCCTTACGGTGCGCTGCCGCAGATGCGTCTGCTTACCTACCAGATGCCGGACGAACTGCTGACGGTCGCGAGCGCCGGGGAGTTCGACGAGTTCGACCTCAACGAGTTTTTTGCAGGTACGGGCACGGGAAAAGGCGCGCAGTTCAAGCACAAAAGCGACGTACAAAAGTGGCTGGACATTATCCGAGGCCAATACGCGTCTAAGGTTGTCCAGGGCCTCAAGACGGGTTCGCCGCCACCGTTCCCTTACTCGGATGTGCGGCTTCTGCCGTACTTGCAACATTCGTTCTGGTTTCTGCCCAACGTGGCGGCATGTAAGGCGATGGCGAACCTGCTGGCCGAGAAGCACAACACCTTCTGGCGCGAGTATGAGGTTGTCGTGGCGGCGGGCGCGGCGGCGGGCATTGGCCTGGAGGCGCTGCCTCCGGTGCGCAAAGCCATTGGGAGTGGGTTCACGACCAAAACCATCACACTGTCATGCGGCAAGCTCACCACGGGCGTGACCGTGCCGCAATGGTCTTCGATCCTGATGCTGCGCAATCTGAAGAGCCCTGAAACCTACTTTCAGGCAGCGTTCCGCATACAGTCTCCGTGGTCCATCAAGAACCCGAATGGCGACAATCCGAATGAGGAAGAAATCCTCAAACCTGCGTGCTTCGTATTCGACTTTGCCCCCACGCGCGCGCTTCGTCAACTCGCCGAATACGGCATCGGACTCTCGCCCAACGAGTCGAACCCGGAAAACGCCGTCAAGGATCTCGTTTCGTTCCTGCCGGTACTGGCCTACGACGGCGCGAACATGACTCAGATCGATGCTGGCGGCATTCTGGACATTGCGATGGCAGGCACCTCGGCCACGCTGCTGGCGCGCAAATGGGAGAGCGCACTGCTGGTGAACGTGGACAACGACACGCTGCGCCGAATTCTTGATAACCCGGAGGCAATGGCCGCTGTAGAACGTATCGAGGGCTGGCGCGCGCTGGGCGACAACATCATAGAGACCATCATCAACAAGAGCGAGAAGGTCAAGGAACTCAAGAACAAGGCCAAAGAAAAGGAACTGACGGCGAAACAGAAGACGCAACTGACTGACGAGGAAAAAGAGTACAAGTCCAAGCGCAAGCTCGTGCAAGAAAAGTTGATCAAGTTCGCAACGCGCATCCCTGCGTTCATGTACCTGACGGATTTCCGCGAAAATACGCTGCAAGACGTGATTACTAAATTGGAGCCGGATATGTTTCTGGCCGTCACTGGTCTGACGGTGAAAGACTTCCATTTGCTCGTACGCCTGAAGGTTTTCAATACCGAGCAGATGAACCAGGCGGTGTTCGCGTTTCGCCGTTACGAGGATGCCTCACTGCGGTACACGGGGATTGAAAGCCATGATGGACTGTCTCACTATGGGCTGTATGACACTGTGGTAGCAAAAGACTGAACGATCCCGGCAAGATGCCAGCAGGCTCGACTCCGGGCGGCAGTACCGGGCGCTTTTTGTGCGCGAAGAGGACTGGGAACGCTACAAGCCGAAGAGTTTCCGGGACGCGACGGCCGTCTTCGGCGGCAGCGAACCAGAATCGGGGTTTCGGGTGCAGTGAGAGGGATCAGCTAAACTGTCTCTCATGCCTACCCTTGACGACGTTTACCGGAAGTTCGGCTTCGCATCTGAAGCGGCCCAACTGCTTGAGACGGAACTCGGCACAATGCTTCTACATTTGAATGTTGTGGACGAGGGACTGCTGAGTACGCCCAACCCAGAACGCGCAACTGTAATTTACAAAACAATCAACCGTTCCACTCTTGGCCAGATCATTAAGAAGCTGAAAAGCAACGCGCAATCCATCGATGGACTAGATGGACTGGAGAACTTGCTTTCAGATGCTCTGGTTGAGCGCAACCGACTTTCGCATTCGTTTTATAGGCAGCATAATTTGCGTAGGAATTCGGATGAAGGTCGGGCTCTTATGATGGACGACCTTGATTCGATTCACACTAAACTGCTGGATGCCTATAAAGCAGTCATGCTGCTTTCTGGAATCGATCTCGACAACCCTACTGCGATGATTGATGCTTTAAAGTTAATTGGCTTGGTTAAAATGATATTTTTACCCATAAAATCAGACGAACGCAAAGCACTCATAGACCACCTTCCAATCTGACGAGCGCTGCCGTGGCCGAGTTCACCGAGCTGTTCAGCGCGTCTCAATCTTGATTAGGGTGAACATCTCGCGCGAAACCTTTTCGCCCCGGCGTACCTGCTTTACTCGCACCGTAGCGCGGGAGTCCTTATCGCTCAGTTCCCTGTTGATGCGGGCGATTTCATCCGCGCTCAGTTCGGAGGCGACTTTGCCCGAAATTACTCCGCGCTCTGTTTCTGTCCGGTAATCGAAGGTGCGGCTATCGCGCAGAGCGCCATGAAGCTGCCCTTCAAAATCAATCGTATCCTCGTGCAGCGTGGTAACGCGGGCGCGTTCGGCAGCTCGCTCAACAGCGCGACGATCAAAACTTCTATCGAGTTCCCCAGCTACCAGACGGAACGCCGCATCGTTGTTACGCAGCAAGTCGAAGAATTCGCGGATAGTGCCCAACACCCGGTCATCAAGGTTTCCCACTGCCGCATCGAAGGGCTCATCGTCAGCTTCGCCGAATTTCTCCATCAGCCGCGAGGTTTCATCCACGGCTGTCTTCAGCTCAGAGTCAACCATAGTTCCTTGAGAAACCAGTTCCTCCAGCCGGAAGCCAAAGGAGCCATGCACAACATTTGTGATGTGCAATTTTGCCAAATCCTTGCCGGGGACAGCGCCGCGCTGGCCGAGGCTACCCGTCTGATGTAGGGCGAACACCTTGGTCACGACATCCTGAAATTTATCGACAACAGCCGTTCCGAAAGCAGTCTCAATACCGCGATTCGCCACCACGGGGCGACCACTGAAAAACAAGGCCGCCGAGGCGCGGGTTTCGGGTTCGGCAATCATGTCGGCCAGGGTCAGGCGCAGTTCATCGCAGCGTGTTTGTAGACCGAAGGCGGCGAGAGAGTTCTTATTTCTCATCGAGCCGAGCAAGCCTTCGACAGCCGACAGATCAGCGGCTACGAAATCGCGTTCCAGTTTCGCGCTCATGCTTGGCCTCCAGCCGGAATAGCATCTTCTTGGGGTGTCAGAAGCGCAATAGCCTGTGCATCCTCACCCGTGTCTTCAAGCCGTACCTGCAACATCCCTTTCCATAAGAACGTATCCCGCTGATGGGAAAAAAGTTGCAGCCAATAGCGGGACAATGAGACCAAGTCCTCCGGGTCATCATCTAAATCGAGAAAGAACGCATCGAGATTATATGTCTGTTTGACATCTGATCGGTTAAAGATTGTGGGGTTGCCAAACCACAACTGCCCCAAAGTGGTTACATCTATGGATGCAGGACGATGGAGGAAAGTTACTAGATCGAGGTCGTTTGGGTCCTTTTCCTCGACAAAGCTCCCATCCAACCATTGAAACCCGGACACAAAACCTAAATCCCGTAAAGCCGCCCGGTGGTCTATCCAATTCTTTAGAATCACCTTGCGCTGATCCGTGCTGCCGAACCGTTGTACTACATCCAGCGGCCCCACTTCATAAGGGGACATCAAAGCGGGGGTGTTCCCAGGCTCAGATCCCATGTAGGGGGGCAAAATTCCGTCAATAGTGGGTTGCGGGATCATCATTCGTCGTCATTCTTGAGAAGCGTTCTGGATTGGATAGCGCCGCGACCGGAACTCATCAACCATATTGATCCTATCCTGTCGGACTTCAACGCCTTAGCGACTTCTCTTTCTCCTTATATTTCTAGTCTTTCCGGGCGGCGGTTTGCAAGCGGGAGGCTTTGATTCCGGGATTCTGTGCCCAGGGCAATTGTGCCCGCGCTGCGGACACAATTGTCGGGCCGCTGGCCCGACAATTTAATCTCTCGACAAAATGAACCCTTTTGTAGATAGTTGAAAAAGCCCCTGCCCTGTTTATGCGGGTTTCAGGGGCTTTCGACAGGGAGAACTCTCGACAAAATGATGAGCGGGCGCAAAAGCAGAAAAACGGATGTGGATGACAGCGACCGGAAGCACCTCACCGGGCGCGAAGTCGAGCGGCTGATCGAGGCGACCAAGGGGAGCCGGAACGAGGCCCGCGACCGCTGCCTGTTGCTCCTCATGTTCCGGCATGGCTTGCGCGTGTCTGAGGCTTGCGGGTTGAAACTTGACCAGGTGGACACCGAAAGCCGCGTCTTGCACGTTGCCCGATTGAAGGGCGGTCTATCGACGAC
>Ga0255356_1001828_pt1 | contig 12933 bp, 9 predicted proteins | sample HBST100metaG_FD_189944 | JGI IMG/M metagenome (GOLD analysis project Ga0255356, IMG submission 189944) | Peat soil microbial communities from Stordalen Mire, Sweden - H.B.S.T100 | ecosystem: Environmental > Terrestrial > Soil > Wetlands > Peat | place: Sweden: Norrbotten County, Stordalen Mire... | reverse complement strand
TGCCTAGACTTCGCACCTCGCCTTCCGGTTCCGCAATCGCAACAGCAATCGTCTCGGCATGGACATCCAAGCCTAAAAATCGTACCTTTTCCCTCATGACCGGTTCCTTTCCGCTTGTGGCTCTGAATTGTGCGTCCTTCTGAACTCACAGCTTAACCCACGATCAGCGCATCGGCGCCGGTCACTCCATGTTGACTGTTACCGTAAACCAAGAAATCCGCGGAAGCCGATCATCGAAGCCTTGGCGACTTTTGAGGAGCGATCTTGGAGAGCGTCCGCAACAAACATAATCCAATATAGTTAGATAGATTTTATCCTATTGCTTGCATTGGTCACCAGATCCTGGTGGCAGTCAATTCTGACGCCAATTACGTTGAAATGCTGCTAGCGAAACTGCAGGGGCGTCCAGGACACACAACGCGCGGAGGCGTGTTTGTAATAAACAAGTAGCTGACAAAAAGCCGGTTAACCTGCATGACGCGATTCAACCTGGACGGTCAGGGCCTCACGGTGGAGTCGCGCGGCCTGGGCCTCATTCGTGGTGCTCAATTACCCGGGATCGCGTACATCGTAATCGACATGGCTGGAAACAACTGGTCCTTCACCACACTCTTTTCGACTTTCTCGCCTGGGCTCGATGCCTTGACCGCAGGAAGCGTGCGAATGTGAGCGAGGTCCAGACTGCTGTACCGATAAACTTTCGCCGACCCCTCGGCCTTGAAATGGTCAAGCGGCAAATCGGCCCGCAGGTCGCCGAATGTTTTGTTGATCACTACCACAGTAATCGTATGATCCGCGGTGCGCCGTGCCGCATAGACGGCAAGCTTGCCCTGGTCCGCGCTCGTGGCTGCAAGGCTTGTGTCGCCAAACTCGGCACCGGCGTCGTCGTAGTTGCGGAAGATTTTGAAGGCGAACATCAAGGGTTGATTCAGGTTCGGCGGTCCCCACAGCGCGCCGAGGTCCAGCCCCTCGCGCCCAAAGATACCCAGGATGTCAGCCTGCGCCACGGCACCGCTGATATGTTCCGGCGCGCCCCAGTTGTACTCGCTGATCGCGATCTTCGTCCCAGGATAGTTGGCTGCAACCCAGTTCTTCATCCGGGGAATCATCTGCGGCGCAAGCGGCTGCGTGGGTTTGTTAGGATCCCGGAGGATTGGATCGGTGTAGGCCGGGTCCCAGAACACACGCGTCGAGTCAATCACTGCTCTCTGTTGATCGCTTGTGCTCGCAGGCTTGAGCATTGCGTCGTTAGCCGCAAAGTAGGTGTGCAGGTCGAGATAATCGAGGAAACGCGTGTGATGCGGGTCGGCATCTTGCGCCGCCTTAAACGCGCGCAGATAGTAATCGATTAACGGAACATTCCCGTGTGCCTTGCGATCGATGAAAATGCTCGCGGGGTCCGGCAGATGACCCTGAAAAAACCATTCCAGGTCCTTTTTCGAATAGAAGTAAGTAAACCAGGCGTCGATGACAGGGCCGCTCACTTCGGCCGTGGGATCGGCAGACTTGATCGCCTTGGCCACCTTCAGTCCCTTCTCCGTGACTTCGTCGTATGTGAAAGGCAAAGGGTGCACATCGCGATGAATCTTGTCCCACCATGTCGGTTCGTTGTCTAGCGCGTAGATGGCCACGCCGCCATTTGCGGCATTGCCGAACTTGCTCACGAGGTACTTCACCCAATTCGAGGTCCAGCTTTCATCGACGGGCATGCAGGTGTCATTGGGATCGTTGTTCGTGATCCTTGTTCCGTCCGGCCTGATGCCGTTTCCAAAATCCGGCCAGTAGGGATCGGTCTTCTGCTGTGCGCCGTACTTCGCCACTGAGAAGCTGCTCCCGCGGCTCCGTGTCTTTGCGACCCAGCCCATCACCGGCACGGCCCCCATGGTCTTGGCCCCGGCGGCTCGATCGGCTGTCACCTGTGAGTTGAACTCCGATTCATCCTTATAACCACCGTTGAGCGCAATGCGCTGAAAGCCCAACCCAAGGGACACCAGGGAAGTGATCGCGAAAACCCAACACAGACACCTTCTGAGTGTGTTCATTCTCTGCGACCGCCCTTCCGACACATTCCCACTTGCCTGTTTCTTGGCGCTCCCGTCCACAAAGGCAACCAGTCCAGTAACTCCGAGAGCCAATATAATTCCTTGGAAACCAAAGAGAGGTTGTGCAGAAAATTTGATTCCCAACAGAGAAACCGCAATATAGATCAGGCTTGCAACAATTCCCCAGCCTCTCCCCGATGGCTTTTCATTCCAGACTGTCCACCAGGCAAACCCGTAGAGGATGACCACAGGAATTAACAATGCAGGGATGAGCAGGCCAGGAGTATTCGATTTTGGCGCGATCTCGAAAAACCAGTCTTCGCCAAGGTTGGAAATGTCGAGCTTGTAGTTGTACCGCGTGTCGGCATCCCCTCCCCATCGATTCAGGGGTAGCCGTACGGCCTTTGCCATCCGTGGCGCTTCATGCCAAGGGTCTGACAAGCGGTATGCGTTCATTCCATAGATCAGTGGACTGATGGGATGCGTCGGTGCCGCTGCATCCACCAGGAGCGCCGGCCCTTCGGCGGCTGGCGGCGCAGCAAACGCGATGGTTGCGCTTGCCAATTTGGAGGAGTCTGCTGCGCTCGCAGCTCTTAGAGCGATGACCGCCGGCGCTGGGTAGGGCGTGATGTACAACCCGCTGCTGCTGATGGTACCCAGCGAGGCATTGCCTCCGACTACGCCATTTACCGACCATTTTAATGTGGCGCTGAAAGTTCCCGTTCCTTTGACGGTCCCGGTAAACTGCCGGCTCTCGCCAGGAACCAGCACCACATGATCGGGCTCGATCATCACTCCGGTGACGATACCTACGACCTGGGGCGACCGCATCTGTGCGGGAATCTTGCTTTCCTGCGCGCTCAGGCCGATCGTTGCAGCGCCCAGCAGGATGGCAACCATGCAGCTGACCCGGCAGAGTTCCACAACGCTTTTCCCTGTACCATTCGGCCCGACAATGCACGGGTATTTATTGAAGTTTAGAGTCGTCTCTTTGATACGGCGGAAGTTTTTGATCTGGACATTCCCAATCTGCAATTCGCCTCCAGGGAAGGTCGATTCCACGACCAGCCTTGAATTTTACACGGCAAAACTTACAGCCAGCCAATTGAGGTTGCTGGATTGGCGGTCTCTCGCTGTACAGCTAGGCGCTCGGGACGGATTCGTACCCTGAAACGCCCATGTAGCCAGAATGGATTCTGGAATGATGCCAAATCGCCAATGCGCTCGTCGAGGAGCGGATTTATACCGAAAAGTCGGCTTCTCGAACGGTTTCCACTGAGGTCCCGGCAGCGCTTTAACCGGATCACTGGCAACACGGAGATTGCGAAGGTGCCCTACGTCTATGGTCGCTCCGTTTAAATCACTGGAAGAACTGGTCATTTCGGGGTTCACGGCGTTCAGGCTGCAATAGGGCTCACCAGGGGACCTGAAGCGGCACACGAGGCAAATCTAGGGCACCACGGGGCAATACAGAGAAGTCTGTGCAGGCTTGGCGCTGAAATCCGGCTTCAACGTTGGCTACAGTCTGCAACGGCGTTTCGGGGTACGAATCTATAGACATTGCGGACAAATCCAGATTTGCCAAATTGGAACAATAGTAGAGCCGCCGAAACTGGCTGAAGTCTTTGGTCTTCCGATCTAACGAGAGGTGGCTCTCCAGCAACAGCGTTCCTCTGCTTCGCCAACCGAGCCAAGAGTGCTGTAAAGTATTTTGCCGGTCGAGAGGTTTTCGTCGAACGGCCAAACAGTTCTCAACGGGCTGTGTCAGCCAAGAGGCCAAGTGCGCATTTCCACCACAGCCGGGGTTCGCCGCGGAGAGAGTCGTGGCCACCATTCCGATTGTGAGCAATATGCAACAGAGCCTGCGTCTCATCATCTAGGAGAATCAAAGGGTGAAGAAACCGGCCAGCGCAACCGATCCCCTCTGGTACAAAGACGCAATCATCTACGAACTCCACGTAAGAGCCTTTGCCGACTCGAACGGCGACGGCATCGGGGACTTCCCAGGACTGCTCGCGCGGCTCGACTACCTCCAGGACCTCGGCGTCACCTGCATCTGGCTCCTGCCTTTCTTCCCTTCGCCCTTGCGCGATGACGGCTATGACATCTCCAACTACGTCGATGTCCATCCGTCTTACGGAACCTTGAACGATTTCAAGTCGTTCCTTGACGCGGCACACCAGCGCAACATGCAGGTCATGATCGAGATGGTCATCAATCACACGAGCGATCAGCACCCCTGGTTCAAGGCTGCGCGCCATGCCCTGCCTGGCTCAGCAGCACGCGAGATGTACGTCTGGTCCAACACGGACCATCTCTACAAGGACGTCCGCATCATCTTCACCGACACGGAAAAGTCCAATTGGACCTGGGACGATACGGCCAAAGCCTACTACTGGCACCGCTTCTTTTCCTACCAGCCTGACCTCAACTTTGATAACCCTTTGGTGATGGAAGAGGTTCTCAGGGCCATGCGCTTCTGGCTCGACATGGGCGTCGACGCGCTGCGCATAGACGCCATCCCCTACCTGGTCGAACGCGACGGCACCTCCTGCGAGAACCTTCCCGAGACCCATCGCGTCGTCAAGACCATCCGCGCCGCCATCGATGCCGACTACGCCAACCGTCTTATCCTAGCCGAAGCCAATCAGTGGCCTGTCGATGTCCGCCCCTACTTTGGCGATGGCGATGAGTGCCAAATGGCCTTCCATTTTCCCCTGATGCCACGCATCTACATGGCACTACGCCAGGAGGATCGCCTGCCCATCACCGACATCATGGCCCAGACGCCAGCCATCCCCGCCAACTGCCAATGGGGCCTGTTCCTGCGCAATCACGATGAACTCACGCTTGAAATGGTCACCGCCGACGAGCGCGACTACATGTATATCGCCTACTCGAACGACCCCCGTATGCGCGTCAATGTCGGCATCCGTCGCCGGCTCGCGCCCCTGGTGGATAACAATCGCAGCCGCATCGAGTTGTTGATCTCGCTGCTGCTCAGCTTTCCCGGTACACCCATTCTGTATTACGGCGACGAAATCGGCATGGGCGACAACATCTACCTGGGCGACCGCAACAGCGTCCGCACGCCGATGCAATGGAACTCGGACCGCAACGCCGGTTTCTCAAAGTGCGACCCCGCCCGGCTCTACCTTCCCGTCGTCATGGATCCCATCTACGGCTACCAAGCCATCAACGTGGAAGCTCAGCTCAGTGATCAGTCCAGTCTTCTGCACTGGAACCGCAACATGATCGCCTTGCGCAAGCTTTTCCAGGTCTTTGGCCGAGGCACCCAGCAGTTCCTGAATCCGGAGAACCGCAAGATCCTGGCTTACCTGCGCGATCTCGATCGCGGTGACGGCTCGCATGAGACGGTTCTGTGCGTAGCCAACCTCAGCCGATTTGCCCAGCCCGTCTCGCTCGACCTCGCCGATCACAACGGCGCTGAGCCCGTCGAGATGCTGGGCTACGTGCCTTTCCCTACTATTACCGAAGCCCCTTATGTACTTACCCTCGCGCCCTACTCCTTCCTCTGGCTCGAACTCCAGCCTCCAAGCGGGAAGCCGGCATGATTCTCATCCCGGCTTTGTAAAAGCGTCTGGCCGTAGGGGTGCTGTTCAATCGGAGACTGTCGGAAGCCTCCAATTGCTCTAAGATCAGTTTCTCGAATGCTTATGGCGACAGCAGATTCAATTCTCGGCGTTCCCACCCCTTGCGCGCCTCCCGGCAATGGACTCCTCATTCTGCTCGCCGCGATGACCCCGGAACAACTTGAAAGAGTCTTTGCCAGCCTGACCGCTTCTTTCCCGAAGGAAGAGCTGCTCATTGCTGCGCCGGACGCGATCGCAGATGCGCTCCCGGCAGACTCCTATCCCTCTCTGCGAATTGTTACCGCTCCCGCGAGCAACTCCGCCTGGACCCTCACCGCCGCGGACTTCGTCAGCGCTTACCAGCTTGCCGAAAAACACGAGGCGCGCGCCATCCTCATGCTGGGTTCGGCATCCGGCTCACTCGGTTCGTCCGCACTGCGCGAGCTCGCCAACGCCGTTCTCGACCCCACCGACCTCGCACTCCCGTGCTACGAACTGCCCCCGCACGCCGGCCTGATCAACTCCGCCATTCTTTATCCGCTGACCCGCGCTCTCTTCGCCTCCCGCGTGCGTTTCCCCTTGGCTGTCGATCTTGGCCTCTCGCTTCGCATGGCCAAACGCATGGCCGACGCTGCACAGCGTTTCACCGCGATCAACCAGGGACAAACGCCTCTTTGGCCAGTCAACGAGGCCTCTGTAGCCGGGTTCGCCATCGACCAGTTCGATGTTAACCCGAGCGTCCAACCCACAGCGCCTGAACTCAACACCATTCTCCCTTTGCTCATCGGGCCTCTGTTCTCCGACATCAAGGCCAAGGCAGCCTTCTGGCAGCGTTTCCGGCCGTTGCCGCCCGCCCGCAATACGATGCCCATGCCGCTAGCGCCCACCGCCGATACGGCTGCGGATATTGCTCCGATGCTCTCGGCCTTTCGGCTCGCTTATACCAACCTTCATGAGATCTGGTCGCTCGTCCTGCCGCCCAACTCGTTGCTCATGCTCAAACGGCTCGCCGCCACCGACGCCGCGGCCTTCCGCATCTCCGATAGCCTCTGGGCGCGCATCGTCTATGACTTTCTGCTCGCCTATCGGCTCCGCACCATCAATCGCGGACACCTGCTCGGCGCGCTGATTCCGCTTTACCTCGCTTGGGTAGCAAGCCACTTCAATATCATCGCCTCCGGCAGCGATCCCGAAGGCCATATTGAGGCCGTCGCAGCCGCCTTCGAGGCAGAAAAAATCTACATGCTCTCGCGCTGGCGATGGCCAGACCGATTTAATCCGTGACCTTGCGGCGAATCAAATCCGCTTCCCATGCGAAGCAAGAGAGACGATTCAAGGAGTGAGTCCCATGCAAAACGTTCTTGCCGTCCTGCTTCAATTAGACCCAAACCAGAGTTCACGCCCTTGGTTTGCCGGCAATGCCTCTATCTGGGGCAATATGGCCGACGCGCTCCATCAGTCGCTCGACCGCGTCCTCTTGCTTCTGATCGCCATTCTGCCCGGCATCCTGGCCTTCCTGGTTGCGCTGGCTGTTTTTACTCTGATCGGCATGGCTCTTTCCGCGCTACTGCGGCGTGGACTTGCCGCGGTCAAGTTGGATGAGCGCCTCGCCGACGGGCGCGGCAACAGCAACTGGACGCCATCAACTTCCCCCACCGTGCTGATTGCCCGGGTCTCCTTCTGGGGCAGCATCTTGCTCGGACTGATCATCGGCGTCTCGGCCTTCGATGCCTCCTACGCCACGGCCACCACGCTGCCCAGCTCGCTCTTGCCTTACCTTACCCGCGTCGTAGGGGCCGCAGCCCTGCTTATTGTCGGCACGCTGAGCGCGCGTTTCCTTGCGCGTTCGGTCCTCATCGGAGCCGTCAATGAGCAACTCCAATACGCGCGATTCCTCTCGCTCGGCATCAAGTGGCTGGTACTCGTGCTGACCGCCGCCATGGTCCTTGAGCACCTCCAGATCGGCGGCAACATCGTTGGGCTGGCCTTTGGCATCCTCTTTGGCGGCATTGTGCTCACGCTTGCTCTTGCCGTGGGGCTTGGCTCCCGCGACCTCGTCAGCCGCTCGCTTGAAAGCCACGCTGAACATTCCAGCGAGAGCAGCGCCACACCTTCAACCACCAGCTCAGACGATTCCATCCGGCATTTCTGAGTATTTTCGTACTGCGGTTGACGGAGTCGTCGATTTGCTGACTGGCCAAATGAGACAGGAGAAATGGAGACATTTCTATAGAAGAGAAAAAGGAGAGGTGACATGGAATTCTTTCGTATGCGGTTGATTCTTGCTCTGGTGGTGGGAATCACGCTGGTCTCAGTTGCCTCGACCTACCTTGAGGTGTTGGCGCACAAGCACGTTCTGCGCGAGGAACTGCAACGCAGAACCGCATGGCAGAGCAAGAGCCTGCAATCAGCGATAGAAAAGTCTCTGGCTGCGGGCCAGGCTGCCGGCACGGTCGCAGAGGCGGTGCGGCTGCGCGCTCAAAATGAGGCGTTGGGCCTGGCGGTCTATGATCTGCGGGGAAATTTGGTGACTGCCGCGGGGCCTGCTGGAATCTTCGCGGTACTGCCGCGCGGCCCATTGGACAAAGCGATCCAGCAAGGCGCCGATTCGTCCGTCTTTGGGCATCAGGAAAATCAGCAATGGCTGGAAGTGGTGACTCCTCTGCATGCGGACGGGAGAATGGCCGGTGCACTGGTAATTCTGGAGGATGCCAACTCCATTCGCGCCGAGAGTGTTGTGGTCTGGTGGCATAGCATCTGGCATACTGCCGCTTTTGTTTTGCTGATCGTCTGCGTGACGCTGTTGATGGTGCGCTGGTTCCTGATGCGGCCCATGATGATGGTAACGGGTCGGCTGCGCCGGTTGCGCATGGGGCAACCCGCTGAGGATGCGGACGGCAATCTGGCAGGACTGAGTTTTTTTGCTCCTCTGGCCCGCGAGGTCGAATCGATGGCTGAAAGCCTGATGGTGGCGCGCGCCGCCGCAGAGACTGAAGCCAGGCTGCGGGACGCCGGCGAACACCAGTGGACCGCCGAGCGGCTGGCCGCAAATATTCGCCAGCGCTTTGGCTCGAGCCGCATCTTTCTGTTGTCCAATCGCGAGCCTTATATGCATGTGCTCCAAGGCAAAGAGACCGTATGCATCGTCCCTCCCAGCGGGCTGGTGACGGCGCTCGAGCCGGTGTTGCGGGCTTGCGATGGCGTGTGGGTGGCGCACGGCAGCGGCAGCGAAGATGCTCTGAACGTTGACAAGTTCGATCGGCTGCGCGTGCCCCCCGATGATCCACGCTACACCCTCCGCCGGGTGTGGCTCTCCAAAGAGGAGGAGGCCGGGTACTACGACGGCTTTGCCAACGAAGGACTGTGGCCGCTCTGTCACATTGCGCACACCCGGCCCATCTTTCGCGCTTCGGATTGGGAATGGTACCAGCACGTCAATCAGAAGTTTTCCGCCGCTCTTCTTCAGGAAATGGAGGGCAGCGCCAATCCGATTGTCTTTGTGCAGGATTACCACTTTGCGCTGGTGCCGCGTCTCATCAAGGCGGCACGTCCGGATGCGCGTGTAGCCATCTTCTGGCACATCCCGTGGCCCAACGCGGAGGCCTTCGGCATTTGTCCGTGGCAGGCCAGGCTGCTGGATGGATTGCTGGGCGCCGACCTGATCGGATTTCACATTCCGCTGCACTGCAATAATTTCCTGTCCACCGTGGATCGTGTGCTGGAGGCGCGTACCGATCGCGAACATATGACCGCGCGCCGCGATGGCCACACCAGCGCCGTGCGTCACTATCCGGTCAGCGTGGCGTTGGATGGCAGCAAGCCAGAGCGAAAGACGCCGTCCCCGGGGCGCAACGAACTGCTGAAAGAGTTCGGACTGCACTGTGAAACTCTGATCGTGGGCGTGGATCGCATGGACTACACCAAGGGAATCGTCGAGCGGCTGATGGCCGTCGAGAAACTGCTCGAGGAACATCCCTATTACCTGGAGCGGCTGATCATGGTGCAGATTGCCGCCCCAAGCCGCTCGCGGATTCCCAGCTATATTGAGCTGAACCGCAAGGTGAAGGAGACTGTGGAGCGTATCAACCAGCGCTACCAGACGGCACAATGGAAGCCCATCCTGCTGATCGAGCGGCAGTGCAGCCACGCGGAGGTGGATCTCTGGTACCGCGCCGCCGCGGTGTGCCTGGTGACCTCTCTGCATGATGGGATGAACCTGGTAGCCAAGGAATATGTCGCCGCGCACGACGACGAAGATGGAGTGCTGGTGTTGAGCAAATTCACCGGCGCCGCCACTGAACTCTTGGACGCACTGATCGTCAATCCTTATGACACTGAAGGCGTGGCCGAGGCCATCCATCAGGCTCTGGAGATGGACATTGGCGAGCGCCGCACAAGAATGCAGCGGATGCGCCATCATGTGATGGACCACAACATCTATCGCTGGGCGGCAAGCATCCTGGGCGACCTGCGTGAATTGCGCATGGAGAGCCCGGGCACAACCGATCCAATCCCCGCCCTGCCTGCGTCTTCTGCACCAACAGAGGAGTCGGATACCGAGCGGACGCTGGAAGCGGGCATCCGGTGACAGTCGCGGCGGCGGAAAAAATAAGAACGTTCTTCGATGGCTTTGCTGGCAAAGTCACTCCGTTTTTGCTGCTGGATTACGATGGCACGCTGGCGCCGTTTCGCGTGGATCGCTTTCAGGCGAGGCCCTGGGCTGGGGTGCGTGAGTTGTTGTCACGCATCCAGCAGCAGGGGAAAACGCGCATGGCCATCATCTCTGGCCGCTCCGCGCACGAGATTGGACCGCTGCTGGGCATTGACCCACCCCTTGAAGTCTGGGGTTTGCACGGAGCCGAGCGCCTCTTCCCCGATGGTCGAAGTGAGCTGCAACCGGCGCCGGAAGCCGCCAGCGAGAAATTGAAGATGCTGCGTGCGTTGCTCAAGCGCGACAGTTTCGGCGGACTCTTCGAGGACAAAGCGAACGCAGCGGTCATGCATTGGCGTGGCGCTTCCGTGCACAAGGCAAGGCTCATTGAGGAGAGGACGCGGGCACTCTTCGAGCCCCTGGTGGGGACCGACGGGCTGGAACTGCTGGAGTTCGAGGCTGGCGTGGAACTGCGCATAGGCCGCGACAAGGGAGGCGCTGTGGAGGCGATCCTGGGCGAGGCTGATGCGGTCGCGCCGGTTGCTTATCTGGGCGACGATTCTACGGATGAGGCAGCCTTTCGCGCCGTAAATCAAGTTGGAGCCCAAAGCTTGAGTGTGCTGGTGCGCAACCAATGGCACGACACTGCGGCCGGTCTTTGGCTGCGGCCGCCGGTGGAGTTGAGAGGTTTTTTTGAGGACTGGTTTCGAGATTTAGAGAGATGCCGGTGAAAATCCAAGCATCTGGGTCTGATCGGCCTCGTTGAAACAGAACACATATCTATGCTATCAGAAGAATTGCCATTGCGACTGGAATGTCGTTTCCACCAATCGGCTGAGGGCTGCCGTCGCAATGGGCGTCTTCCAGGACCGATCGGCAGCGGGCAAAACCCAAATGGACACCTTCTGGACACTAGATGCCTCTTCTGGGGTTGGTTCAGTAAGGATTCAATAGGATATAAGTTATTTATTTTCAATTATATGGTGGGAGAGGGGGATTCGAACCCACGATAGAGCTTTTAGGCCCTATAACGGTTTAGCAAATCTCGAACGGTAGATGTCAGAACGTGATCTCAAACACTTGCAGTCGTGTTCACCTGAAACACCGTTATCGGCTTGCTCTTCCTGCTTGGAATGGGGATTGGTGAACTTTCCCGATGTGTTCGGACAGCTAATAGTGGACGAGATATTTGAATTGGCATCAGAGTTCCCGTTCGAGCACAAGGAAAAGCTCATCGCGGCCTGCTGTATCCTCTTCAGGCACGGCAAAGAGGATCCCTGGAGACAACTTTCCGAAATCTTCTATGGGCGTCCAAGCCTTAACCGCGATTTCTTTGAGCAGGTGGGGGACTGCCGCCCGAGAATGCATTTCTGGAAAGGATGTCCGACAACTCACTCGGAGAATTCTATGTTTGGATCGCCAGAGAGTACCCGGAGGACCAGGAGGATATGCCGAGCGGCTTCGGTGCGATAGGGCCTGATTTCGCAACCCGAACGCTCAGGGATGCAGCGTTCTTTGCAATGCGTGATCGCGGAAACCTTTCAGTATTCGACTTTGTCGCACAAACCTTCCCAGAAAAGAAATGGATAGAGGGACACCGCCCGGCCGCCGTCGAGGCGGCGCCCTACGTCTATGGTCGCTCCGATTCAATCGACGGAAGAACTGGTGGAATTCTGCTTTACGGCGTTCCGGCTGACCGCCCTGCACGCCGACGGGGTGAAGACCATCGTCATCGAGAAACTTGATCGGCTGGCGCGTGACCTAATGGTCCAGGAAGCGACGATTGGCGACTTGCAAAAGGGCGGATTCACTCTCATCTCAGTCGCCGAGCCGGACTTGATGGCAAGCGATCCGACTCGGATCTTGATGCGCCAGTTAATGGGTGCAGTGGCTCAATACGACAAAAACCAAATTGTATTGAAGCCCAGGGGTGCTCGGATGAGGAAGCGTGCCGCAGAAGGCCGCTGTGAGGGCCGAAAACCGTTTGGGCGTGACGAGGCCGAGAGAGCCACCCTGGAGGGTATGAAGGCGCTGCCGGCCGAGGGATTGGCGTTTGACCGAATCGCAGAGCGGCTCAATACAGAGGGTGTGCCCACCCGGACTGGGCGACGATGGAACGGGGTTGTAGTCAACCGCATTCTCACAGGCAGAAACAGGGCAGCAGTGAAGTAACGGGAGGTGTGCCATCTGGATTTTTACTCGCTATGGGTTCTACTCGATTGCCTGTGCAGACAAGCCAGGTACGTATGAAATCGATCCTGACACGGTGATGGTGAGGGCACGTGTACGCAAACACCTGACGAATCTGCAGAAGCGATTCCCGACGTTGGCCGGAGGAAAGATTCTTGCGCTTCCCGGGCGCGACTACGGGTATAGGATCGTCGTGCCGAAGTCGGTCTGGGCAGAGGCACTAATGGAACTCGCCATGGAGCAGACATGGAGCAACTTCAAGGACGAAGCGGCCGCACGCAGCGCAGAGACAGGCAGTGATTACGTGGCAAAGTTACACAGCATTTGGTCAGAGATGCTGACTCTGCAGTACAAGAGGCTTTGAGGGAAGCACAACACCGGACGAGGTGCGAGCCGCCCTCACCCAGGCGGTGAGCATCCTCGTGGAACATAGCAGGATTCTCTTTCTATTCCTAAG
>Ga0255356_1001827_pt1 | contig 12933 bp, 7 predicted proteins | sample HBST100metaG_FD_189944 | JGI IMG/M metagenome (GOLD analysis project Ga0255356, IMG submission 189944) | Peat soil microbial communities from Stordalen Mire, Sweden - H.B.S.T100 | ecosystem: Environmental > Terrestrial > Soil > Wetlands > Peat | place: Sweden: Norrbotten County, Stordalen Mire... | reverse complement strand
TTGAACACTGCCGGATATACTCGCCTTCATTCCCTCGCTCCATCGCTGAGAAAGCGGCGGGGCACACCATCGCGGGGTGATCCTCTCGGCTGCCAGATCATAAAGATCGCGTTGTCGATGGCGCGAACCATGAAGAATGAAGCTGAGATGGTTGACGCCGGCGCTATGAATTTCATAATCGGGCCATTGCTCGTCCCGGCCGTAAAGCACTCGTGTGAGATCCCACTGATGGTTGGTGTAGCCCGCACAGACTCCAAGGCAGCGAATTGACGTGTGGTTGTTCACTGCGGCGCTCAACACCGCGACTGGGTTGGCAAAGTCTATGAGCCACGCATCTGGGCAGAGGCGTTCCATCCGCGTGGCGATGTCCATGAGAATAGGGCCGCCCTTGAGGGCCAAGACAGCGCCGCTCGGTGAAAGCTGGTCGGAACCTATAAAGCCGTGCGCACGGGAAATCGTCTCGCAGAGGCCATGGTTTTTGCGGCCACCTGCCATGAGGACAACCATGACGACGTCGGCACCGTCCAACGCTTCGTCCAGCGTTGTTCCCCAAGAGATCCGGCATTCGGCAACGGCGCATTCGGGCGACTTCATGATCATTCTTCCCACCGCCTCAGCACGTTCGGCCGCAGGATCATAGACGTTGATTTCACCGCGTTCGAGCAATGGCCGCATCGCTAGGACAGAGCGGGCGACGCTCAGGTAACGATGGGAACCTCCGCCAACAAATACGATTTTCATGATGCGAGCTTTCAGAGTGACCGTTCGAAAAACTCCTTGCGCTATGAGGGCAAAGTGCCGGTCGTTATGTTTAGATTATGAGACCTGTCGGTAAGAAAACAGTAGGGCAAACGATGCCGGACGGCTCTTGGGCATTTGCATAAATGAATCTTCGCGAGTTGGAAAGGTTGACACCATGGACAATGAGACGCTGAGGATACTATATGTGCAGCAGCTTCGCGACCTTTACGATGCGGAGCTTCAGTTAATAGATGCGCTTCCCCGCATTGCCGACGCAGTTACGGACCCCGTGTTGCGTCACGATCTGCTTCACCAGCTCAATCAAACGCACGACCATGCAAAGAGATTGGAAGACATCTTTGCAACGATGCGAACTGATCCCGAAGGTCAGTTCAGCTCATCAATGAAGAGCTTGATCCAAGACGAGATGGATCATGCGACCAGTCACTCGTGCGTCGTGGCACGTGACGCAGGCGTGGTGTGCGCCGCTCATCGCATTGCGCAATATGAGATAGCCGCTTATGGAATGGTAAGGGTCTATGCGCGACATTTGGGGGACGTCGACACGGTGCGCGCCGTGCAGACGACCCTTCGCGAAGACTACAAAATGGATCAGGAACTCATAAAGCTTACTGAGAACATGATAAACGCGCACTCAAAAAGCACGGTTGCGGTGTAGTTCGAAGGCTTGAAATCATTGCCAGAATTGATATGTTGCCGTGCCTGTGGCGATGCCCCAGATATTGAGAAGGCTTCCTTCCACAATCTGACCGAGTATCAATCCATAAAAAAACGGCAAGGAGCGGTGATACCCGGCACCTCCTCCGCCATAGCGGAGAATCACGCCCTTTATCACCCACGCGATGCACAGAGGCATCCACACAAGGTTGATTTCAAAAGATGACGACACCGCGTACGCGAGCGGGTGAAACGGGAACCAGTGAAACCGGACGCGCATTGCTTGCAAGAATGCTGCAAACAGAAAACCTGAGACGATGGCGAGCGCCACTTGAGGGCTGCCAGCTTTCGGCTGATGCTGCCAGCTCGCCAAACGTGTCCAAGTTTCCGATCCAAACGCATTCACGGCATTTAAGTTGGCCTTGCTGAGCGCCCCAAACTGATAGAGCAAGTGCAGAAGCGCCCAAAACGCGCTGAGAATACCAACGGCGGTGGCAAGAAGCATGACACAGAACCAACCGCGCAATTCGCCGCGCCTCCCAGTGACGTCCGCCATTTTGAAGCCTTCGAGCTGGACGGGCATTGGGTTGCAGCGGTACGCGCGATTGAAAAAGTAGTACAAGCTGAAGACACCAAGGTCTTGGTGGTGCATGGTTCTCGTGCCAAGAAGGTCTGGAAGGCAATAGTCTGGCCCTGTCTGATGCAGGTCGTGAATCGGCGTGCCCAATTCTGCTCTCATTCGCGTCATCGCGATGGCCAAGGCCAGATAGATTGCGAAGAAGAGCACGGCGAGCCACCAGGCAAGGCCGATCATTGCGGAAAATCCCACAAGAAGCGCCAAAGCTACCACAATGCCGATCAGCGCCCATTTGTAGCGAATGGGCTCGTCTTTGTCGTCGAGGCTGGTCTCCTTTCCAAGTGCGCACTTGAAGACGTCTCGGAAATAGCTTCGGGCGACATAGATGCTCGATACGCAGAACAGCATGTAGCCGCCGAGCGATTGGTAGTTCGAATAGGGCATTCGCGGATCCGCGTCCCACCCACAGGCGACGGTCACTACAAGCTGCAACTTCCAGAAGAGATAGAAGAACCACATCGAAAAGAGAAAGTCCAAAGGCATCAACATGCCCAGGCCGATCATGAATGGGTAAAACGACACAGGCATCCACCCGATTGCGTTCCACGGCTTGGTAGTGACAAACTGACCGAGATTGTAATAGCTCGCACCGTTTCCTGGCGTGAGTATTGACGGAATCGCTGGAAAGTAGTAGTTGAGCGAGTTGACAATGTCGATGCTCGCCGCAATGGCAAAGCCAAGCCAGAATATCCGGCTCTTAACGAGTGTGGAACCGTTGGAATCGGCGCTGGCGTTCGATGTGATTTCAAGGGGAAGCCTCACCAGCGGGTAAGTCAGCCGTTCCTGATCGGTCCATCTCTTGCGCAAGAGGACGTTGACGCACAAGAGCAGGAACACCAGCGTGAATATGAAGCATCCCCATACGGCCACCGGCAATGCCCATGCGCGCAAATGAGCGTATGTGTAGAGGGTGGAATTGCCAATAAAGAAGTCCCGCGCCGCGTCGTGATCCGTGAGCGTAAGCCACTTCGGGTAGGACCCTGAAAAGAGCTGAGCCCAGTGATTGCTCTCGCTGGACTGGTAAACCACCCACGCAAGCATTGGAACGAGAATTTGGATGAAGTCATGGCCGCACATGGCGGTTCCGATGCCGAGCATCGCGTAGATGAGCAGTAATTCTCCCTGTGCCAGGGCTTTTTGAGGGGCAACTCGCGCCACGAGGGAGTTGATGCAGGTCAGCACGACCAATGCGAAGACGCAGTTGAAAAACAGCGAGATCGTGCTCGGGTGGGCTGAGTACCGAATCAGTTCCATGCACACCACCCAGTAGGCGTTGACTGGCAATAGGGCGATGCCGATCAGCACCGCCCGCGGGGTCACCGATCTGCGAAGCTCGACGTGAGTTGCCTGTGGCTTGGGATGGTCGATTGCCGAGGGTATTGTGGTGGGCATTTAGGCTTTCAAGCGGTGCTACCTTGGAATGATTGTTATTTATTTGCAGGAACAAATCCTTGTCGTGTCTAACGTAATATTCATAATTTGCTGGCTTAATTCCGCAACACGCTGCAGGTGAATCCCCGAAAGTTACCACATCGACTCGACATGAAGCAGTTTATTCTCTACACGTTCCTAGGGCTGATGGCTCTTACCGTAGTTGCCTGGGCACTGATACCACGCCGCGTGGTCGACGGAAAGGTCGCCTTGACCTGGACAAGCGATGACAACCCGGCACGCAGAGGCCAGATCACCTTGTTCAATCAAGAGCACCCGAAGCTGAAATTGACGTTGGATCCGGACAATTCAGACATGGAGAAGGTTATCGTCCAATCCATTGCCGGTGTCGGCCCCGACCTGTTCGACTCCTACGACCCGCTCCAGCTCACGGCATACGTAAAGTCCGGCATTGCGTGGGACATTACCGACGAGTTGAAAAAGAGAGGCATTGACGTCAACAAGACCGTTTGGGACGTGACAAAGCCTGACATTGAGCTTGACGGCAGGGTGTACGGGTGCCCCACAAATGCGTCGGGAAATGCGCTATGGTGCAACAAGGATCTTTTTGACAAGGCTGGCGTCCCTATTCCCAAAGGGCCGTGGCAGTGGAGGCAGTTTATCCCGGTTGCCAAGAAGCTCACAGTGATCGACCCCACGGGGCGCAACAGCCAATACGGCATTCTCATAGACTGGACCGGAGACTGGGAGCAGTTTTGCAGGCAATGGGGTGGCCACCTGTACTCGCCAAACGGCACAAAGTGTACGTTGGACTCCCCGCAGTGCGTTGCGGCGGTGCAGTTCATGTCCGACTTGGTGAACAAATACAAGGTTGCACCATCGGCGTCTGAACAAGAGACGATGGCCACTGCGGGAGGGTGGGGCTCCGGCACGATCTCCCTCTTTGAAGGAGGTCACTTTGCCACGGCGATAGGGGGACGATGGTGGCTTTGCACGATGCGCACCGAGCCTTCGCTGCACCTGGCGGCCTGCGAGTGCCCGTACCAGGACGTCCAGGTGTACATGGGAGGCGCCAAGGGGACATTGATCAACAAAAACAGTCCCTATCGCGAGCAGGCGCTCGATTTCTCGCTCTACGAGCTGAGCAAGCCCTACAATGACCTCATCAATCATCAGGCCGACGCCATGGGGCCTGTGATCAAATACTGCTACAGTCCGGAATTCATGCACGATCCGTCTTATCCGGACGAAATATACAACGACGTTTGGAGAGATGCGCTGAAGTACTCCGTCCAGGGCCAGATCAGCCCCTATATGAATCCTGTTGAACAGAATCTTATCACAACCGCGGAGATACAGTTGGTGGAGAGCGGCGACAAGACGGCGGCCGAAGCCATGCACGATGCGGCCGCAAAGATCAACGCCGAAATTCAGCAGAACATCTCTCGCGACCCGGCATTGAAAGCCCGATACGACCGGGAGATTGAGCAGGGACGGCCATGATGAAAAAGAACAAGGGCGACCTTCTTCCCGCACTGGGCTTCATCGCGCCGAATTTCATCGGCTTCCTCATCTTCACCGTTGGCCCCGTTATTTTCTCGCTGGTCGTGGCGTTCACGAGCTGGAACCTGGAGGAGCCAGGGCCGTTGAAGTTTGTCGGCTTCGGCAACTTCATAGACCTTGCGCACGACGAGAATTTCCATCTTTACATGCTCAATACGATCTACATGATGATCGGCATACCGATATCGATTGCGGGATCGCTGGGTCTGGCGCTGCTCTTGTCGCAAAAACTAAAGGGCATCGTTATTTATAGGACGTTGTTCTACCTGCCCAGCTTTACAAGCGGCGTCGCGTTGATGATCCTTTGGATCAATCTGTACAACCCAGAGTTTGGGCCAATCAACTCCATTTTGAACAGCTTTTTTTCTGCGGCGCATGTGGCTGGCCATGCCCCAGACTGGCTTCTTTCAACGAGGAACCTGTTTGGAATGGACGTTGAGCACGTTCGATTCACCAGCAAGCAGTTTGGGCTTGGCGCACGTGATGCGATCATTATAATGGGCGTGTGGATGGGGCTCGGCGGCAACAACATGTTGCTCTACTTGGCCGCGTTGACGAATGTGCCCGAAGACTTGTACGAAGCTGCAAAAATCGACGGTGCTGCGAAATGGGCTTTGTTTAAGAACGTCACCTGGCCGCAGTTGGCACCGACCACATTTTTCATTTCGGTCATTAGTTTGATCGGAGGGTTTCAAGCGGGGTTCGAGCAAGCTCGCGTGATGACACAAGGCGGGCCGGCCAACACCACGACGACCATTTCTTATTATATCTACAGTCAGGCTTTCGAGCAGTTTAAAATGGGATATGCATCGGCAATCTCGTGGGTCCTCTTCGTTATCATATCCGTAATGACCATTATCAACTGGAAGCTTGGGAACAGAGAGTCGGCATACTGATATGGCAAGCACACCCAAAAAGAGAACCTTCGCGGCTCTGAACCACACGTTCCTCTTCGTGATGAGCCTGACTTTCCTGGCACCGTTTTTGTGGATGGTACTTGCCAGCTTTAAGCCATTGACCGAAGTGGAACAGCTCAATCCTTGGCCCAAGCATTGGATGCCGCAAAACTACGCGGAGGTCTTCCGCCAAGTGCCGTTTGCGAAGTATTACTTTAACAGCGTCTTCATCGCGGCATGGACGACGTTCTTGCAGGTTGTCACCAGTGCCATGGCAGCATTCGCCTTTGCGCGGCTAAAATGGCCCGGCAGGGACACCGTGTTCAAGCTGTACTTGGGAACGATGATGATCCCCGGCGTTGTCACCATGATCCCGAACTATGCGATCATGGTGAAGATGCATCTGCTCGACTCCTATCTCGGCTTGATCGTCCCCGCCTCGTTCACCGCGTTCGGCACGTTTCTGCTTCGCCAGTTCATGCTCACGATTCCGCCAGCTCTGGACGAAGCGGCGGCAATCGACGGGGCACGGCCGTGGACGGTTTTTGTGGACGTCATCCTCCCATTGGCCCGGCCCGGCCTGATAACGCTTGCAATACTCTCGTTTATGGGCAACTACGGCTCGTTCTTTTGGCCGTTGATTCTGATCAAGAGCCAGTACCTGCGCACTCTGCCCATAGGCATGCTCTTCTTCGATTCCACATACGGTCGAGAAACAAACCTGATCATGGCCGCGTCCGTGATGAACATCATCCCAATGATCATCCTGTTCGTGAGTACCCAGAAATATCTGGTGTCAGGGATTCAATTGGGCGCGGTAAAAGGGTAGGGGCGTCCGTACGCAGACCATGTGCAGCGAACGGGACGGTTGGCTTTTATTGGCCTTAATGTGCGCTTAGCGACGGCGGCCTCAACGTCTTCTCTGCGCCCCATGTCTTGTTTGGCGTTGTGCGGAGGTCGAACGTGATCGTGCCACCGTCTGCGATAGCCGATTCCGGTATCCATGGGCGTGGTTCTGGTTTGTTGTTCAGAGCCACAGACTGAACATACTGGTCGGCTTCGGAGTTATTCGGCGCATTGATTACAAATTCGGCATTTTTTCCGGCGCTTGTTTGCGTGTGAATGGTCGCCTTTGCAAAAAGCGGGCTAGTAAGCTCGAAAATCGACGTTGCCGGGTCAACGGTGTAGATACCGAGGGCGGCCAGAACGAACCATGACGACATTGTCCCGCAATCGTCGTTGCCCGCTATGCCATTGGGCGTCGTTTTATAGGCATCCTCCAACAGCTCTCGCACGCGCTGCTGGGTTTTCCACGGCTGTCCGCTGTAGTCGTAGAGAAAAGGCGCTTGGATATCAGGCTCGTTTGTGGCGTCGTAATAGCTGCGAGCAGACGTTGGGGTGTTGCCAAAGAACGTGTCAAGCTCCGCGTTGAAGGAATCCTCGCCGCCCAACAACTGGATGAGCCCGGCCACATCGAACGGCACCAGCCATCGGTACTCCCAAGCGCTGCCCTCAACGTAGCCCATGCGCTCTGTCGGCGTAAAAGGGGTGGCCCATGCGCCGCTTGCGAGCCTTGGCCGCATGAACTTCGTGGCTGGGTCGAAGTTGTTGCGATAGTTCATGGCACGCGCTCGGAAAACGTCTGCGTCATTCGTCTTGCCGAGGGATGACGCGAGATCGGCCAGGGACGCATAGGCAACGCAATCCTCCTCGGTTTGCGATACAGAGCCGTACCTTTCGCCGTGCTCGGGAATGTAGCCCAATTTGTTCATAGATTGAACGTCAACTTCGCCCAGATACGGTGCTCCCGCAGGTGCTGGCTGAGTCGCGTCGGTGACCATGCCCTTGTAGGCTGTTTCGATATCGAAATGGTGCAACCCGTCGTTCCACGCCGTGGCCATGATAATTGTGAGCGGGCTGCCTACCATGTCGTTCGTATAGGTGTTCGCCTGCGGCCAGCGGTCAATCCATCCGCCGTACCGGTAGATGTCAACGATTGACTGGCACATGTCCTGAAGACGCTGGGGCTCGATCAGGGCCAGCAACGGGATCTGGGTGCGATAGATGTCCCATCCAGAAAAATTCGCATATTCCGTGTGTCCGGCTGCCACTGTGTGCGGCTTGTCATCGAAGCCAATATACCTGCCGTCCGCGTCGCTGAAGACGTTGGGCATCAACAGTGAGTGATACAAGGCGGTATAGAACTTCACCCGCTGAGCCGTGTCCCCACCTCGGTCAATGGAAATCGCGCCCAGCTCATTCTTCCAAGATTGCAGTGCCGTTTGGCTGAGCGCGTCAAAACCCCTTCCTGCAGCTTCAGATTTCAGATTGTTGCGCGCACCATCCACGTCGACAAACGAAATTCCAATACGCGCCGTCACCGCTTGCGAAAGGCCATGTGGATAGGAGACGTACGCGCCAATCCCAGGCGACGTTCGGTCGACTTGTTCGGCAGACCGGCTGTTGGCAGCCACTGCACTGCCCGTCCACGTGCCAAACGACGTAAACGGGTGATCAACCGTCATGGCAAAATACACGGTGATCAAACCCTGTTTGTTGCAGAATGCATGGCTTGTCACCTCGCCGTCTATCTCGTTGTCGCCGACGATCTCTACCTTGGCATGCGTGGCCGTCGTCAGCACATGGCTAATTGGGAGGAGGATATTGGCAGGCTGATTCGGCGGGTACGTGAAGCGCACAACGCCCGTGTGAAGCGTTGCGGTGAGTTCCGCATTGACGTCGAATTTTTGCAGCATGACCTGATAATAGCCTGGCGACACCGTCTCATGCCGATGTGAGAAAGACGACGCATAGTCTGTTGGGTTTGCGGATATGGCTCCCGTGGTTGCCGTTAGGAAAACTTGGCCGTAATCGTTGCAGCCGACACCGCTCATATGGGTCAGGCTGAATCCCTCTATGCGCCGGTCTGTGTACGTGTAGCCCAGCGACGGCGTACGACAGTCCGGGCTGAACTGCACCATGCCGAACGGGACGACTGCTCCCGGATACGTGTTCCCGCCTCCAGCCGTGCCTATGAGCGGATCGACATAGTCCGTCAAAGCCTTGTATTGCTTGATCGGGGGAGCGGAAATGTGCTTCCTCAATGCGGCAGGGACGTCGGGCAGGGCCGCGAACGTGAAGTTGCTCACAACCTGGACGGCGCTGCTCGCGCCGCTTGATCCCGTGAAGCCGACCATCGCCGTGTTGCCCTTGACCGCGGAAATTATGTCAACGGCGTCTTCGCTGGTTGCGGTTGCGCCAGTTGCCAGGTCCTTCAAGGTTTCGGTGAGCACAGCTCCATCGTATACAAGGACCACATGAACAGGATCGTTGCTTCTGAGGTCCACATCGTCGGTGTCCTCCTCGGTGCCGAGCGCTCGGTTGACGCCAATGTCGTAATGGGAATTAAGGTGAATGCTGAGGGCGTAGCAAAAGCTTGGAGCGATGCCGCCATCGCCAGCGTAGCCCATGCCGCTGCCGTTCTCTCCCAGCGCCCTCTCTCGCCGCGAATCGTTCTGAAGCACAAACGTGACGCCGTCGGCCCCACCGTCGCCCTTGCCCTTAAAATCAGTTGCTTGGTACGTGAACGATGCGGTCCACGACGATACTTTTTGTTTTGTGGGGAAGAACAAAGACGAAGCTAGTTCAGCCGTGCCATCGGTCAACATGACCGACGATCCGCCCGCACCCACACCTACGCTTTTGGCTGACCCCGTGTCGTTTACCGGTGAAAAACCACCGAAGCCGTTGATATCGGCTCGCAGCTCAGATACGGCGAAGAAGGCAAGCAAGGTGGTGGCAAACAACGCTGCCAGATGGATCTTAATGGTCATCGTTCTCTCGATGCATCATGTTTGCGGGTGCCGTGAACAGGGAGATGGATGTTCACGGCACCGAGCATGTTGTGAAAGCAGGCGAGCGCCTTAATGCACGGAAAAAGACGGGGGCCTTTGGCTAACAGCAGTGCCCCAGGTTTTGCTTGGGACAGCTCCGAGGTCGAACTGGAGTGTTCCGCCCTTTACAATAGCCGATTCGGCAATCCAACACTGCTCCACCTTACGGTTGTTCATTGACACCGCTTGAACATACTGGTTGGCGCTTGAGGCGTTCGGCGCTGTCACCACAAAATCAACCGTCTTTCCGGCAGGATTTTGGGCGTGTATCGTCGCTTTGGCAAAAATCGGGCTGTCGAGCTCGAATGTTGACGTTGCAGGATCAACGGGATAGATACCCAGTGCGGCAAGTACAAACCAGGCCGACATTGTGCCGCAATCGTCGTTCCCCGCTATGCCAGATGGCGTTGTCTTGTATGCGCTTCCGAGAACATAGCGTACACGCTCCTGTGTCTTCCATGGCTGACCGCTGTAATTGTAGAGGAACGGTGCTTCCAGGTCTGGTTCATTTGTGGCATCGTAGAAGCCATTTCCCGTAATTGGCTCTGCGGTGTACCCAAAGAACTTGTCCAGTTCCGTGTTGAACGCATCGTCGCCTCCCATCAACTGGATCAGGCCCGCCTCGTCGAACGGCACCAGCCAGCGGTACTCCCAGGCGTTCCCTTCCACGTATCCATTGCCCTGTGTTGGTGAAAACGGGCTCTTCCAATCGCCGTTTGCGAGCTTTGGCCGCATGAACTTCGTGTCGGGGTCGAAGTTGTTTCGGTAGTTCATCGCCCTCGCCTTAAGCACATCGGCGTCGTTTGTCTTTCCAAGAGAAGCGGCGAGGTCTGAGAGGGACGCGTACGCAAGGCAGTCCTCCTCCGTTTGCGACACCGATCCGTATCCTTCTTTGTCGTCCGGGATGTACCCCAGCTTGTTCATCCAGTCGATGCTGCCTTCGCCGCGGTAGGGCATACCATCCGGAGGCGCCTGCATGGCATCCTTGTACATTCCCTCATATCCCGTTGCAATATCGAAGTTGTGCAACCCGTCGTCCCAGGCCGTGGCCACGGCAATCGTCAACGGACTGCCGCACATCACATTCGTGTACCTGTTTGCCTGAGGCCATCGATCGATCCATCCGCCGTACTTGTACATGTCGACCACCGACTGGCACATGTCCTGAAGACGTTTTGGCTCGATCAGCCCGAGCAGCGGGATCTGTGTGCGGTAAATGTCCCAGCCAGAGTAGTTTGCGTATTCTGCATGTCCGGTTGCCACCGTGTGGATCTGATTGTCAAAGCCCATATATCGTCCGTCACTGTCGCTGAAGACATTGGGCATTAACAACGAGTGGTACAGGGCAGTGTAAAATTTCACGCGTTCAGCCGTGTCGCCACCCCGGTCTACGGAGATCAGGCCCAGCTCGTTGGTCCATGCTTGAACTGCTGCGGAGCGAATCTGATCGAAGCTCTTGCCCGCCGCTTCAGCCTTGAGGTTTGCGCGAGCGCCGTCCATGTCAACGAACGAGATGCCGATTCTCGCCGTTACCGGTGCAGAAACACCCTGTGGATAGGAGACGTATGCTCCTATACCGGGCGCATCTCGATCAGCCTGTTCGGCTGTGCTGCTGCTTGGAGAGAGCGAGTCGCCGGACCATGTGCCGAATTTGGCAAACGAGCGGTCTACCTGCATGGCAAAGAAAACGGTGATCTGGCTGCCGTTGCCGCAAAACGCCTGGCTTGTCACCTGCCCGTCGATCTCGTTATTTCCCACAATTTGGATCTTGGCATGAGAGGCTGTGGTGAGGACATGGCTGATTGGCACCAAGATGTTCGCCGGCTGGTGCGGCGGGAACGTGAACCGAGCAACTCCCGTCCGCGTGGTCGCGGTCAGCTCGACGTTGATACCGTACTTTAGCAAGTTCACCTGGTAATAGCCAACGGACGCGGTTTCCTTTTTATGCGAGAAAAGCGAGCCGTAATCCTCGGGCTTTGTGGCGACATCGCCCGTTGTCGCCGTCAGAAAAACGTCGCCGAAATCTGTGCATCCCACGCCGCTCATATGAGTAAGGCTGAATCCATCGATCCATTTCCCAGGGAAGACGTATCCAAATGATTTTGTGTGGTTGTCAGGGCTGAACTGCACCATGCCGAACGGCACTTCCGGGCCAGGAAACGTGTTTCCACCATTGGCCGTGCCGATCAGCGGGTCCACATAGTCGACCCGCGTGTTGTACGATTTACCTGCTTTCGGTGCGACGTGCTTCCTTTGTGCCAATGGGACGTCGGGATTGACGGTAAAGTTGAAGTTGCTTATGACCTGGGTTGCCGTTGTAGCCCCGCTTGCCCCTGAAAAGCCGACCAGCGCGCCTTTTCCGCCGACTGCGGCAGAAATGTCAACTTCGTCTTCGGTGGTAGTTGTCGCGCCTGTAGTGAGGTCCTTAAGCGTTGCGGCGAGCACGGCGCCGTCATATTGCAATGTCACGCGAACCGGATCTTTGCTTCTATAATCGACAACATCGGTGTCCTCGTCATCTCCAAGGGTGCCGTTGAGGCCGATTCCGTAATGCGAGCCGGAGAATATGCCAATTGAATAGCATACGCTGTTCTTGATTCCATTTGCGCCGGCGTAACCCAAGCCGTTGCCGCTGTCCCCAATAGCCTTAGCGCCACGCGGGTCGTCTTGAATCACAAAGGCCGCACCGTCCGCGCCCCCATCGCCGTTGCCGCCATAGTTGCTGGCCTGATAGGTGAACGTCGCCGTCCAAGACGTGATCGGCTGCGGCGCCGATGAAAACAGGGACGATCCGACCTGCGCCCCACCGTCGCTCAACGTTACTGACGAGTTGTCAGCGCTCACGGCGACGGATTTGGCAGGCCCCATCGTGTTGAGCGGGGAAAAGGCCGCAAAACCGGAAAGGTCGGCTCGGGCCGATGAAGTGATCGACACGGCGAAAATTATGCTTAGTAAAAGCGCACACTCAAATTTGTTCATAGTTGCCTTAAAATCTGCGAAGCGTTATCAATGATCATCTTCGCAATATAAGGCACTAATTCCGCTCAGAGGCCGCAGTTTCCTGCGGAATGTCGAAAGACAGGTGATTCTCTCCCACCGTCGGCGACGCCGCATTTTGGACTGTCGCCGACGG
>Ga0255356_1001817_pt1 | contig 12989 bp, 10 predicted proteins | sample HBST100metaG_FD_189944 | JGI IMG/M metagenome (GOLD analysis project Ga0255356, IMG submission 189944) | Peat soil microbial communities from Stordalen Mire, Sweden - H.B.S.T100 | ecosystem: Environmental > Terrestrial > Soil > Wetlands > Peat | place: Sweden: Norrbotten County, Stordalen Mire... | reverse complement strand
CTGCGCCGCCAAGCCAAAGCCTGGAATCGTCGCACCAACCACGACAAGACTAGGATCAAGTGGAAGTTCACCAGAAAGCTGGCACGTATTAAACTGAATTACTTATTCACGCGGTCACTGTACTAGTAAGTCGGACTGCTAATACCTCCGCCTCAAGTAAGAAAACCAGCTGAAGAATAATAACCCCACTTTCTGTTCCATGCGACCATCAGCTGCTCCTCTAAACGGCGGTTTAATGATATTGGCCGGTTAATTTCGCCATGGCGACGGGAATTTCGGGATCGGGTCCGATATCGATGGTCCCCGCTGGGAAGGGCGTGTCAGGGAACTGATCTTGCGGAGCACGGTAAGCGTGCGAAGCTCCCCTCTTGACGAGGGTAATGATCCTTATTAGGTGTCCGCCTATTCCCAAAGGGAGAACCCCCGGCTTTGCCGGGGTGGCAGTAGCAGTTTGACATTTCCGGGGGTCCATCCAGAAACTCTTCGGCGTGAGCCGCCAAGCACACGAAGAGGAGAAACCGGATGGACGAGTAGGGCAGCTTAAGCCATACGAAATGGGATTGCAAGTATCACATTGTGTTTATCCCGAAGTGCCGCAGGAAGGTGCTTTACAAAACCCTCCGCCAGCATTTGGGCGAGGTATTCCGCGATCTGGCCCAGCAGCGTGAATGCAAGATCGAGGAAGGCCATTTGATGTCTGACCATGTGCACATACTGATTACGATACCGCCGAAATACGCAGTGTCGCAGGTGGTTGGGTATATCAAGGGCAAGAGCGCGATTTACTTGGCGCGGACGTACGGGGAGCGAAAACAGAATTACGTTGGTCAGCATTTCTGGGCGCGAGGGTATTTGGTATCGACAGTAGGCCGGGATGAGGCTGTGATTCGGGAGTACATTCGCAACCAGGAAGTGGAAGATGAGCGCCTGGACCAATTGAACCTGTGGAAATGACCTGCCACCGACAAGGTGGCTCAACTCAATCGGGGCCGCGTTAGCGACCCCGCTAAGCCGCTTTGAGCGGCTCACACCGTAAAGCCTCCGGCTCTGCCGGAGGATACTTACTTCGACTCGGATTTTACCCCCCCCCCCCCCCCCACACACGTCGGTGGACCTATCTGTCCTTTGTTTTCGCACATTTTTTGGAATCCCGGTGCGGCTAAGGTTACAGAGCGCCGGGGACAGTTAATCAATGGGCTGAATTTGCGCGCCATTTTGATCAAGGGCCCACGTAGTCAGTTAAATGAATGGGTGCAGAAAAACCTGCCGCCCACGCCGAGTGTCTCCTGTAGACAGTTTCATGTAATCTGAATAATGCACAGGGCCATTTGGAACCCTTGAGAATCCTATTTTAAAACAGTAGGGACGCGAAGTTGCGAGCTTCGCGCACCGATCCTCAGGAGTCACCCAAATGGTGAGTAATGCAGATCAGACCACACGCCGCAGCTCGGTCAATCAAGGGGTTTGCGTAGATATTGCGAAGCCCGATAAAATCGGGGCTTCCACGCCCTATGACTTCAAAGCGCGGAATCTGACGGCCTACGGAGGACTGCTTCCGGTGGCCACCATGCTGGAGAAGCTTGGCTTACAGCAATTGGTCGAGGAAACCCTGACGATAAAACGGCAGACGGCTCCATGCCGGTGTTCAGATTCATTTTGGGGATGGTGCTGGCCTGCTATGTGGGGTTCTCGCGGCTGAATCATCTGCGTTTCCTGAAGCGGGAGCCGATGCTGACCGGCATCCTGCGGGTGGCGCAACTGCCACCGCAGTGCACCTTCTGGCGTTTTCTGGCCTCGCTGCATCTGGGCGTGGCCCGACAGCTTCTGAGCGTGCAGTAGCGCATGCGCGAACGGGTCTGGGCGGCGGCCAACGTGCAACTCGACGAAGTTACAGTGGAGTAACGATCCTAACTTCGACGATAAGTTTTAAGCTATCGTCGGTCTTTATCTCAATCCTCCCCGGAACACGCTCTGTGTTATCCGTGGATGAGAAGAGCCAGATACAGGCGCTGGATCGCACCCAGCCTGGCCTGCCGATGAAGAAGGGGCGTGGCCAGACCATGACGCATGATTACAAGGGCAACGGCACGACCACCTTGTTTGCCGAGCTGAACCCCGCCAATGGCGAGGTCTATGGCCTATGCCAGCAGAAGCACCGACATCAAGAGCGGCTCAAGTTCCTGCGCATGATCGATCAGACCGTAGCTCCAGACAAGGAAATCTATCTGATCTGCGATAACTATTCGACCCATAAACATGAACGAGTGCAACGAAACGGGCGGAATACGGCGCTGCACCTTGCGCGGACATGAGAATATTTTGAAGCGTCTGCTGATCCACGTCGGCGCGTTCAACATCAGTCTGGTGCTGCGCAAGATGCTGGGCGCGGGTACGCCACGAGAGCTGAAAAACCGCGCGGCAAAGCTTCTTTTGCGCCTTCTTGAGTGGCTCACCTGCCGCTATCGACCGGATGGCGCAGTAGAATCCCGCACTGCCCCGATTCTCGCCCTTTCCGGCACCTACCGCTCCGGAAAACCACAATATCGGCTCGTCTGGAATTCAGCTACTTTAACCACGGGCTGTTAGGAATGAATATCACCTTGAATTAACTGTAATGCTGCTCAATTTCGCACAGGGTGAAAGCGCCGGGAGTGAAAACAGCGCAGCCGCAGTCGTTGACTGTGCAGTCTAAGCTGACGCGATGTCCGTCTCCGCGCCTTAGGTAATGAGCAAAATAGAACATACAGTTGCCCCGGATATCGACGATTCTGCGAGAAGCATGTTGGGCAATTTGCTAGGATACGGAGTCGTGAATGTCTGGTATTAGTGGCAAGCCGGAGGCGCAGCATATTCGCGCTGATCACCTGTTGTCCCCGCCTGCCCCTTGGTATCGACGGCGCTGGTTTTTGTGGACGAGCGCTCTTTTGTTGCTGCTTCTTGCCGCGATCGTCATTCTGGTCATCCACAATAGCGATGCAAAAGCGGCAGCTGCGAAGCGCGCACTTTCTGCGGTCAAACCTTCTGTCACCATCACTGCCGCCACAGCCACAAAGGGTCAGATTGGGGTTTATCTGGATGCTATCGGCACAGTAACTCCGGTCTACACAACATCCATTACCGCGCAGGCAAGCGGTGTCCTGGCCGCGGTTCATTACAGCGAGGGTCAATCCGTGAAAAGAGGGGACGCGCTGATCGACATCGATCCACGACCCTACCAGGCGCAACTGATGCAGGCCGAGGGCGCATTGGAACGCGACACAAATGTTCTGGCTCAGGCGCGGATGGACCTGGACCGCTATCGCACTGCGTGGGCAGGAAACGGAATCCCCAAGCAGTTGCTGGACGACCAGGAAAAGATTGTGCTGCAGGACCAGGGCACGGTAAAGAACGATCAAGGCACCGTAACTTATGACCATGTTCAGCTCGCTTATTGCCACATCACCGCACCTATTTTAGGCCGGGTGGGTCTTCGTCTGGTAGACCCCGGAAACGTAGTGCAGGCAACCGGAACCACGGTTCTGGTGGTTATCACACAGGAACAGCCTATGACTGTGGTGTTCACGCTTGCAGAGGACAGCCTGGCTCAGGTGCAGGCGCGGATGCGGAAGCTGCATACGCTGCCCGTCGAAGCGTGGGATCGCGCACAGACCACCAAGGTTGCATCAGGTAAGTTGCGGACCATTGACAATCAGATCGACACCACGACGGGAACGGTGAAATTGCGCGCCAGCTTCGATAACAAGAACGGCGCCCTGTTCCCTAACCAGTTTGTCAATACGAGGTTACTGGTGAATACACTGGAGGGGGTCACGCTGGTTCCCACCAACGCTGTTCAGCACAATGGACAGGTAGCTTTCCTCTATGTGGTAACGAACGGATCTGCCAGTGTGCGGAATATAAAGACGGGCGTTGCGGACGGGGGCATGACCGCGGTGGAGGGGATCAACCCCGGCGAAGTTGTTGCCACCAGCAGCTTCGACAAGTTGCAGGCCGGAAGTAAGATCGTCGTGTCGAAGCAGGCGGCTCCGGCAAATGCGGTTGAAGGCAATACCCCGTGAATCCTTCCGGGCCCTTCATTCAGCGACCCGTTGCCACAGCGCTGTTGATGGCCGCAATCCTGCTGGTGGGTATCGTTGCGTATACCCAGTTGCCGGTTTCTGCTCTACCGGAGGTCGATTACCCTACCATTCAGGTGCTGACTTTCTATCCAGGCGCCAGCCCGGACGTGATGGCCACCACGGTGACTGCCCCTTTGGAGCGTCAGTTCGGGCAGCTACAGGGGTTGAGCCAGATGACCTCGACCAGCTCCGGCGGATCGTCTGTCATTGTTCTTCAGTTCGCTCTCAGCCTGAACATCGACATCGCCGAAGAAGAGGTCCAGTCCTCGATTAACGCCTCGCAGAGCTTTCTGCCCTCGAACCTTCCCTCGCCGCCGGTTTATAGCAAGACAAATCCAGCGGATGCTCCCGTCCTCACGCTGGCCATTACATCCAACTCCATTCCACTTTCTCAGGTTGAGGATTTGGTGGATACGCGTCTTGCGCCCAAGCTCTCGCAGTTGAGCGGGGTTGGCCTGGTGAGCATCAGCGGCGGGCAAAAGCCGGCAGTGCGCATTCAGGCCAATCCGACGGCGCTGTCATCCTACGGGCTTAACCTGGAGGATCTGCGCACAGCGCTCGTGCAAACAAGCGTCAATGCAGCCAAAGGTAACTTTGATGGGCCTCATCAGGATTACCAGATCAACGCCAACGATCAGTTGGTGACCAGTGCCGATTATCAAAAGGTCGTGGTTGCCTATCGCAATGGCGCGCCCATCATGTTGAGGGATGTTGCACAGGTAGTGGACGGTATCGAGAACAACAAGCAGGCAGCGTGGATGAACGAGACGCCGGCGGTGATTCTCAATATTCAGAGGCAGCCGGGCGCCAATACCATCAGCGTGGTGAAAGCCATCAAGGCGATTCTTCCGCAGCTTGAGGTGAACCTGCCGGCCTCAATCCAAGTGACGCCGCTGACCGATCTCACCACGGCGATCAACGCCTCAGTCTCCGACGTCGAGTTTGAGTTGATGCTGACCGTCGCTTTGGTGGTGATGGTCATCTTTCTCTTTCTGCGCAACCTCTATGCCACCATCATCCCCAGCATCGCTGTTCCGGTTTCATTGGTAGGCACCTTTGGCGCCATGTATGCGCTGGGTTATAGTTTGGACAACCTTTCGTTGATGGCGCTCACCATCTCCACGGGCTTTGTGGTGGATGACGCGATCGTGATGATCGAGAACATCACGCGCTATCTTGAGGCCGGAGACACGCCCATGCAGGCGGCCATGAAGGGCGCGGAACAGATAGGCTTCACCATTATCTCTCTCACCGTCTCACTTATTGCTGTGCTTATCCCACTGCTTTTCATGGGCGACGTTGTTGGGCGCCTCTTTCGCGAATTCGCGGTTACTTTGGCCGTCACTATCATCCTGTCCGCAGTTGTCTCCCTCACGCTGACGCCGATGATGTGCTCGCGCATTCTCCGCCACTCCCCTCCCAAGGAACAGCAAGGCCGCATTTTCAGGGCTTCAGAGCGTGTGTTCGAGAACATGATTGCGTTTTACGGCCGCACGCTCAAGTTCGTCCTTGGATACCAGACCATCACGCTGCTTGTGGCTGCCGCAACGCTGGTGCTGACTGTTGTGCTCTACATCGTAATTCCCAAGGGATTTTTTCCCACACAGGATACGGGCGAAATTCAGGGAATCTCGCAGGCGCCAGCGACCATCTCTTTTGCGGCCATGGCGCAGAAGCAGCAACAACTCGCAGCCATTATTCTTCAGGATCCGGCGGTCGAAAGTCTATCTTCCTTTATTGGTACGGATGGGACCAACACCACGCTCAACAGCGGACGGATGTCCATCAACCTGAAGCCGCTGAACGCGCGCGACATGAGCGCCTCCGACGTGATTCGCAGGCTGCAGAAGAGCCTGAAGCAGATAGACGGCATCGAGCTTTTCATGGAACCGGTGCAGAACATCACGGTGGATGACCGCGTCAGCCGCACTCAGTACCAATACACGCTGGAGGATCCCGACGCGAACGAATTGAACCTGTGGACCGGCCGGCTTGTCAACAAGATGAAGCAGTTGCCTCAACTTGCCGATGTGGCCACCGATCAGCAGACCGGAGGCCTGGCGGTATCGCTGGTGATCGATCGAGTAAGCGCATCGCGTCTCGGCATTGCGCCGTCCACAATCGACACCACACTCTATGACGCTTATGGACAGCGGCAGATCAGCACCATGTACACGCAGTTAAACCAGTATCACGTGATTCTGGAAACTGCTCCAAGCTCTCAACAAAGCCCCGGCAAACTCCAAGATCTTTACATTCAGACCAACACTTCCACAGGAGGTTCTGGTCCAGGAGCCTCCTCGTCCTTCGCATCCTCCGGATCTTCGTCCGCAGGTTCGAATGCGACGACGACTTCCGTGGCATACACTCCGTCCTCGGCCGTGCTCAGCGCTCCTTCGAATGCCATTAAGTCGAGTGTGGGCGTGAGTAGCACATCTTCAACCGCAAATGCGGTCACCACGACCGCGCCTGCGAATGCCGTGCCCCTGAGTGCGTTCACCCATCTTGAGCAAGTGGCCGAACCGCTCTCAATCAATCACCAGGGACAGTTTCCGGCAGTGACCGTGTCGTTTAATCTCGCCCCAGATGCCGCGTTGGGAGGCGCAATCACGGCCATCGAAAAGGTTCAAAAAAATCTGAATATGCCAGCCAGCGTTCAGCATGGATTTCAAGGCACCGCGGCCTCATTTCAGGGTTCGCTCTCCAATGAAGGCCTGCTAATCCTCGCCGCGCTTGCTGCCGTGTATATCGTACTGGGTATCCTTTACGAGAGCTTCATTCATCCTATTACCATTCTTTCTACACTTCCTTCAGCCGGCGTGGGTGCATTGCTGGCCCTGATTCTTTTCAAGCAGGACCTCAGCGTCGTTGCGATTATCGGCATCATCCTGTTGATCGGCATTGTCAAGAAGAACGGCATCATGATGGTCGACTTTGCGATGGAGGGAGAACGAGAGCATGGGAAGAGCGCAACGGACGCGATCTACGACGCCTGCCTGCTGCGTTTCCGCCCGATCATGATGACGACCATGGCAGCTCTGCTAGCAGGCATTCCGCTGGCGGTTGGTCAAGGCATGGGTTCAGAACTGCGGCGCCCTCTGGGCATTGCCATGGTTGGCGGACTCCTGCTGAGCCAGGTGCTCACGCTTTACACCACACCGGTGATCTACATCTTCTTCGATCGCATTGGTCATCGTCTCAGCCGTGCGCCAAAAACAGTGGAACACCGCAGCGAGCCGCAACCGGTGGAAGAAACATGAATATCTCCGCCCCTTTCATCCGCCGGCCGGTAGCCACCACCTTGCTCACCGCGGGCATCATCCTTGTTGGGGCCATCGCGTTCAAGGTCCTGCCTGTTTCTCCTTTACCACAAGTCGATTTTCCCACCATCTCGGTCTCGGCCAGCCTGCCAGGTGGAAGTCCGGAGATCAATGCTTCTTCCATTGCGACTCCGCTGGAGCGCCAATTCAGCCACATCGCTGGCGTCACCGAGATGACCTCGTCGAGTTCGCTGGGCAGCACCTCGATCACGTTGCAGTTCGATCTAAGCCGCGACATCGACGGCGCGGCGCGCGACGTGGAGGCGGCCATCAACGCGGCTCGCACTTACTTGCCGGCAAACCTGCCCGCCAACCCGACTTATCGCAAGGTGAACCCAGCGGATTCACCGATCATTATCCTGGGGCTTACTTCGGATAAGTACGACAAGCCCACTCTTTATGACGAGGCGTCGTCGGTCATTGCGCAAAAGCTCTCTCAGATCGAGGGCGTGGGACAGGTCTCGGTCGGAGGAGGCGCCGGTCCGTCCGTGCGCGTGGAAGTGAATCCCACACTGCTCAACAGCCATGGCCTCACAATCCAGAATGTTCAGTCAGTGCTGAGCCAGCAGAATGTTCACGAGCCGGCCGGCCAGATTTCAGATGGAACCACGACCGCGGATATCGTCACCAACGACCAGATCTCCCATGCGGACCAATACAAGCCGCTCATTGTCGGCTACAACAAAGGAGCCGCAGTCAGGCTGTCGGACGTGGCCGATGTTTCGGAAGGGCAGTCGAACATCCGTAACGCAGGATATCTGAATGGCGTGCCGTCGATCACCGTCATGATCTTCCGCCAGCCGGGCGCCAACATCATCGACACCGTCGATCGCATTCGCGCCGAATTGCCTTCGATTGAAGCTTCCATTCCGCAAGGCATCAAGACCACAATCGTGCTCGACCGCACCACAACCATCCGCGCTTCAGTCAGCGATGTGGAGCGCACCCTCATTCTCTCGGTCGTCCTGGTGATTCTTGTTGTCTTCATGTTTCTGCGCAACTGGCGAGCCACACTGATTCCCACCGTCGCGGTTCCCGCTTCGCTGATTGCCACATTTGCTGTCATGTACCTGTTCGGCTTCAGCATCGACAATCTCTCGCTGATGGCATTGACGATCTCCACGGGTTTCGTCGTCGATGACGCTATTGTGGTGATGGAGAACATTTCCCGCCTCCGTGAAGAAGGCATGCCGCCCATGAAGGCCGCGTTTCAAGGTTCCAGCGAGATCGGGTTTACCATCTTGTCGATCAGCATGTCGCTGATTGCGGTGTTCATCCCCATCCTTCTTATGGCCGGCATCGTCGGCAGGCTGTTTCGCGAGTTTGCGATTACGCTCTCGACGGCCATCCTTGTTTCCATGCTGGTCTCCCTGACCACTACGCCCATGATGTGCGCCTATCTGCTCAAGGATGAGAAAGCCATCAAGCACGGCCGCGCATATCAAGTAAGTGAGAAGGGCTTTACTTGGATGCTCTCCACTTACACCCGCTCTCTCACTTGGGTGCTGAAACACCCCTGGCCGATCTTCGCTCTCCTGGTCCTCACGGTTGCGTTGAACTTCTATCTCATCGACATCATCCCGAAAGGATTCTTCCCGCAGCAGGACACTGGAGTCATCACAGGCAGCGCACGAGGCCCGCAGGATGCATCGTTTCCAGTGATGGACAACTCGATCCTGCAAATCGAGAAGGTCATCCAGGCTGACCCGGCAGTCGCGAATGTCATTGTGCATACGGGCTCCGGGAACACCGGCAGTATCAATATCGCGCTGAAGCCGCTGAATGTGCGGAAAATTTCCGCAGCGGATGTTATCAACCGCTTGCGGCCGAAGTTGAATCGGCTTCCGGTGGCTTCGGCCTTCCTTCAGGCAGCGCAGGACTTGCGCATCGGAGGGCGGTCGAGCAATGCCATGTACCAATACACAATTCAGTCGGACAACGTGGCAGATCTGTCGCACTGGGGGCCCGTTCTGCTGGCGGGGATGCAAAAGATTCCCGGCTTCCAGGACGTCAGCAGCGATGCGCAGAATAGCGGCCTGGAAGAGCTGCTCAATTACGATCGCCCCACGGCGGCAAGGCTTGGCATTACGCCGTCGTCTTTGGACAGCGCCCTCTCCGGCGCCTTTGGGCAGTCGCAAGTATCCCTTATCTATACGCAGTTGAATCAGTATTACGTGGTGTTAGAAGTAGCGCCGCCCTACTGGCAGAGTCCCGAAGGGCTCAAGAACATCTATCTCAATACCGCAGGGAATGGCGTTATTCCGCTTTCCGCGGTCACCTCCGCGCAAGCAAGCACAACGCCGCTGGTGATCAATCACACCAGTACCTTCCCATCCGTAACGGTGTCGTTCAATCTGGCGACGGATATGTCGTTGAGCGACGCTACCCGCCTAGTTTCCCAGATGGAGCAGCGTCTGAACATGCCGCCAACTGTCCGCGGCTCTTTTTCCGGAACGGCATCGGCGTATCAAACCTCGCTCAACAGTGAGCCGCTTTTGATAGGCACGGCTTTACTCGCGGTCTACATTGTCCTCGGCATTCTGTACGAGAGCCTGGTGCATCCGCTCACCATCATTTCCACCTTGCCTTCGGCAAGCGTTGGAGCCATGCTCGCGCTCATGCTGTTCAAGATAGACCTCAATGTTATCTCGATCATCGGCATCATCTTGTTGATTGGCATTGTGAAGAAGAACGCGATCATGATGATCGACTTTGCCCTGGTTGCGGAGCGTGAGCACGGCAAGAGCACAACCGAAGCCATCTTTGAAGCTTGCCAGCTTCGCTTTCGTCCCATCCTGATGACAACGATGGCCGCCTTGTTCGGCGCGCTGCCGCTGGCCTTCGGCACCGGAACCGGCTCCGAACTCAGGCGTCCGCTCGGAATCACGATCGTGGGCGGATTGATCGTCAGCCAGATGCTGACTCTCTACACGACGCCCGTTGTTTATATTCTCTTCGATTGGGCGCGCCTGTGGTTCCGCGGCAAACGACCGGCGACTCTGCAACCCGGAACCGCGGAGGCATCCTAGCAATGAGCCCTTATGGAGTGTTGATTATGAAAAAGTCGACCGTGCGATCCCGGCAAGTATCCGCAGCTTTGCATGCACTTCCTATCGCGGTGGTCTGTGTAATGCTGGCTGGATGCAATGTTGGGCCTAAGTATCTTCCACCTGCGATGACTGCGCCTCCGGTTTTCAAGGAGTCGCCTGCGCAGTTCAAAGAAGCCGATGGATGGACTGTCGCGCAGCCACAGGACGCAGCTCTTCGCGGAAAATGGTGGGAGATCTACAATGAACCGAAATTAAATTCGCTCGAAGATCAACTCAATATCGACAACCAGAATATCCAACAGGCTTTCGAGAACTTCATGCAGGCGCGAGCCCTGGTGCGTGAAGCACGGTCGCAGTATTTCCCAACGGTAAGTGTGGGCGGCTCCTATACCCGGTCGCAAAGCTCTTCCAACATCGGGTCTACGGCCAGTACCGGCACATCAGGTGGCGAACAATCGCAAATGTTTTCTCTTCCGGCCGATGTGTCCTGGGAGCCTGACCTCTGGGGGAAGGTACGGAACACAGTGCGCGCCAGCCAATATTCCGCCCAATTAAGTGCGGCCGATCTTGAGAATGAACGGCTTACGGAACAGGCCAGCCTTGCCGAGTTCTTCTTTGAGATTCGCGGCCAGGACGCACTGCAAAAACTTCTCAATGACACAGTGGAAGCCGACAAGAAAGCACTCGAAGTTGTGCGGGCTGCTTATGACACCGGCGTTGGCGACCAGGTCTCGGTTGTCGAAGCGCAGACAACGTATGAAAGCGCCCAATCGACGGCAATCAACCTGGGAATTGCGCGAGCGCAATATGAGCATGCGATTGCCACACTCATCGGCAAAGCGGCTTCGACGTTCTCCATCCCGGTCGAACCTCGAACGGATGCCCCTCCGGCCATACCCGTTGGCTTGCCATCGCAACTGCTCGAACGACGCCCTGACGTCGCTGCCGCTGAGCGGAACATGGCCGCCGCCAACGCGCAGATCGGGGTCGCTTATGCAGCTTATTATCCTGCTCTGACGCTTTCCGCCACCGGCGGCGTGGAGAGCTCGGCCATCAAGAACCTCCTCGATTGGCCCAGTCGTTTCTGGTCCGTCGGCCCATCGATCTCTGAGACCGTCTACGATGGGGGCCTGCGCCGCGCGACCGTGAATCAATACATTGCAACGTACAATGCAAACGTCGCCGCCTATCGCCAATCCGTGCTTACAGCGTTCCAGCAGGTGGAAGATTCACTCGCGGCTGTTCGTATTCTCTCGCAGCAGATTCTGCGCCAAAAGGAAGCGGTCGACTCATCCCAGACGTTTCTACGGCTTGAGCTGGGGCGCTATGAAACCGGCATTGATCCGTATATCGACGTGGTCACGGCGCAAACCACACTGCTCGCCAGCCAAGAGTCTCTGACGGAACTTCAAGTCCAACAAATGACGGCGTCGGTTCAACTGATTGAATCCCTGGGCGGAGGTTGGGATCGGTCGCAATTGCCCACGCCTGCCCAGATCACGCAGAAGCCTTCAAAGTCCGCGACCGCGATTCAGCATTGAATTGCAAATCAGTCGTGCAGCACAATGTTGACCAGTGAATTATTGATAACCATCCCGCGACAGCTGTAGTCGATGTAGCCGAGATCGCGAAACCTATTGAGGAAGAAGCTGACTCGGGATCTGGTGGTGCCTATCATCTCTGCCAGGGACTCCTGACTGATCTTGGCGATGACCGGAATGGGCTTCGAGTCCTGGCCGAAGTTAGCCATCAGCATTAACAAGCGGGCAAGGCGCTTTTCGCTGGAATTGAACAAATGATCGACCAGATCTGCTTGCATGCGCATGGTGCGGGAGAGCAGGTGCGCGAGGAATTGCTCGGCGAACTCCGGCTCACGATGGAGCAGATCCTGCATGACCGTCTTTTCGACGCGAATGATCGTGCTGGATTGAAGTGCGTACGCAGAGGAAACGCGAAGCGACTCACCTGCCAGGGAGGCTTCACCGAAAAAGCTAGTCGCCGGAAGATGGGCGATTACGGCTTCCTTGCCACTCATCGATACGACGGTGAGTTTTACCTTGCCACTCTGGATGTAGAAGACTGCATTGGCCGGGTCGCCTTGCGAAAAGATGGATTCACCGGTCAGGTATTCGCGCCGCGATTTTCCGGCCATAAACTTGTTAAGTGGAATCTGAAAGTCGAATGCGGTTTCTTGCCCCGGCAAAGCGCCAATCGCTTTCGAAACGATCATCAACTTATGATCCGCAGCCGGAGGCAAAGGGAAAGAGCGGCCCAGCGGAATCCTGGGCGCCGTACTGTTCATAGTGGCGAAACTAGTGGCCATGATCGATACCTTTCAGTCTCACAGAGTGGGTGCAAGGGTACGAATTATCGTCAATCCTTGCGATGCTGATATAACCTGAATTATGCACAGCCTGATCGCGCAAGCGCGGCAGGCCTGCTGAGCGTCGGCGGCGCTCCCGTTGCTGGCGCCTCTCGCTTCTCTTCCGGATTTTGGTTAT
>Ga0255356_1001816_pt1 | contig 13008 bp, 10 predicted proteins | sample HBST100metaG_FD_189944 | JGI IMG/M metagenome (GOLD analysis project Ga0255356, IMG submission 189944) | Peat soil microbial communities from Stordalen Mire, Sweden - H.B.S.T100 | ecosystem: Environmental > Terrestrial > Soil > Wetlands > Peat | place: Sweden: Norrbotten County, Stordalen Mire... | reverse complement strand
TCGGGCAAATGCCGTTCAAAGATGGGCACGCCGCCTTCACGCAGGGTCTTCACCTTGGCTTCATCGTTGTCCACGCAGATGACCTGGTGTCCCATTTCCGCAAAACAAACGGCCGCAACCAGTCCCACATAGCCAGACCCGATAACACAGATAGAAACTTGCTTTGACATGTGCTTGTGCTGTCTCCTTTGCGGATTTCCACAGAGTGCGGCAGGGGGATTCCCGGCCGGTGGACCAGACAGGCTCTTCCGCGATCCGCATGGTCCATTTCCATGCAGGACATCCTCCGAACGCCCGATTCGCGCTTTACGGAAGGAATCCTGACTGCACGCCCTGAAGTCAAAAGTCTACAATGCTTAGGCTATTCGTTTGAGTGAGCATGGAGCAAGTTGCGCCGGGTGGATAGCCTGTTCATTGGCGCCGAAGTCGCATTGGGCGGACCAAAGCGCAAGCTATGCGGGGTGCCTGGCTGGGTTGCTCCTCTGGTAAAGTGAGATTGCAGCCGCGGGCCCTGATCCGTCTCATGGATGGGCGTGCAACTGGTATGTCTTTTTGATGGGAAAGGGCAAATTTCATGGAAATCCTCTCGCAATCCACCTCTTCTGAGTGGGCTCCCTTTCGTATCGCGCCCAGTTTTTCCGAGCGCGTGTGGGGCTACCGGGATCTTCGCCCCTGGTATGACAAGGTCGCCGAAGACCAGCCCATCGGCGAGGCCTGGCTCACAGGGGATCAATGCCTGGCAATGAGCGGCGCTCACGCCGGCAAGTCGCTGGCCGCGCTCTTTGCCCAGGACGCCGAGGCTCTGCTCGGTCCGGCGGCTCCGCGCGGCGATGAGGGCAATGCCTCGCCGCTGCTGATCAAGGTCATCTTTGCCAAGCAGAAGTTGAGTGTGCAGGTCCATCCGGACGACCGGATGGCGCAAAAGTATGGCGATCCGCGCGGCAAGACGGAGTGCTGGTACGCGCTGGCGGCCGAGCCGGGCGCGCAGGTGGCCTGCGGGCTCAAGCCAGGCGTCACGATGGAGCAGGTCAAGGCGGGGATCGAGGGAGACACGCTGGAAAACAGCCTGAACCTGCTCGATATGGTTCCCGGCGACCTGGTCTTTGTGGATGCGGGAACGGTTCACGCCATCTGGCCTGGGTCGATTCTGCTGGAGACCCAGCAGAACTGCGATCTGACTTACCGGATGTACGACTACGGGCGGGGACGCGAACTGCACATCAAGAAATCGCTGGAAGCCACGCGGCTTGTGACTCGTGCCGGAAAGATTCCAGCCAAGGCGCTGGCCGACCGGACCATTCTGATCGAGGGGGATTACTTCCGCGTGGAGCGCATCAATGTTGCCGCCAGCCGGGCGAGCGCCAGTTTGCCGGGTGAAGGCGAGACGGCTTCTGGCCTCCAATACCTGTTTGTGGCCGGCGGCGCAGCGAAGATTTCCGGGTCGGGTTTCGAGCCTGTGGAACTGCCCAAGGGAGGCATTGTGGCCGTTCCCGCCTCTTCGCCGGAGTTCACGGTGGAGGATTCAGGCGGGTTGGAGCTGATGCGCATTACGCCCCGCTGGCCGGACGGAAAGTGATGAGTTTGGATAACTGAAGCGGGCTGGTTGGTTCTTTTCGGAATAGTTGCAAGCGTGAAAGTGCCAATCCGGGATTGCACGCCAGCGGCCGGGAAGGTCCATAGAATCCTCGCCGGGCACTTTCTCCTTTCAGATGTAAACTTTATCGAAAGGGAGTGCCTCGGCGGAGGGTGTCCTGCAAATTTGTAAGGAGACGCAGAATGCGTTTGAAGCCGTACGTTGGGCTGAGTCTCGCACTTATTTTTGTTTTTGCGGCGTATCAAGCTATAGCGCAGACCTCTCCGGCAGCCAGGGAGGCAAAACTGCCTCTGGCCATCGGTGCAGGGTTTTCCGGCTACAACCCTGATTGGGGGCATACCCACCTGCTAGGCGGCACGCTGTGGATCGACTACACCCCGAGCCGTGTGCCTGCGATTCTACATGGAATCGGCATAGAAGTTGAGCTTCGCGACCTGAACTATGGCCGTTCGTCAGCCACATCGCCCAATCTGCGCGAAGATGCTGCCGGGGGCGGGGTGATTTACTCCTGGCCCCGCTGCCGCAGCTTCCGCCCTTACGGAAAGTTCGAGATGGGATTAGGCAATATTGACGACGAGTCGAAAACTCTGACGCGCTCGCATGACTCCCGCACCATCACCAGCGTGGGCGGAGGTATGGAATTCCGGGCTTCGCGGTACGTTTGGATAAGGACCGATTATGAATACCAGTTTTGGCCCGATATGATTTTCAAATACAACAAACCAACAGGGGCAATTCACCCACAAGGGTTTACCATCGGCGCGTTGTATCACTTCAGCCGTCCCCATTTCCATTGAGAAACGGGGTGGACGTCGCGCCTGAGCAGCGCATCGGTGCGGGGACGCGGCCTCGTCCGATGGGCGTACACAATTCTGCCGAGGAGGACTCAACCATAGCTACGACAGTGGAGCTTCAAAATCACATCGTCACCCGGTCCATCCTTGGGGTGAATGTCGCCGTCAGCAGTTACGATGAGGTGGTTCGGCGCAGTCTTGCCTGGGCCGCGGAGCGGCAGTCCCGCGCGCTTTTTTTCGCCCCTGTTCACATGATTATGGAAGCGGCGGACGATCCGGCTTTTCTTGCCCGGCTGAATGACGCCGACATGGTCCTCCCTGACGGAATGCCTCTGGTATGGGCGCTTCGCGCTCTCGGAGAGAGAAGCGCTCAGCGGGTCTGCGGCCCTGACGCCACAAACCTCGTGCTGGCGGCAGCCGAAAAGGCTGGTGTGCCGGTCGGCTTCTATGGCGGTAGCCAGGCTGCTCTCGATGCTCTCATCAGCGCTGTGCGATTGCGCCACCCGAATCTCAATGTGGTGTTCGTTGAGAGCCCGCCTTTTCGGGCGCTCACGCCCGAAGAAGATGCCGCCGTCGTTGGCCGCATTGCCTCCTCTGGAGTGCGGTGGCTCTTTGTGGGCCTGGGATGCCCCAAGCAGGAGAACTGGGTTATCGAGCATGCAGGCAGGGTTCACGCCGTGATGTTCGCCGTTGGAGCCGCCTTCGACTTCATCGCCGGCAGCAAGCGCCGTGCTCCCCAATGGATGAGGCGATGCGGACTTGAATGGCTCTTTCGTCTTTTATCAGAGCCGCGGCGTCTGTTCTGGCGCTATCTCAAACACAATCCCCGCTTCGTCCTCCGGTTTCTTTGGCAACTACTTGTGGGGAGTTCCTGAGTGGAATTGCGCGGCTAGAGCGAAACCACAGGGGGTGTATCTCGGAAGCACGCCTGCCGGGTGGCTTTCTTCTCAAGAAAAAGTCACTCGGGAGACTCATAACAAGGCTACGTTTACCGTGGTTTCGCTCTAGAAAATCCTGTCCTGAGTTGCCAGCAATAGGTGCGGATGCGTGTGTTGCCAGCGGCTGCGGTGCTATCCTTGCTCTGCGTCAATTTCAACACTACTCGTCCCTCTGACTGAGATTGCAACAAGTCTTGTGGGAACAATCTTGGGAATGCGTGCCGCGAACAGGGCCGGACGCCGCGAACACGCTGAAATCAGATGAGGCTAATTACTTGTCAAAGGAGAGCATCGGTTCATGGCATTGAAAAGAGCATTGGTGTGCGGCGCGGGCGGCTTTATCGGCAGCCACATGGTGAGCCGCCTGAGAGACGAGGGTTACTGGGTGCGCGGAGTGGATCTGAAGAAGCCCGAATTCTCGCCGAGCGCGGCGAATGATTTCGTCGTCGCGGATCTTCGCAACCGCGAAAGCTGGGAAGCGGTTCTCGACGAGGATGTTGACGAGGTATATCAGTTTGCCGCGGATATGGGCGGCGCGGGCTATGTGTTTAGCGGGACGAACGACGCGCATATCATGCACAACTCCGCCATGATCAATCTGCACATGGCGGAATTCGCGGTGAAGCAAAGGGTGAAGAATATTTTTTATTCTTCGTCGGCCTGCATGTATCCGGCTTACAACCAGGAGGATGCGAGTAATCCTAAGTGCGGCGAAGCCACCGCCTATCCCGCGGCGCCCGATAGCGAATATGGCTGGGAAAAACTGTTCAGCGAGCGCTTGTATCTGGCTTTTGCGCGCAATTATGGGCTGAATGTTCACATTGCGCGCTTCCATAACATCTTTGGTCCCGAGGGAACGTGGCAGGGAGGAAAGGAAAAGGCTCCCGCTGCGTTGTGCAGGAAAGTTGCCGAGCAGCCGGATGGCGGCGAAATCGAGTTATGGGGTGATGGAGAGCAAACCCGCTCGTTCCTGTACGTTGATGAGTGCATCGAGGCGGTGCGCAGGCTGATGGCGTCTTCCTTCAAAGGTCCGGTCAATATCGGGTCGGAAGAGATGGTCACCATCAATGGCATGGCCAGGATGATTATGAAGATTGCGGGAAAGAATCTGTCTATCAAGCATATTTCCGGTCCCCTCGGCGTTCGGGGCAGGAACTCGGACAATGCATTGATTCGCGAAGAACTTGGCTGGGCGCCCAGTCAGAGCCTTGCCGATGGGTTAGTCAAGACCTATCCCTGGATCGCGGGCCAGATGGCGGCCCAGACGAAATAGCATACGGGAGCCTTCCGGAGTCACCGTGCGTTTTCTGGAACTGGACTGTCAAGGAGGCTGTTGCGTAAAAGGGGAAAGCTGCCCTTTCTGAAGGCGGCTTTCCTCTTTTGCTGTTGTGGCTGGCCATGCAGACGGGAATCGCCAAACTCGAATTTCAGCCGCATCTATATGGCTTTTCCGGTAAACCTTCTGCTGTGATGGCCGCGGGTTTCCGAAGTAGCGTTTTTGAGGGACAATTGATAACGATATGAACTTCCAATTCGCACTACCTCGTGATCTTCGCGGCGCCGTGGATCAGGCTGCCGCCGACTGGACCGCAAACAACAAGGTTGCCCGTTTCTGGCAGAAGGACGCAAGCCTCTGGACGAGCGGCGGTGAGCAGAACTGGCTCGGCTGGATCGACATCGTCGAGCGGCAACAGAAAGATCAGGCAGCCTTGGATGCGCTGGCCACCGACGTGAAAGCCTCCGGATTCAAATCCGTTCTGCTGCTGGGCATGGGCGGCTCCAGCCTTTGCCCGGAGGTGCTGGCCGTCACATTTGGCCAGCAGGCGGGCTTCCCGGCGCTGCACATTGTTGACTCGACCGATCCGGCGCAGGTCAAGGCCGCGCGCGACAAGGTCAACCTGGCCGAGACGCTGGTCGTTGTGGCCAGCAAATCCGGTTCAACCCTGGAACCCAACGTCCTCAAGCAGTATTTCTTTGAGGAGATGACGAAAGCTGTGGGCGCCGACAAGGCCGGCAGTCATTTTCTGGCCATCACCGACCCCGGCTCCAAGATGGAGCAGGTGGCCCAGAATGACGGCTTCCGGCACATTTTCTACGGCGACCCGCAGATCGGCGGACGTTTTTCGGCGCTCTCCAACTTCGGCGTGGTGGCGGCCACGGTGGCCGGGCTCGACACTGGTAAGCTGCTGGCCGAGGCGGCCAAGGCCGTTGCGTCGGCCAAGCTGATCCCGGCGGAGAATCCCGCCGTCAAGCTGGGCCTGCTGATGGGCGCGGCGGCCAACGCCGGACGCGACAAGATCACCATCTTTACCTCGCCGGAAATCTACGACCTGGGCGCATGGATGGAGCAGCTCATCGCTGAATCCACCGGAAAGCTCGGCAAGGGTATTACGCCGGTGGATCGCGAGGCCATTGCCGCGCCGGAGTTCTACGGCGACGACCGGCTCTTTGTCTACATCCGCTATGCGGGCACGGCCGACAAGGCGGCCGATGCGGCTTTGGACGCCAAGGTGGCTGATCTGGCTGCTTCCGGCCATCCGGTTATCGACATTGTGATTGCGGACCTCTACGAGATTTTCGGCCAGTTCTTCACCTGGGAGGTGGCGACCGCCGTGGCTGGCTCGGTGATGGGCATCAATCCCTTCAACCAGCCGGACGTGGAGTCGGCCAAAATCGAAACCCGTGCCCTGACCGCGGAGTACGAAAAGACCGGCAAGCTGGCCGTGCACACGCCAGAACTAGTGGACGGAAACATCGCTATTTACCTAACCGACGCCTACGCCGCCACCCTCAAAGTAGGAACGTCTCCCCAGTCCCTAGTTGGCTACCTGCGCGCGCATCTTGACCAGCTTCACGCTGGCGATTACTTCGCCGCGCTGGCTTTTCTGCCGATGTTCCCCGAATACGAGGCGGCGATTCAGGGCTTGCGGCATAAAGTGCGTGATGCCAAGCATGTAGCCACCTGCCTTGGCTTCGGCCCGCGCTTTCTGCACTCCACTGGCCAAGACTATAAGGGTGGTCCCAACAGCGGCGTCTTTTTGCAGATCACCGCGGATCACGGCGTTGATGTGGCCATTCCGGGGCAAAAGCTGACCTTTGGCGTGGTGATTGACGCCCAGGCCGCAGGCGACTTGGCGGTGCTGGAGTCGCGCGGCCGCCGGGCGCTCAGGGTTCACCTGGGAGCCGATGTCGCCGCAGGATTGAAGACGCTTGCTGCCGCTGTCGATCAGGCGCTGAACGTCGATCAGGCGCTGAAGTAAAAGCGTCCGAGTAGGCCTCCCCGGTTTTGCCGGGGAGGCCTACTCGATCTTGCCTGTTCCCTTTGCAATGGCAGTGAAGTCCGACCACTGCTCGACGCGGAAGGCGCGGATGTCCCGCACAGACTTTGGAAACCAAATTTGTGAGCACAGCGATTGAACGGCCAGAAAGAGATTGGCCATATCCTCGTCGTCGGTCACATAAAGGCTTCCTTGCACGCGGCGAAAGCCATGTTCGCCAAGGATTGCGCCGATCTCCGTGTAGGCCTGTGAAACCCCTTTCGGGTGATACTTCTCTGTATCGGTTACCGTCAGGTCGAAGGCTACAGCGTACATCAGCGAGCCTCCGGGTCATCGGAAATATGGGTCATGCGGTACTCCGCGATTTCACCCGTTTCGACCATCTTGACCTGTACCAGCCAGTCACCGTCATCCAACTGGCGGAGGGGCTGGCCAACTTCATACTTTGGGCCGAAGGCTCCAAAGCTCTTGATCTTGCCGACCTGGATCGACAGTGGTGCAATCAGTGCTGGCATGACGGCCCTCCTACAACAGAATCCATCTCCATATTAGCTGAATTGCGGTCGCGAGAAACCGCAAAGTAGACCGCTGGGCGGCGTTTCTCTGTTATGTTGAAGGGCAGGAAAGCCCGGGCGCTTCTTTCAAACTCATTTTGGTGCAGCGGAACTTTTTCCCCGCGTCCGGGTTCAATCTGATGACGGCCTCCGTAATCCCCCGTCTAACGAGGGTGAGCCGGAAGCAGAATTTCAGATTCAGGAGAAACAAGATCATGAATCGGCCATTGTTCAAGAGAGTTTTCCCCCAGGCTCTGATCTGGACGGCGGCGATTGCGCTGTGCGGCGCGATGGCGCTGGCCCAGGATACAACCACACCAGCAACCCCAGCGGCCACAGCGCGCTCCGACGGCCAGATCGAGATGGACGTGGTTCATGCCCTTGACGCCTCCAAGGCGCTGAAGGACGACATGATCACCGCTGCCACCATTCAGAGCGAGGTCACGCTTTCAGGAACAGTCTCGACCGAGGCCTCCAGCGAACTGGCGGAATCGATTGCCGGCCGCGTTTCGGGCGTGACCAAGGTGAACAATAACCTCAAGGTTGGCAATCCGCAGGCCGCGGCCGACGCAGGCGAGCAGCAAAGTGCCGGGAGCCAGCAGGACGATGAGGCTGAGCCCGCTCCAGCCCTTGCTCCGGGTAGTGAACCGGCTCCGGATCAGGGCCAGTACCAGGCTCCGCCGCCGCCTCCTCCTCCGTCCGCGCGGCAGCAGTATGCGCCCGCGCAGCCTCCAGTTCAGGCGTATGAAGCTCCCAAGGGCCCGGTAACGATTCCCCAGGGAACCTTGCTTCAACTGCGGACGGGCGAGCCGGTGAACAGCAAGCGCGCCAAGGATGGCGAGCCGGTGCAGTTTATGGTGATTCAGGATGTGGCCGTTGGTGGCGTGCTGGCCATTCCGCGCGGCGCCACCGTTCATGGCGTGGTTACCGAGGTCAAGAATACGAAGTCGGGCGATCTGGGAGGAAGCTCCGAACTGGCGCTGAAGCTCACTTCACTGGACCTGGGCGGGCAAAGCTACCCGCTCGATACGGATCAGTTCATGGTGAAGGGACCGAATAAGGCCGGCCGGACGGTGAACAGTGCCGTTAGCGGCGGAATTCTGGGCACGATTATCGGTTGTGCGGCGGGTCGCGGGGTTGGCTGCGCTATCGGCGCCGGGGCGGGCGTGGCTGCGGGCACAGCGGCCTCAGCAGCTTCTTCCGGACCGGGCGTCTGGATTCCCTCCGAGGCGCGGGTGGACTTCCACCTGAATACTGCGCTGACCGTCACGCCGGTGAACGCGCAAGAGGCGGCCCGGCTGGCGCAGGGGCTTTATCCCGGCGGGCCCAATCTCTACCGGCGCGGCTATTATGGCCGTCCGTATTATGCTTATCCGCCGGTGTATTTCCGTCCGTACTATGCTGTGGGCGGATCCTACTACTGGAGATAGCGGGCTCCAATCCATTCAGAAACACAGCGGGCGTCCAGGTTTCCTGGACGCCCGCTGTACTTACAGGGCAATCGCGTCTGGCTTCGCTCTAGTCAATCCACATGTTGGTATCCGTGCGTTGCAGATCATCCTTGCCGCAGTGTCCGGGCAGGAAGCGTGTCTTCAGCCGTTATTCTAAAAATGGAAAGCCTGCGGATTGTGGCGTGAAAGAGGCGCTGTCAGCCCTTGCTCTGAAAGGATGACGCGGATTGGGAGATGAAGAATCGAAAAAGGGGTTGAGACAAGCGCCGGCGACTGATGCAGCGAATCAAATTGTCCTGGATAACCGTTTGATCTGGACGATGACGGTTGCCTGCGGCGTTGCCGTTGCCAACATTTACTACAATCAGCCGATGCTGGCCGAGATGGCGCGCAGTTTTCATGTCTCGGTCCATCAGATTGGCCTGGTGGCGACCGCCACGCAGGCCGGGTACGCGTTGGGCATGCCGCTGTTCATTCCCCTGGGGGATTTTGTTGAGAGGCGCAGGCTGCTTGCGCTGATGTTTGCCGCGGCGGCGGCAGCCTCGGTTGCCGCCGCAATGGCTTCCTCCCTGACTGTTCTGCTGATTGCCAGCCTGCTGATCGGCATGACCTCGGTCATCGCGCAGCTTCTGATTCCGCTGGCCGCGGAATTGGCGGGAAACGAGCGGCAAGGGAGCGTGATCGGCAAGCTGCTGAGCGGCCTGCTGCTGGGAATCCTGCTGGCGAGAACGGTGAGCGGCGTTGTAGCCAGGCAGTTGAACTGGCGGGCCATGTTTCTGATTGCCGCCGGCCTTTCTCTCGTCTTGAGCCTGATCCTGGTCGTGATGCTGCCTCCGATCCCGGCGCGCCCGAAATCCTCCTATCTTGCCTTTATGCGGTCGCTGTTCCTGCTGCCCAGGCAAGTGCCCGCCTTGTTGCGAACAGCGATTTTATCCAGCATGTTCTTTGCGGCATTCATCGCATTCTGGACGACGCTGGTGTTTTATCTGGAGACTCCGCCCTATCACTATGGCAGCCAGATGGCGGGAATGTTCGGCCTGATCGGAGCCACGGGCGCTCTAGTCGCGCCCTGGGCGGGAAAAATGTCCGACCGGCGCGGCCCACGCTTTGTGGCGCGGATCGCGGCTGGAATTTGCCTGAGCGCCTTCCTCATTTTCAAACTGGTGGGTTGGCAGCTCTGGGGGCTGATTCTGGGAGTCATTTTGCTGGACGCGGGCACGCAGGCCGCGCAGGTCTCGAATCAAAGTCGCGCGCTGAGTCTGATGCCAGAGTCGAGAAACCGCACCAACACGATCTACATGATGTGCTACTTCGGAGGCGGAACGCTGGGGTCCTTATTGGGCGCCTGGGCCTGGGAAAAGGGTCAGTGGACGGGCGTTTGCGCGGCCGGCGTGGCTTTTCTGCTGATTGCCGGAGGAATGCTGTGGACGCCGGAAGCGGGGAAGTGAAACAGCGCCTTTTCCAGTTGTCTTTATAGCGCCGGGAGCTTGAATTCCGGCGCGAATTTTTCTTCTGTGGGGCCGAACGCGAACCCCGCCTCGCCCGGCAGCCGCTGTTCATGGGATTGCCTATTGTGTTGTTACGAGTGCTCTGGTTCTGTTCTCTGTCGTCTATAATGGCAAAGTATTGCATCGCGCGAGAATTGCGTATCCGGTCCGATGCCCGCATCCAGCCGTAACCGTGCTGGCTCAGGCGCGTAAGCTGTCTGCGCATAGAGAGTTGAAGGTCCTAGTCCATCCATGATTCGTTTCCTGCAAAGAGACAGCCGTGTAGTCAAGGCATTCTTCGTTGTTGTTATCGCCGCCGCTTCGGTGGGCATGGTGATCTACCTGATCCCTGGCCTGACCGGTATGGGAGCCTCGACCGCTGACATCTACGCCACGATTTACCCCCACTGGTACAACCGTTTCCTGTCTACGGGCGTGACGGTGAGCCAGCAGCGGGTCGCCGAGATGGCCCGTCAGCAGTTGCAGCGGCAAGATCCGCGATACGCTGACAACCCGATGATCATGCGTTTGGTCGAGCAGCAGGTTGGCCAGCGTCTGGTCGAGCAGCAGGTTCTGCTGGCCGAAGCCGAGAAGATGGGCGTCAACGCCACGGAAGACGATGTCAGCAACTTCCTGCACCAGGGCCAGTTTGGGGAGTTCATCTTCCCAAATGGCCAGTTCATCGGCATCGACCGGTATTCCGACTTTGTCGCCAGGCAGTTCAACCTGTCTGTGGCGCAGTTTGAGCAGGAAGTGAAGCAGGATATTATTATCCGGCGGCTGCAGGCGCTGGTTACCGCTGGGGCCACGGTCAGCGGCCAGGAAGTGCGCGACAGTTATCGCAAGGAAAACGTCAAGATCAAGTTCGAGTACGCCGTGATTGCATCTGACGACCTGCGCAAGACCATCAACCCTTCGGACGGCGAGCTCGAGACCTTTTTCCACAAGAACGGCGCGCGTTACGCCTCGGCAGTGCCCGAGCAGCGCAAGATTTCGTATTTTGCTTTTACTCCCAGCGACCTGCCAGGCGGGGTGCCGCAACCCAGCCAGCAGGAGATCAAGCAGTACTTCACTGCCCACCAGTCCGACTACTCGGTTCCGGAGCAGGCTCGCTCGCGCCACATCCTCATCAAGGTGGCGTCCGGCGCCGACGCCAAGACCGATGCCGCGGCTAAAGCCAAGGCCGAGGGGCTGCTCAAGCAGATTCAGGGTGGCGCGAACTTTGCGGACTTGGCCAAAAAGAACTCCGACGACCCCGGCAGCAAGGACAGGGGCGGCGAACTGGACTTTGCCCGCCGCGGCACCATGGTGCCTGAGTTTGACAACGCGATCTTTACCCAGAAGATCGGCGACACCAAGATTGTGAAGAGCCAGTTCGGCTATCACATTGTGCAGGTCGAGGAGCGGCAGGCTGCGCACACCGAGTCTCTGAACGAAGTGCTGCCCACCATCCAGGCCACACTGATCCGCCAGAAGGCAGCCGCCGTGGAAGAGAATTTCGCGCGGAATCTGACCTCCGAGGCTATCAAAAACGGACTGGCGAAGGCCGCCGCGGCCCATCACCTGCAACTGACCACCACGCCGCTGGTCGGCGCGCGGGGCGTGATTGCCGCGCTGCCCGACTCCGCCCAGATCATCGGGAAGGCCTTTGAGTCCAAGCAGAGCGACCCGCCGCAGTTCGCGCCTACCGGCGAGGGCTATGCGATCTTCCAGGTCGCCGGCATCGCACCGGCGCACGCGCCTGACTTTGCCGACTGGAAGAGCCAGGTTGCCGAAGACTATCGCAGTGAGCAGCTTCCCGGCCTGCTGAGCCGGAAGACCAAAGATCTGGCAGATAAGGCCCGGTCGATGAACGATCTGGACAAGGCTGCCAAGGAAGTGGGCGCAACCGTGAAGACCAGCGACCTGATCAGTGAGACCGGTCAGGTGCCGGATTTCGGCCAGGTCGGCCAGGTGGCTCCGCAGCTCTTTGCCTTGAATCCCGGCAATGTCAGTGGGCCCATCAATGCGGGGAGAACCGGAGTGGTGGCGAAGATTCTTGACAAGCAGGAGCCCTCCGCCGACGAGATTGCGAAGAACTTTGACCAGACCCGCGATGGAATTCTGGAGCAGCATCGTTCGCAGGCATTCAACGTCTTCCTGAGCACGGTCATGGACGACTACAAGAAGCACAATCGCATCCGGATTCCCAAGTCAAAGGGCGAAGGCGTTCCGGCCATGTAACAAGAGGAATCTTCCAGCAACAACAAGAAGGCCCGCAACCGTAAGGTTGCGGGCCTTTCTATTTGAAGCTGGGACACTGTCAGCGCAGGCCGACCGTCTGGAAGGGCAAACCGGTGACAGGCGAGTGCTCAGGCTGGGCGTCGACGTTGGGCGCGATGGAAACGCCCACCGCCGAGGCCGGCGCGACGGTGACATTCCAGCCATCGACCACTACCAGCGCGTCTTCTCCGTTGAAATCCTTCGCATCCGCTTCGATGGTGATGACGCGGCTCTCGTTCGGGATGAGCGATATGTAGTTGTCGCTGGCATAGGCCGGCAGCACGCGCTCTCCGGAAGCCGCGCGGCGCAGTTGCAGATGAGCCATGAGGGCAATGCTGGCGGTCGGATTGTGCAGCGTGACCGTCACCAGCCGCTTGCCGTCCGCGTCCTTGCGCTCGATCTGTGCTTCCAGCGCTACGCGCGGCATCGTGTCCAGATCCGTAAGAACATCCTGGTAGCCGGGCTCGCCGCGCCAGTAGAAGTTCGACGAGAGCAGTTTTCCCTGGGCGTCAGTGAGTTCCAGCTTCAGGAAGTGGGTCGAGGTGAGCAGCGCGGGAAACTTTACATCGCCCAGGCTGGTGGCGGAGCTGGGCTCGGCCGTCACCTTTGCCTCGTACTGTGAAGCCAGCGACCCGTCGAGGTGGTAGATG
>Ga0255356_1001812_pt1 | contig 13020 bp, 11 predicted proteins | sample HBST100metaG_FD_189944 | JGI IMG/M metagenome (GOLD analysis project Ga0255356, IMG submission 189944) | Peat soil microbial communities from Stordalen Mire, Sweden - H.B.S.T100 | ecosystem: Environmental > Terrestrial > Soil > Wetlands > Peat | place: Sweden: Norrbotten County, Stordalen Mire... | reverse complement strand
TATGTTGAACGATACAACCGAACGGTCCGGCACGAATGGCTGGATCAACATATCATTGAAAGCATCGAGGAGGCTCAGGACTACGCCACGCAATGGCTCTGGACGTATAACAACGAACGTCCCAATACGGCTTTGGGCGGGATCACACCCGCCCAGAAGCTGAAACTCGCCGCGTGAATTCTACGAATAAGCCCCGTTAAAAACGGGGGGATTACCTTCGCAAAGCTCAAGCACCTGATGCGTAAGGCAGCAAAACGAACGGTCGAAGATACATGGAAAAGTATCGGTAAGCTCCTCGAACTCTTCCCCGCAGATGAATGCCAGAGATACCTCGTCAATTCAGGTTATGCGTCAACTTAGAGTCATCATGCTCTAGGTCAACTTAGAGTCATCATGCTCTAGATTGTCCGCTCGACTATCGGCGGCCAGCATGGCTCAAAACCCGAAATTCAAACCGAGGCACTGCCAATCGTCTCAGATTAAACCAATCCTGGCTCACCCTGAAAGGTGAAGCGTCTTACCCCACCACCCTGGCCGCGAAGAACGTGCCCCCCAGCATGGCGCCGATCACCCCCAGGGCAAAGCCCAGCCCCAGATGGTTGGCCAGCAAGCCAATCAGCACCGGCCCGGCCAGAAACCCGGCATAACCCAGCCCCACCACCGCCGGCATGGCGTGATTCGCCGCTATGCCCGGCACGCGGGCGGCGGCGCTGAACACCAGCGGGGCGATATTGCCGGTCCCCAGCCCAATCAGCCCAAAGCCGATCACCCCCACCCAGCCGAGCGGCACGAAGATCACCAGCCCGAAGCCCAGCACCGCCACGGCGCAGCCCAGCCGCATCAGCCAGGGCTGGCCCAGCCGCTCCGCCACCGCATCGCCGGACAGCCGCGACCCCGCCATGGCCACGGCATAAGCCGCATAACCAAGCGCCGCCGAGTCGATCGGCATGTTGCGCGAGAAGCGGAGATAAATCGTGCTCCAATCCGTCGCCGCCCCCTCGGTCATGAAGGCGACGAAGCAGCACAAGCCCAGCACGAAGGTGGCGCGGTTGGGCAGCGCCAGATGCCGCGCCGGCGGCGGCTCATCCTCCGCCTTGCCCACCAGCGCCCGGGCCTGGGTCAGGATCAGCAATATCGCCCCGGCGCTGACCAGCGCGCAGCCAATATATGAGACCCCCAGCCGCAGCAGCAGGCTGCTCACCAGCGCCACGCCCAGCGTGCCCAGGCTGTAGCAGGCATGAAAGCCCGACATGTTCAGCCGCCCGCTCATGCGCTCCACCACCGCGCCCTGGGCGTTGATGGCGATATCCAGCGTCCCGAACAACGCCCCGTAAAGCAGCAGCAGCCCCGTGAAGGCCAATGGCGAGGGGGCAAAGCTCAGCCCTGGCAGCAACAGCCCCATCGCCAGCCCCACCGCCACCAGCACCGAGCGGCTGCCCCAGCGCGAGATGGCCATGCCCGCCACCGGCATCGCCAAAATCCCGCCAGTGCCGCCCGCCAGCAGCATCAGCCCCAGCGTCCCGTCATCCAGTTTGAAGCGGATTTTCGTGAACGGCACGGTGATCGCCCAAACCGAGATGCCAATACCGGCCATGCCGAAAAAAAGCCGCATGGTCCGCAGTTTGGTGTGCATGTTTCTGGGCTACCCCGCTCCTGGCGGGGGCGTCAAGGCGCGGTTTTACAGGCGCCGGCGCCCGGCAATGGCGTGGTAGACAACCAGCACCACAACGGAGCCGACAACAGCGACAAAGAGCGAATAAAGATTGAAGCCCGTCACCGGCATGGCGCCGAGGAGATTGAAAATAGTGCCGCCGACAAGCGCGCCGACAATGCCGAGGACCATATCCAACACCGGCCCCCTGCCGCCATTATCGACGATGTTGCTGCCGATCCAGCCGGCGATGAGGCCAAGGACGATCCAACCGAGTATTGACATGCTTTACCTCCAGGTTGCGCTCGCCTTGAAATGGCCCCGGTCACCCGGAACGGCAAGCCGGAGAAGGGCACTATTAACGCCGCCGCGCCATTCAGCCGCTCAGATGGTGGCTTTCAGCCGTTTCGCCTCCAGCCCCTGCCAGGCGATCAGCACCGGCACGGCAATGACGAAATCCCGCGCACGGCGCAGCAGGGAGAGGGAGAGCGCGATGTCCGGCGGAATGCCGAACACACCGCCCAGCACGGTATAGGCTGCCTCCTGAATACCAACGCGGCCAGGGATGAAGAAGGCCAGCGCCATGATCGCGTGCAGCATGGCCTCAATGCAAAGGGCGTCGATGAAGGAGAGCGGGACGCCAAGCGCGTGGAAGCCGATATACGAGGCCGTGGCGGTGCCGAGCCAGCAACACAGATGAAACAGCGCGGAGAGCGCCAGCCGGTCGCGCTCGCCATACATGGTATCCAGCGCCGCCTGCAGCCGGTCGGCATTCGCCACCGCGCCCTCGCCCGTGGCCCCGGCGATTTTCAGCGCCAGGGCCCGGAAGATTTTGGTGCCGGCGCCGCGCTGCGCCAGAATCAGCGCCACCCCCATGACCACCGCCACGCACAACCCGATGGCGATGGGCATCACCAGATCCGAACCCGGCGCCTTGCGCGCGAGAATGGCCAAGCCAATGCCGATAAACACGAGCTGCGCCAGGAATTCCGTGGTTACATCCCCCAGCGTGGAGGCGATGGCATTGGCGCGGCTGACCCCGCCCATGGTGATGACCCGCGCCCCCAGCACAAAGCCGCCCACCTGGCTGAAGGGCAGGAACTCGCCCGTGGCATCGCGCACCGCGCGGCCCCATACGCAGAGCCAGTAGCTGCCGTGCTGGCGCGAGCGCAGCAGCATGCGCCAGCACAGGCCCAGCCCGAGCACGATGCCGAGCTGCGCCAGTATGTAGGCGCCAAAACCGTACACGCTCACCGAGGTAATCGCGCGCAGCACATCCCCCGCGCCAAAATAGATCACCAGCGCGGTAATAAGGGCGACGCCCGCGAGTGCGAACATCGCGGGCAGGATCTTGATATGCTGGCTCAATTCTTCTTCGGCCTGATGAATAGCCGCGCGAGGCGGGCAAGGAAGGGCATGGTGGTCGGACGTATCAGGCGGGGATCATAGCCCTCCATGCGGAGTTTGTCTTGTGCCAGGCAGATGTCGATGAGCTTGGCCGGGTCCATTTCATCGCTGATCGCCTGCGAGCCGTTCATGGTGAAGTTGGCGTCAGCCCCCTCCAGCCCGTCGACATCCTTGGCGATGCCGATGCGCTCCCAGATGAGATAGGCATACACGGCGGCCACCTTGGCCTCGAAGAATGGCCGCTTCCAGAGCGGCATGGTGGCGCGCTTCCAGGCGATGAAATTGGTAAAGAACAGGATATGCCGCGCCTCCTCCTGCATCACCGGCTCGAAGGTCTCGACCAGATCCGCCGGGAAGAAGCCGGAGCGCCGCGCCAGCTCGAACAGCCCATAGGCGAAAAAGCTGTCGATGCACTCGGAATAGCCGGTGACCAGAAAGCCCCATTCCGCGTCGTTGGGCAGTACGTATTCGGCGTCAGGCTGCACCGGAATGCCATACGCGGCGACGAGCCGCGCCAGCACGTCGCGGTGGCGCCGCTCCTCGCCGGCCATGTGGGTCAGCGCGTCGCGCAGCTCATTCTGCGGCACGGTCTGGGCGTAGAAGGCAATGCGCGCCCCGGCCTTGTTCTCGGTCTGCACCGCGATATCCCAGATCGGCAGCGAGGTGATGCGCTTCAGCGTCTCGGCGTCGAGCTTCGGCCAGTCCAGCACGGCGGGTTTGTAGGGGTTATAAGTGGCGCGCAGAAGCTGCGTGAACATCTCATAATGCGCTTGGCCGCCGGGCTTAATCGGACCGGGGGTAGAAAAGGTCCAGTGTCTGGCATTGAAATCGGCGGTCTCTAATGCGGTCTCGTCCATCTTTAGTCCTCACGGTTGCGCCAAAGGCTGCAATGCGTTCTACAGGCGCTCAGCCCGGCGCTGGTATATGGCGCGGGCAAGCCGTTGCAAACCTTGAGAGGGCTTAAGATTTTGGCGCAGGGCGATCTTGTACTGGTGACAGGGGCGACGGGCTTTGTCGGCGCGGCGGTGGCACGCGCGCTGCGCGAGGCCGGCTTCACGGTTCGCGTTACGGCGCGGGCGGGCAGCAACACCCGGAATCTCGCGGGCTTGGGCGCGGAAATCGTACCGCTCGACCTCAGCGAGCCGGGCGGCTTCGCCCCTGCCCTGGCTGGCTGCCGGTATCTCTTTCACGTCGCGGCGGATTACCGGCTCTGGGTGCCGGACGTGGCAGCAATGCGCCATGTGAATATCGAGGGCACGGTGGCGCTGCTGCGCGCCGCCGCCGCCGCCGGGGTGGAACGCTCTGTCTACACCAGCTCCGTGGCGGCGCTGGGGCTGACCGCCGACGGCAGCCCGGCCACCGAGACGACCCCGGTGAAGCCCGAGCACCATGTCGGCGCGTATAAGAAGAGCAAGTTCGACGCCGAGCAGGCTGTGCGCGCCATGGCCAAGTCGGGGCAGCCTATCGTCATCGTCAACCCCTCCACCCCGGTGGGGCCGGGGGATGTGAAGCCGACCCCGACCGGGCGGATGATCCTGGACGCGGCGCGCGGCAAGATGCCCGCTTATGTCGATACCGGCCTCAACATCGTGCATGTTGACGACGTGGCCCAGGGGCATTTGCTGGCGCTGGAGAAGGGGACACCCGGCAAGGCCTATATTCTGGGCGGCGAGAACATGATGCTGCACGAGCTGCTGGCACTGATCGCCGCCGAGACCGGCAGGCACGCGCCCGGCATCCGCCTGCCAGTCACGCCGCTAATCCCCATCGCCTGGGTGATGGAGCGCATCGCCGAGATCACCGGCAAAACCCCGCTGATGACGCCCGATGTGCTGGCCATGGCCCGCAAGCGGATGTTCTTCTCCTCCGCCAAGGCCAAACGCGAGCTAGGTTATGCCCCCCGCCCCGCGGCCCTGGCCGTGCACGATGCCCTGGCTTGGTTCCGCAAGGAAGGAATGCTTGCATGATCGTCGCTCTCGCCCTTCTCATCTGGCTGTATCTGTTCTTTCTGCACGGCCGGTTCTGGAATTCCGGGCCGGAGCTGCTGCCCGCGGTGCCCCTCAACTTTCCGGATGTGGACATCGTCATCCCCGCGCGGGACGAGGCGGAGACCATCGGCCCGGTCATCGCCTCGCTGGTGAACCAGGATTACGCCGGGAATTTCCGCGTCATATTGGTGGACGACAACTCCACCGACGGTACGGCAGAGAAGGCCGGCACGCATTCGCGCCTCACCATCCTCACCGGCAAGCCCAAGCCAGCGGGCTGGTCCGGCAAGCTCTGGGCGCTCTCCCAGGGTGTGGCGGCCAGCACCGCGCCCATCCTGCTCTTCGCGGACGCGGATATCACGCATGACAAGCGCCATCTCTCCACCCTGGTCTCGCGGCTGGAGGCGCCGCGCGTGGACATGGTTTCCGAGATGGTGCGGCTGAACTGCGAATCCTGGCCGGAGAAATTCCTGATCCCCGCCTTCATCTATTTCTTCCAGATGCTCTACCCCTTCGCCCGCGTGAACGACCCGCTCTCCTCGGTGGCGGCGGCGGCTGGCGGCACGGTGCTGATCCGGCGGGAGGCGCTGGGGCGCATCGGCGGGCTGGAGGCGATCAAGGGCGCGCTGATCGACGACGTCTCCCTGGCGCGGAAGGTGAAGAAGCACGGACCGATCTATCTCGGCCATTCCGGGCTGGCCACCTCCATCCGCCCCTATCCGCATGTGCGCGATATCTGGAACATGGTCACCCGCACCGCCTTCACCCAGCTCAATTACTCGGCGCTCGTCCTGGCCGTGACGATTCTGGGCCTGGCGCTGGTCTGGCTGGTGGCGCCGTTCGAGGTGGTGTTCGGCCATGGCTGGCGCTTTTTTGCCGGGCTCGCCGCCTTCTGGCTCGCCCTGGTCAGCTACGTCCCCACGCTGACGCGCTACCGGGTGCCTAAATATTTCGCCCTCGCGCTGCCGCTGATCGCGCTATTCTACATGGCCGCGACGGTTGCCTCCGCCGTGAATTACTGGCGCGGCACCGGCGCGCAATGGAAGAGCCGCGCCTATGGGGGAGATGCCTCGTGATCGCCAATGACAACGCCATAACCCCGCCCAAGCCCGTGCCGGGCGTGGAGGCATGGTCCGGCAAGGACAAGGCCGACGAGAATTTCCCCGTCGGCTCTTTCCTCATCGCCAAGCCCCTGCGCGCGCATGTGCATGCCTATTACGCCTTCGCCCGCAACGCCGACGACATCGCCGACAGCCCCACCCTCTCCCCGGCGGAGAAGATCGCCCGGCTGAATACAATGGAAGCGGTGCTGACCGGGGCACAGGACGAGGGCGCGCCGAGTGCCGAGCGGCTGCGCGCCTCCTTCGCGGCATCGGGCGTGCCGGACGCGCACGCGCGCGAGCTGCTCATCGCCTTCCGGCGCGACGCGGTGAAGAACCGCTACGCCAATTGGGCCGAGCTGATGGATTACTGCCGCTATTCCGCCGCCCCGGTGGGGCGCTATCTGCTGGATTTGCACGGCGAGAGCCCCACCACCTGGCCGGCCTCGGACGCGCTTTGCGCCAGCCTGCAGGTGCTGAACCATTTGCAGGATTGCGCCAAGGATCTGCGCGCCCTGGACCGCTGCTACATTCCCCAGGACTGGCTGGCCGAGGCCGGGCTGGCGACCGACGATCTCGCCCGCCCCGAGACTACACCCGCGTTGCGCGGCGTGCTCGACAAGGCGCTGGCGGCGACTGATACGCTGAACGCCCTGGCGGCGACGCTGCCCGGGCAGATCAAATCCCGCCGCCTGCGCATTGAGACCGCGATCATCGTCTCCCTCGCGCACCGGCTCACCGCCCACCTGAAGAGCGGCGACCCGCTGGCCACACGGGTGAAGCTGACGAAATTCGATTTTCTGGCCGCCACACTGGCCGGGCTGAGGTACGCTGCGTGACTCCCGAAGACACCGCCTATGTGACCGCGCTGGTGAAGCGCTCCGGCACCTCCTTCTACCACGGCATGAAGATCCTGCCCGCGCCACGGCGGGACGCGATGTACGCCATCTACGCTTTCTGCCGCGTGGTGGACGATATCGCCGACGAAGAGGGGCGGGATTTTGCCGCCAAGCAGGCGGAGCTGAACGAATGGCGCCAGCGCGTCGCCGCACTTTACCGGGGCGAGGCGGATGAGCCCATCAGCCGCGCCTTGCTCTCCGTGGTGCGGGATTACGGCATGCGGGAGACGGATTTCCTCGCCATTATCGACGGCATGGAGATGGATGCGGGGGCACCGATCATCGCGCCCAGCCTCGCCGAGCTGGATTTGTATTGTGACCGCGTGGCCTCCGCCGTGGGCCGGCTTTCCGTGCGCGCCTTCGGCGATGCCTCCCCGGCGGCGGACGAGGTGGCGCACGCGCTGGGCCGCGGGCTGCAACTCACGAATATTTTACGCGACGTGGCCGAGGACGCTGAGCGCGGGCGCATCTACCTGCCGCGCGAATTTCTGGATGACGCCGGCATACCGCCCGACCCCGCCATAATACTGCAACATCCGGCCCTGCCGCTGGTCTGCGCCCGTGTGGCGGAGATGGCGGAGCAGAACTTCGCCCGCGCCGAGGCGGCAATGCTGCGCTGCGACAAGCAGGCCATGCGCCCGGCCCAAATGATGGAGGCCAGCTACAGGCCGCTTTTAAGCATTTTACGCCGCCGTCATTTCAGTTATGCAGGGAAACGCATTAAATTGCCGAAATGGCGCAAGCTGATTCTGGCGGCGCGCCTGCTGATCAATTGAGGAAATGTCATGAGCGTCCACGTCATCGGTGCCGGGCTGGCCGGTCTTGCCGCCGCCTGCCAGCTCACTGAGCTCGGCCACCATGTCGTGCTGTCCGAGGCCGCGCCCCATGCGGGCGGGCGGGCGCGCTCTTATGACGACAAGCAGCTGGGCTGCCGGATTGATAACGGCAACCACATGCTGCTCTCGGGCAATATCTCCACCCTCTCTTATCTGCACCGCATCGGCGCGCGGCGCTCGCTCAGCGGCCCGGCTGAGCCAGTTTTCCCGTTCCGCGACACCAGCACCGGCGAGAGTTGGACGCTGCGGCTGAACATGGGCGGCTTTCCCTGGTGGGTGTTCTCCCCCGCGCGGCGCGTGCCGGGCAGCAGGCTGTGGCATTACGCGGCGCTGCTGAAGCTGCGCAAAGCCAAGCTTGGCGATCTGGTGGGGCCAATGCTCGGCGGCGCCGGGCCAGTCTATGCCAAATTGCTGGAGCCGCTGGCGATCTCGGCGCTCAACACCATGCCGGAGCGGGCCTCCGCCGCGCCGCTGGCCGCCGTGCTGGCGGAGACGATTGAACGCGGCGGCTATGCCACCTTGCCGCGCTGGGCCAGGTTGGGGCTCTCGGAGACCTTCGTGGACCCGGCGCTGGATTGGCTGCGCGCGCGGGGGGCGGAAATCCGCCTCGGCGAGCGGGTGACCGCGCTGAAACCCGGAGAGGCCACGGTGGTGGCGGTGCCGCCCAGGGCGGCGGCGGAGCTGGTGCCGGGGCTGGTCGTGCCGAACGAGTTCGAATCCATCTGCAATTTGCACTTCAAGTATAAAATGAAACCCGGCGAGACCGGGTTCTGGGGCCTGACCGGCGGCATGGCGGAATGGGTGTTCGCGCGGGCGGAGGTGATCTCGGTCACCATCTCCGCCGCCAACCGCTATGCCGGGATGGAGAACCCGCTGATCGCGGCGCGGGTATGGGCGGAGCTGGCCCGCACTTTCGCCCTTCCGGATGAAACGCCGCCCTGCCGCGTGGTGTGGGAGAAGCGCGCCACCTTCGCCGCCACGCCCGAGCAGCTCAAGCGCCGCCCCGGCACCCGCACCGCCAACCCCAACGTGGTGCTGGCCGGGGACTGGACCGATACCGGGCTGCCCGCGACCATTGAGGGCGCCATCCGCTCCGGCAACGCCGCCGCCATGGCCCTGCTGCACCCGCAAACCTGAGGCAGCGCGCCACCCCCTGGTAAATGCCGCTGAAATTTGTCAAATCCTGAAAAATGAACGCCATCCTCGACACATCCATTGAACGCGCCCGCGCCAGCCTCACCGGCGAGCAACGGGAAGACGGGCATTTCTGCTACGAGCTGGAGGCTGACGCCACCATTCCCGCCGAATATGTGCTGCTGGAGCATTACCTGGACCGCATAGACGAGGCGCTGGAGCGCAAGATCGGCGTGTATCTGCGCCGCATCCAGGGTAATTACGAAACCAACCCGGGCGGCTGGCCGCTCTTCCATGGCGGCAAGTTCGACCTCTCCGCCTCGGTGAAGGCGTATTTCGCGCTGAAGATCATCGGCGACAGCCCGGACGCACCGCATATGGCCCGCGCGCGGGCGGCGATTCTGGCCCATGGCGGGGCGGAGCGCGCCAATGTGTTCACGCGCATCCAGCTGGCGCTATTCGGCGCCGTGCCGTGGCGGGCCTGCCCGGTGGTGCCGGTTGAGGCGGTGTTGATGCCGGACTGGTTCCCCTTCACCATGCGCAAGGTCTCCTACTGGTCGCGCACGGTGATGACGCCGCTGATGTTCCTGACCTCGCGCAAGCCGCTGGCGCGCAACCCGCGCGGCGTAAAGGTGGACGAGCTGTTCCGCACCCCGCCGGAGCAGGTGAAGGACTGGATCCGCGGCCCGTATAAATCCGCCCTCGGCCCGGCCTTCAAAGTGCTGGACGATGTGCTGCGCGTTGCCGAACCATTCTTCCCCAAGGCCACGCGGCAGAAGGCGGAGCAGAAGGCGATTGACTGGACCATCGAGCGGCTGAACGGCGAGGACGGGCTGGGCGCCATTTACCCGGCCATGGCCAACGCGACGATGATGTTCGACTACCTTGGCGACAAGGAGCATTTCGACATCGCCTTCGACTCCGTGAAGAAGCTGCTGGTGGTGAACGAGGACGAAGCCTATTGCCAGCCCTGCCTCTCCCCGGTGTGGGACACGGCGCTGGCCGGGCACGCGCTCATTGAATCCGGCGCCGATGCCGCTACGCTCGCCGCCTGCGACTGGCTGATCCCCCGCCAGGAGCTGAACGTGGTGGGCGACTGGGCGGACAACACCCCCGGCACCCGCCCTGGCGGCTGGGCCTTCCAGTACAACAACCCGCATTACCCGGACGTGGACGACACCGCCGTGGCTGCCATGCTGCTGCACCGCACGGGGGAGGCGAAATATGCCGAATCCATCTCCCGCGCGCGCGAATGGATCATTGGCATGCAATCCACCAACGGCGCCTGGGGCGCGTTTGATATCAATAACGACAACCAATACCTCAACCACATCCCCTTCGCGGACCATGGCGCCTTGCTGGACCCGCCGACGGAGGACGTCTCGGCGCGTTGTATTTCGTTCCTGGCACAGCTCGGCTACGCGGAAGACAAGCCCGCCATTGAGCGCGGGATAAAATATCTGCGCGAGACCCAATGCCCGGACGGCTCCTGGTTCGGCCGCTGGGGCACGAATTATATCTACGGTACGTGGTCGGTGCTCTGCGCGCTCAACGCCGCCGGGGTGCCGCATGACGACAAGATGGTGACACGCGCGGTCTCTTGGCTGATTGCCAAGCAGCGCGCGGATGGCGGCTGGGGCGAGGATTGCGAAAGCTATGGCAACGCCCCGCCCGGCGAGTTCCACGGCTATGCCGAGCAGAGCCTGCCAAGCCAGACCGCCTGGGCCGTGCTGGGGCTGATGGCGGCCGGACTCACGGACCACGATTCCGTGCGCCGGGGCGTGGCCTATCTGCAGGCCTCGCAGGACGAGCAGGGCAGCTGGACCGAGAAAGCCTATAACGCCGTCGGCTTCCCGCGCGTGTTCTACCTGAAATATCACGGCTACCCGCGCTTCTTCCCGCTGCTGGCGCTGAGCCGCTACAAGCAGATGCTGGCCAGCAATGACCGGATGGTGAAGTTCGGGTTTTAGGGGGTTGAGGGTTCTGGTTGCGACCCAAGACGGTCACTCCTGTCGCCTGACGCCCCCCTAAAAGCAGACGGTCGCGCGCTCAATTATCGTGGATAAACCTGAGGGTAGTCATCCCTTTGTGTTGAGCACAAGTCTGCCCGTTGTCCCATAAACGTGGTGTGGTCATATGGCCGTCGACCTATCATCGACGGCCACCACGAGCATAATCAGGTTTTGTTTTTGGCCCGGTGCTTAAGCAGCGCTTTCTCAAATTCACCAACTGCGAACTCGTGGCTGGCTTGGTTCTTGGCCAGCTTCTGAGGGTCGAACCGCGCCATGTCGAGCACGAGGCGGTAGGCCCCGGCAATGTCGCGCAGGTAATTCTTCAGGAACGCCTTGGGGTCTGTGGCCCACACCACGCGCTCATCTTCGATCTCCATCAAGCCTTTTAGGCCGTAAACTAGCGGCATAATTAGGCCATCCGGATAGCGGTAACCGACCGGCCGATTGAGATAGTGGGTAGTGGGCTGCGTGGCCACGTACGCTGCCTTATCCTTAGCCGTTTCGCGTTTGATCGGGTCATAAATCTTGACAATCGTACTTGAGCCAAAACGATAGTTGTTCGAGTTATATGCCTCGGGAAAGTCCTCATAGATCTGGTCGTACAACGCCGGGAGATCGGCCAAAATATCGAAGCAGCTTTTCACCGTGTCATTGTGAAGATCGTGGGTCGGTCCTTCCCCCGCGACGGGTGCGGACACTCCTGGGTGGCGCATGAGCTTATCGAATTGCTTCGAACACTCTCCCTTGTTGCGATAAATGTTCTGCGGCGTGACGCTGATATCCAGCGGCAGCAAGTTCGCCTCGTTAGCCTTGTTTAGAGGGATCCAGGACAGGGCCAGGAGGTCGCGAACTTTGATCGGGCGCGCTTCGCTGCTTTCCCATTCGTTGCTCTTCCACTCGACACGAGCTGCGATATCAGGATCAAGACGGTCCCTGATCTCCGTGTAGAAACCCAGCTTATTTGACTTAGTCTCCTGTGTCAGTTGAGCGTTGTTATTCCGGGCAGCGCAGATATCTAGAACCGACATTTCGAACTGCTGGACGGCCCGCACGTCATCAGGATTAGAAGGCACGAGAAGCTCAACCGGCACCAAGAAGTCGAAGCTATCCTTTTCGTTCTCAAGCTCCTTGCGGTACTCGTTCCAAAGTTCCTTCATATCTTCCCACAGGATGATACGGGCAATCTCTTTCTCTTCGGCTACCGCAGAGAGCATATGTACGCCAATTGCCAACATGTTATGGCCACCATCAAGGATACCCTCGGAGGCAGGATCCTCGAAAGCCAGTTCGAATCGGTTGCGCTGCAAAGCTTCGTATCTGGACGTGCCGATCAAGATCCCTTTGGATTTAAACGGGAAGAGCTCGGGCGTTGTATCCAGCGATTCCAAAATGGCCGTCGTCACGTTCCCGATCTTGGCCGCACGCGGATTCGCGTCGAGAGAGACGTGATCAAACAATCCGTAAAGGTCGCGGCCTCGGACGAAACCCGTGTAGCGCTTAATGCCAGCAATCGAGTTCTCGCTTGAGATCGAGCCCAAACGTTCTTCGTCGCGGGAGCTGGGTTGCTCTGCGACCAACGCGAAACGGATAATCAGTTTAGAGGTATCAGTCATTTCCAGTCCTTCATCATAGAAGAGACTGGTCTCGGACCATCGGGCGCATGAATATGCGTCAACGAAATCAGCATAGCCGACCTAATTCGCTACTTTTCAGTAGCACGATTGCCGAAACCATCTCAGGCTTCTTTTCAACCTCTATCCAGAGGCACTAAAATAGTACCTTCAAGCGGGCTGCTCTGTCAATAGTTGGGCTTCCGTGACAGATCCGCGGCCTGGGAACGTCTGCTATCCCGGCTTCTGCCCGAAACCTGTCAGCCAGCTCTCGGCGTGGCCTCGCCATAAGGCGAATGTCCGATATTTACTTTCCTTGGCTGTAAGCGGACTGGCAGAAATCCACCCGTTTCGGAAATCCCCCACGCCCCCCAGCAGTTGAC
>Ga0255356_1001810_pt1 | contig 13021 bp, 8 predicted proteins | sample HBST100metaG_FD_189944 | JGI IMG/M metagenome (GOLD analysis project Ga0255356, IMG submission 189944) | Peat soil microbial communities from Stordalen Mire, Sweden - H.B.S.T100 | ecosystem: Environmental > Terrestrial > Soil > Wetlands > Peat | place: Sweden: Norrbotten County, Stordalen Mire... | reverse complement strand
GTCCATTATCTCAGTCGTGGACACTTTCCACCTTCAGGTTACACTATCCGAAGCTTGGCCCAGCCGCCAAAATCAAGGAAGGCGGCCAATCTCGGAGGGATACGCCCCACCAGCAGATCAGCGATCTCCTCATTCTCCGCGACCAGTTTGGGCGCAATGAAAAATCAACCCCGATGCCCAAGCCTTCGCGGTTGAAGTCGTCCAGCACATTCAGCAGCCTGAACGCCCGGCCATCCTCCAGCCGGTCCGCCATGAAATCCATCGACCATGAAACGTTTGGCGCTTCCGGCACAGCCAAAGCGTGCGGCTTGTCCCGGCGCAGCCGCTTGCGGGGCTTAATGCGCAGGTTCAGCTCCAACTCACGGTAGAATAGCGATAGCACGTCTCGCTCACGCCAAACGTCCGGCAGGCCAGCGCAATGCTGACCCCGCGCCTCGCCACCGCAGTCTCGGCCATCTCGCGGCGTTGAGATGGCCGAACTATTTTTTCCTAATGCCTCCTTGAGCAACTCGTTCTGCAGGCTCAGCTCGGCAAACATCTTCTTCAGGCGCCGGTTCTCATCCTCAATCGCCTTCATTTGCGACACCATCGAGGCGTCCATCCCGCCATATTTGGCGCGCCACTTGTAGAATGAGGCGTCACTCATGCCGTGCTCACGGCAGCTCTGCCACCGGCACACCACCCTCAGCCTGGCGCAAAATCGCAAGGATCTGCGGCTCGCTATACCTCGGCAACTGCATAAAAATCTCCTCGTGCAGAATGCCGAGAAAATTCTACTTATCAATCCCCTTAAATGCAGGGAGGATTACCCATATGTGTGTCAATCTAAAAGCACATTGCTCACTGATCAAAAACGCTAAAGGATTTAGCCTGAAGCTGACCCCCTCCAAAGAACAGAAAGACCCAGCCTGCAGCATGACGTCCCCGACGAAGCCCCCGACGGCCAACTCGTTGGCAAGTTTTGCGCCCGCTGCGCGCGTGTGGTTCGAAGCGGCGTTTACGTCCCCAACCGCAGTGCAAGCGGCGGCCTGGTCGGTCATCGGTGCCGGCGAAAACGCGCTGGTGATCGCGCCGACCGGCTCGGGCAAGACCCTGGCCGCCTTCATGCTCGCAATCGACCAGCTTTTTCGTGAACTGGAAGCCGCTGCCGAAACAAGGGCCGCGCCCACAAAGACGGCGACACGCATTCTCTATATTTCGCCGATGAAGGCGCTCGGTGCCGATGTCCAGCGCAATCTGCGAATCCCACTCCAAGGCGTTGGGGCGGAACGGAAGCGGCGTGGCGATGTGCACGTGGAAATCTCCGTGGGGATGCGCACGGGTGATACACCGGCAGCCGAGCGGACGAGCCTATTGCGCCGGCCGCCCGATATCCTGATCACCACGCCCGAATCTCTCTATTTAATGCTGACCTCCAAGGCTCGCGAGACCCTGCGTGGCGTGCGCACTGTAATTGTCGATGAGGTTCATGCCGTGGCCGGCACCAAGCGCGGCGCGCATCTGGCGCTGAGCCTGGAACGTCTGGATGCGCTGCTGGCGGCGCCAGTTCAGCGGGTCGGGCTGTCGGCGACCGTGCACCCGGCCGATCAGGTAGCGCAATTTCTGGGCGGAGACCGGCCGGTTACGGTGGTAAATCCACCTTCCAGCCGCTGGCTCGATCTCAAGATCGTAGTCCCCGTCGAGGACATGAGCGACATTCCAGCGCGTGGCAGCCAACCCGGCGACGGAGATCAGCAAAACGGGCGGACGGGATCGATCTGGCCGCATGTCGAGGCCAGCATCCTCGACCAGATCCTTGCCCGCCGCGCGACGATCATCTTCGCCAACTCGCGTGGCCTTGCCGAGAAGCTCACGGCAAGGCTCAACGAACTCTACGCCGAGCGATTCGCGCAAGATGCGCTTCCGCAGACCATCGATCCACCCATTCATTACGCCTCAGTCTCCGGCGGCACGGAAAAACGCTCGGCGGGCACGCCGCCGCTTATCGCGCGGCCTCATCATGGCTCGGTCTCGAAGGAGCAGCGCCGCGAAATCGAAAGCGCCCTCAAATCCGGCACATTGCGCTGCGTTGTCGCGACATCAAGTCTGGAGCTTGGTATCGACATGGGGCTGGTCGATCTGGTGATTCAGGTCGCGGCGCCGCCTTCGGTGGCGAGCGGCTTGCAACGGGTGGGCCGCGCCGGACATCAGGTCGGCGGCATATCGTCCGGGCTAATCTATCCGCGCACGCGGCGCGATCTGGTCGATGCCGCCGTCACCGCTGAAGCCATGCTCGCCGGCCGCATCGAGACGACCGATCCACCCCGCAACCCGCTCGACGTGCTGGCACAGCAGACGGTCGCGGCGGTCGCCATGTCGCCCCTCAACGCCGAGGACTGGTATGCGACCGTGCGGCGCGCGGCGCCGTTCCGGACCCTGCCGCGTAGCGCGTTCGACGCGACGCTCGACATGCTTGCCGGACGCTACCCATCCAACGATTTCGCCGCGTTCCGTCCACGTCTGGTCTGGAACCGCGAGACCGGCATGCTGACGCCGCGGCCCGGCGCCCAGCAGCTTGCCGTCATTAGTGGCGGCACCATCCCAGACCGGGGAATGTTCACCGTCATCCTCCCCGAAGGCGAGGAGCGAGCCGGATCGCGGCGCGTCGGCGAACTCGATGAGGAGATGGTCTACGAATCCCGTGTGAACGACATCATCACCCTTGGCGCAACCTCCTGGCGCATCGGCCAGATCACCAACGATCAAGTGATCGTGACGCCAGCGCCAGGCCGCTCCGCCCGGCTGCCCTTCTGGCACGGCGACGGTGCCCAACGGCCCGCCGAACTTGGCGAAGCGATTGGGGCTTTCCTGGCCGTGCTCGACGCCGGGACGCATGACGGGACCGAAGATGGCGGCCTTGCCCCCCAGCCGGCGGCGAGGCTGAAAGCGGCCGGGCTCGACACGAACGGGATCGCCAATCTGGCCAAGCTTATCGCCGAGCAACGTGAGGCAACCGGCGTGCTGCCGACGGACCGGACATTGGTGATCGAACGCTGCCGCGACGAGGTCGGCGATTGGCGGGTCATTCTGCACTCGCCCTATGGGCGCCGCGTGCATGATCCCTGGGCGTTGGCGATCGCGGAGCGCATTCGCCGGCGGCTGGGGATCGATCCTTCGGTGATCGCCAGCAATGACGGGATTATCGCCCATATGCCCGACACTGCCGGACGGGTGCCAGGCGCGGAATTATTCGTATTCGACCCGGACAAGCTGCGGCAAGCTGTAACCGGGGCGGTAGGGAGTTCGGCCCTGTTCGCCGCCCGTTTCCGCGAATGCGCCGCGCGCGCGCTGCTTTTGCCGCGCCGTGCGCCCGGCCGCCGCTCCCCCCTCTGGCAGCAGCGGCTGCGCGCGGGCCAGCTGCTGGAAATCGTGCGGGAATATCCGGATTTCCCGATCCTGCTTGAGACCGCCCGCGAATGCCTGCAGGACGTTTACGATCTCGCCGCACTCGACAGGCTGGCGCGCCGCCTCAATGACGGCACGGTCAGCATCGTGGAGGTAACAACCGAGACTCCATCCCCTTTCGCGGCAAGCCTGCTGTTCGGCTATGTCGCGGAGTTCATGTACGCAACGGATGCGCCCATCGCCGAACGGCGAGCCTCGGTGCTGTCGCTGGACAGCGGACTGCTCGCCGACCTTCTCGGCCAATCTGATTTCGGCGAGCTTCTCGACCCCGTGATCGTTGACCGCATCGAGAGCGAGCTTCAACGCTTGGCGCCGGATTACCAGGCAAAGGGGTGTGAAGGCGTGGCCGATCTGCTGCGCGAACTCGGCCCGTTATCGGCGGAGGAAGTGGCGCGGCGTCTCACCGGCGATAATGCCGAGGCGCATCTGACCGCGCTCGAGGCCGAGCGCCGGGCAATTCGGGTGCCAATTGCCGGCGAACCGCGCTGGGCTTCCACCGAGGATGCCGCCCGGCTGCGCGATGCGCTCGGCGTGACGCTGCCTGTTGGCATATCCGGCATATTCCTGCGGCCTGCCGCCGATCCGCTCCGCGACCTGATCGCGCGATACGCGCGCACGCATGGGCCGTTTACGACCGGCACGGCCGCGCGCCATTTCGGCCTTGGCGCCGCAGTGGCGGACGCGGTGCTGGAGCGGCTATGTGAGCAGGGTAAGCTGCTCAAGGGGAATTTCGGTATCGAGCGCCGGCTGGAAGCACGGGATACTCCCGTGCCCGGCGCCAATCCCCTGGCTTGCCACGAATGGGTGGCTGATGACGTGTTCCGGCGGCTGCGGCTGCGTTCCCTGCAAGCCGCGCGCGAGGCTGCCAGTCCAGCCACCCAGGACGCCTATGTGCGCCTTCTGCTGGAGCGCCACGGCCTCATTGCCGAGACCGTCAGCCATCCCCCCATGAGCCAAGCCGGAGGCGTGCTGGAAGGGCTTGATGGCACCGCCCGCGTCATTGAACAACTCGCTGGCGTGGCCTTGCCGGCCTCGTTGTGGGAGAGCCAAATCCTGCGCGCCCGCGTGCGCGGCTACACGCCCGCCATGCTGGACGAGTTGCTCGCCACCGGGGCGGTTTTGTGGTCCGGCCACGGCCAGCTCGGCGAGGAGGACGGTTTGGTTTCCCTTCATCCCCGGGACTTCGCCGCCGAAACCCTGCCAGCTCGACCGGATGCCGATGCCACGGCGAAGCTGTCGCCTCTTCAGCAATCAATCCTCAGCATTCTTGCTGATGGCGGGGCTTATTTCGCGCGCCAGCTCGTGACATTAGCTTATGCCCGGCTGGCGGACAGGTCAGCCGGAACCTCGGATAACGGCCTCTCCTTGCTGGCGGCCAGCCTCGGCGCGGAGCTATGGGATCTCGCCTGGGCAGGATACGTCACCACCGATACCTGGTCTCCGCTGCGCGTGCTCTCGGGCCCGCGCGCGCCACACCGCTCCCACGCTCCCCATATGTCCCGCCGGCGCGGGGGAATTCGCGGCTTCCCCTCCTTCGAGAGGCTGAGGCCAGCTCACGCCTCAACATCCCGCCCATTGATGACGCTTGGCGATCCGGCCCTGGCAGGCCGCTGGTCACTATTGCAACACGAGCCGGTCAGCGGCACCTGTCGCGCTTTGGCGCTGGCCGATGGCCTTCTTGATCGTTATGGCATCGTCACACGCGGCGCGGCCATCACGGAAGATGTGCCTGGCGGCTTCCCTGCGCTCCAGCCAATTTTCCGGGGCCTGGAGGATGCCGGGCAGGTGTTGCGCGGCCGTTTCGTCGAAGGGCTGGGCGCCGCCCAGTTCGCGGAACGGGCAACCATCGACCGGCTTCGCGAACTGGCGGAAGCACGGCCCGCCGAACCCGTTCCAGTCGCGCTTTCTGCCAGCGACCCGGCCAACCCCTTCGGCACGATCCTGCCATGGCCTCCCCACAAATCCACAACCCGCCCGACCCGCCGGAGCGGCGCGTTCGTCGTGATTTCCGGCGGACGTCTCATGCTTTATCTCACCCAGGGCGGGCGTAACCTGCTGACTTATACCGATATAGATGCCCCCGCCACGCTGACCTCAAGCCTGGCGGCACTCTCAGCCGCGCTGAAGCGCGAAAAGTATCTCATGTTTACGCTAGAGATGATTGACGATCGTCCCGCCAGGGTGACAGGTCTGGGGGATGCCCTGCGCGCCGCCGGTTTCTCTATGGTTCCAAAGGGCCTGGGCTGGCATGGATAGCATGAACTGTTGATTTCCACTGAGAAGTGTTGGGCCGTTCCACCCCAACGCTTCTCAGTGGAAATCAACATCGCAGCATCCGCACCATATCTTTCTTTCAAATCGAGAAGTATTATTTTTACCGTTTCAACGGGAAACCCGACATATCCCATTCCACGCCCTTAGGCGTCATTCGCCAGGACCGAGGCTCTTTCCAGAGAGCAGACATTATTCACGCTGGGACAGACCGGTCAGCCAATTTCAGAAACTGTCGGATATTAGTCGCTAGATCGCGAGCCGTCCGTGCCGCCCCCATTAGCGTTGCCGAGCCAGGGCCAGTCCAGTCGCCGTAGCCCGCCAGCCATAGGCGTGACTCTTTGATCGATTGCTGGTTTTCGAGCTTCACTTTTCCATCGGCCTCAACGATACCAAGCGGGCGCAAGTGGTCGAGCGCGGGGCGGAACCCAGTACACCAGATGATGGCATCAACGGCCATTTCTGACCCATCCGGCCAGATGACGCCTGTGGCAGTCATCCGCTCGAACGAGCGCACCGAGGAAAGATCGCCACGCTCACGCGCCGCCTTCACAGGCGGCACCATCACGATATCCCCAATGCCGCCCACAGGCGGAGCGGCAGGCCCCGCCTTCATGCGGGCAACGGCGCGTTGGAACAGTACGCGTCCATCAACGTCGTCAGGGAGAAACAGCGGCTCGTGAGTAGTAACCCACAGGGCGCGCGCCACGACCGAGACCTCTGCCATGATCTGGGCACCGCTATTGCCGCCGCCAACCACGAGTACGGTCTGCCCCGTGTAGTCTTCCGGCCGCAAATAATGCGCAGAATGCAGCTGGGTTCCCTTGAAAAGATCCCTTCCCGGGATGTCCGGAATGAATGGGTGTGACCAGGTGCCAGTTGCGCTGACGGCAAGTTTGGCTGCAAAGCGCCCCGTGTCGGCCACCAATTCCAGATGATCGTGTGCCCGCTCTACTGTATCCACGTGCACCGGGCGCCGGATCGGCAATTGGTAACGCCCCTCGTAGCGGGTCAGGTAGTCGAGGACATCATCACGCGTCGGATAACCTTCATGCGCTGGCGGTGGCATGAGCCAACCGGGCAGCGAGCTGTAGTCGGCGGGGGAGAACAGCCGCAAGGCGTCCCAGCCATGTCGCCAGGCCCCTCCAGGCCCATGTTCGGCATCGAGGATCAGAAAATCCAACCCGGCGCGGCGAAGATAGTAGCCTAGCGAAAGCCCCATTTGCCCACCGCCGATAACGATGATGTCGTGGTTTTCCATGTCAGGAGTCTTTCTTCTGGTATTCTGGGGGCTACGGCTGGCCGCCGGCAAAGTTGATCTGTGCCATATGGCGGGACGAGGTGCCAGACAGTAATAAGAGGGGACTTTGCTGACGCGCTTCTGAGCCGCTCAAAAATTGCCCAGGCGGCCGCCAATCGGCCTCCTACACCACCAGCGGAGGCACGAGCGGGTGGCGTCCGGCCCATTTGCCAAATCGACCCAAACCAAGGCCTTGTGGGCGTCCCGGATGCAGACAGTCGCCTGGGAATCCAGTCGGAGGAGAAACTCGGCGGCCTCCATGGAGGCCGGCACTTCCCCTATCTGTGTTCTATTCAACCTCGTCCCGGACATCCGTCAGCAGCGGCACGGATGGATAGGGGTCCTCTTCAGCTCCCGGTTTGGCCGGTGGGTGGATCAGTTCCTCCAGCCGCGCCTTGGCGGCGGCGAATCCCGTTCCGTTGAAATGCTCCGTCCGCCGGGGACGTTCGATCGGCACCTCGATCAGCTCCTGCAGCCTGCCCGGATGGGCGGAGAGGACGAGGATGCGGTCCGCCAGAAAGATGGCTTCGTCGAGATCGTGTGTGATGAAGATGACGGTGATGTCCACCTTCTTCCATATCTCCAACAGGTAGGACTGCATACGCGCGCGGGTCTGCGCGTCCAATGCGGAGAAGGGCTCGTCCATCAGCAATATCCGCGGGCGGTTGACGAGGGCGCGGATGATGGCGACGCGCTGCTTCATGCCGCCGGAGAGCTGGTGCGGGTAGGCGTCCGCGAATTTTTCCAGACCGATGAGGCCGAGCCACTCATTGGCCTGCTGCTCGGCCTCGGCGCGGCTGATATTGTTCATGCGTAGGCCAAACATCACGTTCTTGCGCACCGTGAGCCAGGGGAAGAGCGTGTAGCCTTGGAAGACCATGCCACGCTCGCGTCCCGGCCCCTTCACGGGGTGGCCATCGAGCAGCACCTGACCACCGCTTGCCGTCTCCAGCCCCGCCAGAATCCGCACCAGCGTGGATTTGCCGCAGCCCGAAGGGCCGATGATGCAGAGGAACTCGCGCCGGTGGGTCTTGAAAGAGATATCATCCAGCGCCGTGACTTCGCTTTTGCCGGTCTGAAATTTTTTTGTCAGCCCTTTAACCTGGAGGATGACGTCGCGCGCCTTCATCCGGTCAAGACGGTCTTTTACCGCCTGAGGCTGGTCGAGATAGGAGACGGTCTCAGACATTCGATTCGGCCCTTTCGGCGGACTTGTCAGGTAGAGGCACGGTCCCAGGGGAAGAGCTTGCGGCCGAAGGCGGCGAGGATCAGGTCAGTCCCCAGGCCGAGGATGCCGATCATGGCGATGGCGGCGTAGACGTTGGCGTAATGCTGGTAGCGCGATTGCTGCGTGATGAAGAGCGAGATACCTGTCGTCGCGCCGATGAGTTCCGCGACGATGAGGTAGGTCCAGGCCCAGCCGAGTAGGATGCGCTGGTCGCGGTAAAGGTCCGGCAGGACGCTGGGGATGACGACCTTGGTGAGCAGACGGAGATTTTTCGTGCCCAATGTCAGCGCCGCCTCGACCAGCGAGAAATCCGCCTTACGGGTGGTGTTGGCGATGATCAGAATCTGCTGGAACAAGGTGCCGATCACGATGATGGCAATTTTCGGCCCCGCATAGATGCCAAGCACCGCCACGGCAAGCGTACCGAAGGCGGGCGCAGGCAGATACCGAAAAAATTCCACGAAGGGTTCGACCAGCCGTGCCGTACCGCTATGCGCGCCGCAAAGAATGCCAACCGGCACACCGATGAGGGAGGAAATGACAAAACCCCAGAAGATGGTCTGTATGCTTTGCCAAAGACTCTGGTGCAGCCATAAACCGTTCTGATCCGCCGGCGGCGTGGTGAAGGAAACGTAGAAGGCCGAGAGAACGTCACCCGGCGCCGGAAGATAGACAGGGTTGCAGGGCGTGCCCGCGGGCGGCGTGGTGTTGTTGGTTTTCGCGTTGGCGATCTCCTGCGCGAAGGTGGCCTTGTCCACCCTCATGCCGGGCATGAAATAATCCACATCGCCAGGGTCGGAAATCAGAACGTCAGGGTGCCAGATAAACGGCACGTAGCTGACGGCGGACCAGATTGCGAGCGGCAGCAGGAAGGAACAGACCGCCAGGACGATGCGCAGACGGCGGGAGAGCGGCGCGCGTACCCGGAACCATTGTCCGGGTATGGCGTCGCCGGTTTCAGCCTCGGATGCCGAGCGTGCAACAGCGTCCGAGACCTTCAGCATTCAGTTGCCCTCCTTGTAGGACACGATCAGCGACGGGGCGACATATTCGCTGATGTCCTGCGGGGTTTTGTATACGCCGTTGCGGACGTTGAAGCTGTCTGCGTTTTCGTCCGAACCGTAAATGGAGGAAAGCTCGTCCGTCTTCACGAAGGCCGCCTTGGCTTCCGTGAGGCTGAGCAGATGCGTGCCTTTGACGTAACGCTGATAGATCTGTGGCGTCACGCCGTCGCGCGCGGCCATGATCTTGAGCGCGTCGTCATGCGTCTTCGGGTCGTTCACATAGGCCAGCACGCGGTACCAGACCTGGATGACCTTCAGCCAATCCTGCGGCCGCTGCTGCAGGCTTTCGGGAGAGACGGCGAGACCGTCGAAGATCAGGCCTGGCGCCTGGGCCGAGGTATAGACTGCGCGCGAGCCGGGCAACGCCATCCGCGCCTGGTCCGCGATGGGCTGCCACACGCCGATGGCAGCGACCGAACCGGAGCCGAGCACCTGCGGCGTGTTGTTGGTGACCGTGTTCACCAACGTGACGGAATCTAGCGACATACCGTTCGCCTTCAGCGCATGTTCGAGCAGGAGATGTTCAACCAGGCCGACCTCGATGCCAATTTTCTGCCCGGCCAGTTGCTTGACGCTGGTGATACCGGGCTTGGCGAGAATCTGGTCGTTGCCGCTGGAATAGTCGGTGAGCATGATCAGTACGTTCTTGGCGCCGTTCGCGCCGACCGAAAGACCGTCGCCGTTAGCGATGAAATCGCCGTCCAGCTTGCCGGCGGAGAAGGCGTCAAGCGAGGCAGAGTAGTCGAACCATTGCATATTGACATCGACACCCGCCTCCTTGAACCAGCCCTTATCGATGGCGATCTGCCATGGCGTCCATCCGGGCCAGTCGGAGAAGCCGATCTTGAGCGGCGCTTCCGCCTTGGCCGGGGCCAGGGCGGTGCCGAGCGCAATTGCCGCGGCGGTGAAGATGGTGGCAAATCTGGAAGTCCGCTTCATGGTAAACCTCGCAAATGGCGGCTGGGATTTATGAACAGTCTTGTCATTGGACGACGCAAAAACGATGCCAGAAGCCGCATCAGAACTCCTGCAGATTATCGCGCAGCAATTGGTGCCTGTATGCGGTGCGTGTGAGGCCGAGCTTCTGCAGTTCCGGCACCAGACCGTCCGCGACCTCCACGAGATAGCGGCGACCGACGCGCAGGATGGGGGTGGTGATGAGGAACCCGTCGCCGCCGACTTCCTCCATCACGTCGCCCATGCGCGCGGCGATCGATTTCGGCGTGCCGATAAGTTCGACCGAGGAGCAGAGGCCGCCGGCACCGTCCACCACAAGCTGTCGCAACGTCTTGCCGCTGCCCCATTGTTGAAACTTGTCGAGCGAGCCTTGTTCGCCATTGGTGATCAGCCGTTCGGGCAGAGGTTTGTCGAGATCGAACTTTGAAAAATCGATATCGGTGATGGCAGAAACCGAGACCAGCATGTCGTCAATGAAATAAGGGGCATTCAGCATGCGGTCGTGCTTCTCGTGCGCTTCCGCTTCGGTCTCGCCTAAGGTGGGCGTGACGCAGAAGAGAATCTTGATGTTGTCCGGATCGCGGCCGATCGCTTCGGCCCGGCCGCGAATGTCATCGCGGAAAGCCTTCATGTCCGCGATGCCACTGGCGACGGAGACAATGGAGTCCGCGTGTTTGGCGGCAAAGTCGCGCCCGCGCGGAGACGCGCCGGCCTGCACATAGACAGGCCGCCCCTGCGGTGAGCGCACCGTGTTGAGCGGGCCGCGTACTTTGAAGAATTTGCCCTGATGGTTGATCGGGTGAACCTTGGTGTGATCGGCGTAGCGTCCGGCGTCGCGGTCCAGCACCACGGCGCCTTCCTCCCAACTATTGAACAGCTTGCCCATGACATCCATGTATTCTTCGGCCATTTCGTAACGCAACTCGCGTGCCGGGAGCTTGTCGAGGCCAAAATTCTGCGCGGCGAGGTCCTCCGCGCTGGTTACCACGTTCCAGCCAAAACGGCCTTTGGTCAGGCTGTCCACCGTGGAACAGAGCCGAGCCAGCAGGAAGGGTGGATAGGCGAGTGTGGACATGGTGGCGACGACGCCAAGATGTTTCGTTGCCATGCCCATGGCGACAGCGAGCGGCGCCGGGTCATGCTTCGGCACCATCACGCCGGCGCTTAACCCAAGCTCGCGTGAACCGCCATAGGTTTCCGAAACCATTAGCTTATCCTCGATCATGATATAATCGAAGCAAGCGCGTTCGAGCGTCTGTGCCATCTCGATATAGAACTGCCCGTCCCACGGGGAGCCGCCTTGGCCGAATGGCTCGCGCCATTCGTCTGGCGTAAAGTTCATAAACCAACCAAGATGAAATTTCTTGCGTGCCATGTTTGGTTCCCATCGAGAGGGGAATACGCATACGCCGACGCCGGCCGGAGATTTTACGTGCTTCCTTGAAACTAGCCAGATGCTCTTTATTAAACAGTTGTTCAATTACTTCCGTCAAGCATGTATGCTGTAAAAAACAGCGGGGGTTTGGCCGCGCCCTTTGGAATCTAATCAGATTGAGTTATAAATAGGCAGTTTGGTGCAAATAATGTATGCAGACAACAACGAGACTATGCGGCGAGGGAGGACATGCGGTCCATGACGGCCAAACAAACGCGCAAGCGGCTGGACCCGGCCGTGCGCGCGGAACACATACTGAGCGTGGCGCTGAAACTGTTCGCTGAGCGGCATTACAGCACGGTTTCCATGCGCGACATCGCCGAGGCGTGCGGCATCAATGCCGGGCTGATCTATTACTATTACGAGAGCAAGGGTGAATTACTGCGCCGCGCGCTGGGCCATGCCATCACGGAGCTGCAATCGGGTTATGATGCGGGCGTGCATCTGGACCCTGTACAGGAACTCCTCTCATGGCTGCGGATGCATGTGCCAATCGCGCCCATGCTGACCCGCATGGTAAAGATCATGGCAGATTATGCCGCATCCAATATCCGCGACGAGACGACCGACCGGATGATCCTCGATTTTTACATGCGAGAGCAGAATTTTCTGGAAAGCTGCCTGCGGCGGGGGATCGCGCAGAACCTGTTCCGCGCCGTGGACGTGGCGCAGACGGCACGCGCCTTCAGCTTGCAACTGGACGGAATATTTTATGCGTCACAGGCGCGCGGAGACGAGCGGATCGCCCAGGATATCGAGAATCTATGCGCCATCGCCGCAAGCCCCGCGCTGGCGGTTACGCGCTAAGACGAATTGACATTCACCTTAGCGCGATCATGATGGCTGCGATGAAGGTGAAGCCTTTGAAGTGAATGGTTCGCCTTCTATGTGCTTCTCGCCACGGCCGATGTGCTCTCCGTCCTTTCGCCCTCAGCGCCGAACAAGGCGCCCCGTACAGCTTCAAGCAGGGTACGATGAAGCTCCTCGTGTATTATCCAGCCGGTATGGATGCGCCTTGAACGGCTGATCAGTCCTTGCCCAGGGCCGCGCGCAACGAGCCTAGAGCATGATGACTCTAAGTTGACGCATAACCTGAATTGACGAGGTATCTCTGGCATTCATCTGCGGGGAAGAGTTCGAGGAGCTTACCGATACTTTTCCATGTATCTTCGACCGTTCGTTTTGCTGCCTTACGGTAACCGTTGCGAGATCCTCACGGCGCTGGGCGGGGTTTTACCGTGATACCTCTGCGACGCGCTGGGGCATCCAGAAGTCTCTGATTGATGGCACGACGATGGGTATGTCGTGATAGGCGTCTGTGA
>Ga0255356_1001809_pt1 | contig 13028 bp, 11 predicted proteins | sample HBST100metaG_FD_189944 | JGI IMG/M metagenome (GOLD analysis project Ga0255356, IMG submission 189944) | Peat soil microbial communities from Stordalen Mire, Sweden - H.B.S.T100 | ecosystem: Environmental > Terrestrial > Soil > Wetlands > Peat | place: Sweden: Norrbotten County, Stordalen Mire... | reverse complement strand
GCCCTGCCCGAGGACGCGCTGCCGCCGGGAGCCAAGGGCATCGCCGCTCCGGTGCCGGGCAGCATCTGGCAAGTGCTGGTCGAGCCCGGCCAGAGTGTCCGCGCGGGCGAGACGGTGATGATCGTCGAATCCATGAAAATGGAGGTGCGCGTTATTGCCGCCGCCAGCGGGCGCATCGGCGCCATCACCACCGCCCCTGGCCAGGTGGTGCGCGCGGGCCAGCGCCTTGGTGTTATTCTTCCGGAGTCTGCCGCATGATCCCCGATCTTCTCGAATTTTCTACCCTGCAAGCTGCCTACAAGGCAGGTACACTCACACCCAAAACACTCGTGCAAGCCCTCTACGCGCGCATCGCCGCGTACCCGGACAAAGCGGTGTTTATCTCGCTCGTGCCGGAGGCCCACGCCCTGGCTGCCCTGCCCGCCGACACCTCCCTTCCCCTCTATGGCATCCCCTTCGTGGTAAAGGACAATATCGACGTCGCGGGCATGCCCACCACCGCCGCCTGCCCAGACTTCGCCTACACCGCCGTGCGGGACGCCACCGTGGTCGCCAAACTGAAAGCAGCGGGCGCGATCCTGCTCGGCAAGACCAATCTCGACCAGTTCGCCACCGGGCTGAACGGCACACGCTCGCCTTACGGTGCCCCGCGCTCGGTGTTCAACGCTGACTACATCTCCGGCGGCTCCTCCTCCGGCTCCGGCGTGGCTGTGGGGGCCGGGCTGGCGGCATTCTCGCTGGGCACGGACACTGCCGGCTCCGGCCGCGTGCCCGCCGCGTTCAACAACATCATCGGGCTGAAGCCGAGCATCGGGCGCATCAGCGCCGCCGGTGTGGTGCCCGCCTGCAAGAGCCTGGACTGCGTGGCGGTGTTCGCCAACAGCGCGGCGGACGCCATGGCCGTGCTGCACGTGGCGGAGGGCTATGACGAGGCCGACGCCTATTCCCGCCCCCCGCGCGAGGTGAGGCTGCCCACCACCCCCAAGCTCGGCGTACTGGTGGAGAAGGACCAGGAGTTGCCCGCCGAAAACGCCGCACTCTACCAAGCGGCAATCGCCAAGGCGCAAGTCCTGGGCTTTGAAATCACGGAAATTGACTACACCCCGCTGCGCGAGATCGCATCCCTGCTTTATGGCGGCGCGTTCGTGGCTGAGCGTCTGGCCGCGATCAAGCCATTCTTTGAAGCACATGCGGAGGCGGTGAATCCGGTGGTGCGCCAGATTATCGGCGGCGCGGAAAAATTCTCGGCGGCGGATGCGTTCGCGGACATCTACAAGGTTCAGGCGTTGCGCCACGCCGCCCTGGCTGAACTCGCCAAATGCGATGCCCTGCTGCTACCCACCACCCCCGCCATCTTCACCGTGGCGGAGATGCTGGCGCAACCCATCAAGCATAATTCCACGCTGGGCCTGTATACGAATTTCGTGAATCTGCTGGATCTCGCCGCCATTGCCCTGCCTGCGGGCTTCGGCTCCACAGGGCTGCCCTTCGGCGTCACCTTCATCGGGCCCGCCTTCTCCGAAGCATCGCTCGCCAGCTATGCCTCTGCCCTGCATGAGGCCCTGGGCACCGGGGCGGGGGTGAATAAGCTGCCGCCCCAGCGGGGCTACACCGCCCCCTGGCCAGAGGAATTCACCATCGTCGTCGCCGGGGCGCATCTCTCCGGCATGGTACTTAACCATGAACTGGTTAATCTTGGCGCGCGCCTCCTTACCGCCACCACCACAGCGCCCGAATACAAACTCTTCGCCCTGGCCACCACGCCACCTAAACCCGGCCTGGCCCGTGCCCCAGGCTTTAGCGGCACCGGCATCGCCGTGGAAGTCTGGGCCCTCACGCCGGAAGCCTTCGGCCGCTTCATCGCCGCCCTGCCAGCGCCCATGGGCATTGGTAAAGTGACGCTGGCTGACGGTTCGGTGCATCCGGGCTTTCTGTGCGAGGCCCATGCGCTGGAAGGTGCCGCCGACATCACCAGCTTCGGCGGCTGGCGCGGCTATATCGCTAGCCGATCCTGAACAAAGCCGCCTCCGCAGGCAGTTCCACCCCGGGCAGATTGCCGGGGTTGGGCTCCGGCGGTAGCACTTGCATCCGCACCGGCAGCACCCCGGTCCAGACCGGGAAATCCGCATCCTCGTCATCGTCCGGCTGACCACCGCGCAGCTTGGCCGAGGCCTCGGTGATGGGCATGGTCAGCACGGTGGTCGCCTTCAGCTCCTTCTCCGTCACTGGGCGTAGGCGCTCCCACTGGCCGGGGATGGTCTTGTTCACCATATTGCGCAGCTGCGCCGCCTTCTCGGCTGGGTCCTCCAGCTTGCGCGGGCGCCCAAAGATCATCACCGAGCGATGGTTGATGTTGTAGTTATAGGCTGAGCGGGCCATCACCAGACCATCATAGATGGACACGGTAACGCACACATCCTGCGTCTCCGCCGCCCCCAGCATCCGGCTCGCCGCCGAACCGTGCCAAAAAATATAGTCGCCATCGCGCCATTGCAGCGTGGGGGTAACAAAGGGCGCGCCGTTGAACACGTAACCGACATGACATAGCGGCATGGCGTCCAGAATGGCGTGGATCGTCTCCGGTGCGTAATCCGCGATGTGGTTGTAGCGCTTAACGCGCGCGCGCTCGCTCGGGGCTTCAGACATGGCAGACTCCATTCAGATAACGGTTGCGGCCAGAAGGCCCTCAAGATTTTCGTTCATCCGGGCGGCGGCAATGCGGAAGGCTGGCAGCCGGGCAGCGACATCCGCCTCCAGGCTTGCGGCGGCGCCCCCCAAAGCACGCTCCAGGCTCGCCTGATATTCCGGCACCGCGCCCCATTCCGCCACCGTGCTGGGGGTGATTTCCACATGATACTGAAAGCCATAAGCGTGCTTGCCCCAGCGTATGGCCTGGGTTGGGCAGGCGGCGTTACGCGCCAGCACCACAGCCCCCGCGGGCAAGGCGGAAGCCTCCGCCCCGTGCCACTGGAAAGTCTCTATAACCTCAGGGAATCCCGCAAGCAGCCGGTCCGCCCGTCCCTCCGCCGTCAGCTCCACCTGAGTCAACCCCACCTCGGGGGTTGCCATAAGCCCCACCACGCCGCCCAGCGCCACGGTCAGCAATTGGTGGCCAAAACAGATGCCCAGATAAGGCCGCCCAAGCTCCTTCACCCAGCGGCGGATGGCCGCGATCTCGGGCACCAGCCAGGGGTGCTTGTCCGCTTCCCAAACATCCATCGGCCCGCCCATCACCACCAGCAGGCTGTATAGTTCCAGATCCGGTATGGTGCCGCCCTCATCCAGCTCCACCACATCCCATTCATGCCCGGCCTCAGCCCAGAACTCCCGGAATACACCGGGATGCTCGACCGCAAGGTGCTGAAAAACCAGGATACGCATGTCCACTCCATCATTCGTTGCCACCAGCTTGCCGCCCCCCGCGCGGGGCTAACAGGGCCAATACGCAACCATGTGTGGTGCCAATGCAGAATCGGCCTTTTTCCGTGCCAGGCACCGTGCCAAGCTGACCGCGTGAAGAAAAGAGCCTCCTTCGGGTCCCTGATCGCCTTTACCCTTGATTCCACGCGGCCCGAGCCGGTCTACCGCCAGCTCTACACGCAGCTCCGGGGCGCCATCGTCAGCGGCAGACTGCCCGCGGAAACCCGCCTGCCCGCCAGCCGCGTGCTCGCCGCCGAGCTGAAGCTCTCCCGCAACACCGTGACCGCCGCCTTCGACCTGCTGAACACCGAGGGCTATATCCTCACCCGTATCGGCGACGGCGCCTATGTCGCCGGCATTTTGCCCGAGGAGCGGATGCTCCCCCACGCGCACGCCGCGCGCACGGTGGAAGCCCCGCCCGGCCTCTCCACGCGCGGCAAGCTGCTCACAGATCTCTCCGTCACAGCCGGCGCCTCCCTGCCCGTGCCCTTCACCGCCGACCTCCCGGCCTTCGACGCCTTCCCTCTGGATGCCTGGGCCAAGCTGATGGTGCAGAGCTGGCGCCAAGTGCAGCCAGGCATGCTGGGCTATGCTGACCCCGCCGGGTATGAGCCTCTGCGCGAGATGATCGCCCAGCATCTGCGCGCCGCCCGCTTCCTGCAATGCACCGCACGCGAGATCATTATGACCTCCGGCTCCCAGCAATCGCTGGATCTGCTGGCCCGGGTACTGCTGGACCAGGGCGACGCCGTGTGGATTGAGGACCCAGGCTATATCGGCGCGCGCAGCGCCTTCATCGCGGCGGGCGCGCGGCTGGTGCCGGTGCCGGTGGATGCTGACGGGCTGAACGTAGCCAGAGGCGCCGCGCTGGAGCCTAGGCCAAGGCTGATCTTCATCTCCCCCTCCCGCCAATATCCGCTGGGCATGACCATGAGCATGGCACGGCGGCTGGAGCTGCTGGATTTCGCCGCCTCCTGCGGCGCCTGGGTGGTGGAGGATGATTACGACAGCGAATTCCGCTATCGCGGCGCGCCGCTGCCCGCGGTGCAGAGCATCGACCGCTCGGGCCGGGTGATTTACCTGGGTACGTTCAGCAAATCGCTGCTGCCCAGCTTCCGGCTTGGCTTCCTCGCCGTGCCGCCTGCTTTAGGTGCGGCCTTCACCAATGCCAAGGGCGTCATCGACCGCCACCCGCCGCTGCTGGAGCAGATGACGCTGCTGGCCTTCATGAAATCAGGGCAGTTCGCGGCGCATATCCGCCGCATGCGCCAGCTCTATGAGGAGCGGCAGGGCATCCTCATCCGTGAGATCGAAACCCGCCTCGGCGGCTTCCTGCGCGTGGAACCGGCGGAAACCGGGGTGCATCTGGTGGGCCATCTGCCGGAGGGCGTGGACGACCGCGAATTCTGCGAGGCGGCGGGGGCGGCGGGCATCTCGTTGCGCCCGCTCTCCATGTACTACCTCACCCCGCCGCGCCGCAGCGGGGTGATTCTGGGCTTCGCCGCCATCCCGCCCAAGCGCATCGCCTGGGGCATGGAAAAACTGGCGGCGATCGCGAAGCAGTTCAGTCAGCCAGCGCCTTAGCCACGCTCTCGACCAGATACTGCTCCTGCGCGTCCGCCACGCCGAGCACGTTGATACGCGCATTGGCGGTCATGTAGATGCCGAACTCCTCGCGCAGCTTCACCGTGATCTCGGTCTTCAGCGGCAGCAGGGAGAACATGCCGGTCTGCGCCGGGATATTCTGGAACACCGGGGTGTTCATGCGGTAGCTGGCCAGGCGTTCGCGCTTGCGCACGATCTCGCCGCGGATCTGCTCCAGCTCCTCCAGCCACAGCGCCTTCAGCTCAACACTGCCCAGAATCCCGGCAACAATGGCGGCGCCATGGTCCGGCGGCATGGAGTAGTTGGCGCGAGCGACAGAGGAGAGTCCCAGCGTGAGGTTGGGCACCAGAGCTTCGGCCGGGGCCTTTACCATCACCAGCCCCACACGCTCGCGGTACAGGCCGAAATTCTTGGAGCAGGAGAAGCAGATCAGCGCCTCGTCGAACTCGGCCATCACCTTGCGCACGAGGTAGAGGTCTTCCACGAAGCCCTTGGCGAACCCGGCATAGGCGCAATCCACCAGCGGGAACACGCCGCGCTCGCGCAGCACGGCCAGCAGCTCGTCCACCTGGGTGTGGCTGAAATCAATGCCCGTGGGGTTGTGGCAGCAGGCATGGATGAGAAAGGCATCGCCCTTCTGCGCGCGCTTAGCGGCGTCCAGCACCTGGGCGAAATCCACCTCCTGCTGCAACGGCGCGACATACACATAGCTCTCGATCTTCAGCCCGGCGGCCTGGAAAATGGCGAGATGGTTCGGCCAGGTCGGCGTGCCGACCCACACCGCGCCGCGCGGCTCCACCTTGGCCAGCAAATCCGCCGCCACGCGCAGCGCGCCGGTGCCGCCCACGGCCTGGAAAGCGACAACGCGGGACCCGGCTTCCGCCAGCACCTGCTCGCCCAGCACCAGCGCCTTGAGGTGTTTGCTGTAGTCCAGATTGCCGCTGGCGCCGAGATAGGTCTTGGTTTTTTCGTCGCGCAGGATGATGGCTTCCGCCGCCTTCACCGCCTTCAGCACCGGGGTCTCGCCGGCCTCGTTCTTATACACGCCAACGCCGAGGTCGATCTTCTGGCTCCGCTTATCGGCGGCATAGCGGCCGATAAGCGCCAAAATCGGGTCCGCGGTGAACTGGGGCAGGCGATCAAACATGTTTTTGTCCTTTGCAATGCGGCCGAACGGCATCACGCGCGGCCCGGCCGGAAACGGTGCGGCTTATATCCCCGTAAAAGCGGGCGGCAAAGCCTCTCAGAGCGCGCGCGTGACGCCGATCAGGCTTGAGAAAACGTCGAGGTAGCGGGCGGCGTCCGTGCCCGAGAAAGGCGTGTGGCGGCCGGTGAGGTCCAGGCTGATCTGATAGGCCGATTGCGCGGCGGAGGAGAGTATCTCGCACGGGCCGGAGGTGAAATGGTCCTCGAAATTCACGCTCATGGCGGTCTCGGCGTTGGAGATCTTCACCGCGTGGCTGCCGATGACGTCATAGTCAAAATGCCCGATCGAGCGGCCCACGGGGCCGTTGACCTGGAAGCCGAAAAACCATTCGGCGGACGCCAAGGCGGGCAGGTTGTCCGGCGTCATCCTGGCTGCGGAGAACACCCGCACGGCGCGCCGGAAATCGCGGAAATCCAGCGGTTCGGCGTCGCCATGAATGCCGAGCTGGTCGATCCAGGCGGCGGCGTTGTCGATGCGCGCCAAGCCGCCCTGCATCAGCGAGCGGAACTGGTTGGCGAAGGCGTAGAGCCGGCCAGAATTCTGCATGGAGACATCGCCCGAGAGCACCAGCAGCCGCGTCACCGCGCCCCCGGTCTTCCACATGGCCAGCGCGTTCACGCAGAGCAGCAGGCAGACGATGTATTCCAAATCCAGCCCCGAGCTGAAGAAATTGCGGATCTCGACGATTAGCAGCGATTCCTCATGCGCGCCAATGCCGCGCAGCCCCTTGGCCAGGGTGGTGATCTCGGTCGGCAGGCAGAGCGGAACCTGCTCGAAGGTCCATTCATCGAAGCTCGCACCGCCCTCGGCGAAATTTGGCGCGCTAACGCGCTCTGCCACGGCCGGAATCTTGGACTCTCGCATACTGGTTCCCAAACTAACGGCCGGGGAGGCTAGCCGAGCCCGGTATGGGTGTCAAACCTGGCACCCCGGCGGGCGGCGCTGTTTTTCCTTGAAGGGGGGAATAATTCCATCCCACAATGGCAAGGCTTTCCATCCAGGCCTCAGCGCAGGAGACGTTAGCAATGAAAAGAATGTCAGCCACGGATGTCTATACGGCCTCAACCACGACGCTCAGCTTTTTCGCCGCCGGGGTGCCGGTCGTGGTGTCGTATATGGGGGCGCATATCCTCACCGACCACGACATGGCGGAGACGGCCACCTATATCGGCCTCAGCGCGCTCGGCTATTTCACCTATTTCAAGCTTTGTGCCTGGGTGCTGCATGGCTGGCGTTACCGGGACTGGCTGGGCAACTGGTTCTACGTTTCCACCGCGGATGAGCGCTCGCGGAATAAGGATGCGGGCGTGGCCTGGATGTATATTTTCATGCGCGACGGCGAGCTGGAATACAAAGTGGAGCGCTACGAAAACTTCAACGCCTTCGCCATCGTGTACAAACAGCGCAATGGCCTGATTCAGGGGCTCGGCAGCCGATTATGGCCCTGGCACCGCCGCGCCGGAGGGCGGCATCGCGGTTCACACAAGCAGCTCGGCGCCAGCAGCGAGACGATACTATTCGACAACGAGGAGAATTCCCTCGTCATCTTTTATCACGCGCAGTTTTCCACGCTCGGCGAGCCAGAGCGGCGCGGGCGCCTGCAACTGGAGCTGACCGGCCATCGCAGTGAGGGCCGGGCCTTCGGACGATATTCCAGCCTCGTGGCCAAGGAGCGCAACGCTTTCACCGTCTCCCACGGCACGATCCAGGCCTTCCGCCACATCGACGATGTGCGGACGGAAAGCCAGCACGCCGTGGCAGCCTGAACCGCCGCGCCCTTATATCGTCAGGAACCCGCTGACCACGCCGCGCTGCGGGCTGGCCGGGTAGGTGCCCAGCACCTTCCAGCTCTCCACGTGCTTCTTGAACTCCGCCATGGCCGCCGCCATGCGCGGGGAATACAAATGCTCGCCGACATCCACATAGAAGGTCGGCTTGCGGCGCTCCTTGCTGGCCATATAGGTCTCCAGCTTGGTCAAGTTCACGCCCTGGGACGAGAACGCCCCAAGGGCTCCCACCAGCGAGCCCGGCTCGTGCTTGGTCTGGAACAATATGGTGGTCAGCGCCGGAAAGATCGGGGCGCTGCCCTCGAACCCCTGGCGCGAGAGCACCAGGAAGCGCGTGGCGTTGCCCGGCTCATCCTCGATATTCTCCGCCAGCACCGCCAACCCGTAACGCGCGGCGCAGACCTTGGAGGAGATGGCGGCCAGCCCGGGCTGGCCGCGCGCCGCCACGTCCCGCGCCGCGGCGGCGGTGTCGGTCGCATCCGCCAGCACCGCCTTCGGCAGGTTCTTCTGGATGAAATTCTGGCATTGCAGAAAGCCCTGAGGATGGCTGTAGACCTCGGTGATGCCCGCATAATCCGGTGCCGGGGCGCCCGCCTCCGGCTTGGCGGCCAGCAGGCAGTGATGGATGGGCAGAATGTATTCCTGCACGATGTTGAGCGTGGTCTTCGACAGCTCGCGGTAGATGCCGTCAATGCGCCCGGAGAGGGCGTTATCCACCGGCACCACGGCGTATTCCGCACGCCCGGCCTCGACCTCGCTGAAAATCGAGGAGAATTGCGAATGCCCGGCATAAGTCTGGCCAGGGAAGATCGCCTGGCTCGCCTGGTGCGAATAAGACCCCTCGATCCCAAGATAGGCGATGATATGCGAACTCATTTCTGCGTCTCCGCGGATAAGGTAAGGCGCGCCGCCCGCGCCGCTTCAATCAACCCGGCAATGCCCGCGGCGTCGCGATGCTCGATCGCGCGCAGCAGCGCCTCCATCTGCTGCTTCACCAGCTCATAGGCGTGCAGCAGGAATTCATCATTCTCGACGAAAATATCGGTCCACATGCGGGCATCGGACGCCGCGATGCGCGTGACATCGGTAAAGCCCCCGCCCGCGTATTTCAGCACATCCGTGCCCAGTTCGGCGGATTCCGCCGTGGCCGCGTTCACCAGCGCGAAGGCGTAGAGATGCGGCAAATGCGAGACCACCGCCATGATGCGGTCATGCTGCGCCGGGTCCAGCACGGAGACAAGCGCGCCGGTGGGGGCGAGCACGCGCTCCACGGTGGCTACGGCAGCCGGGCTGGTTTCCGCCCCCGGCGTTAACAAATAGCGCTTACCCGCGAACAGCCCGGCCTGCCCCGCCAGCGGCCCGGCGGCCTCACCGCCCGCCATGGGGTGGCCGGGCACGAAGCGGGTGAAGCCCGGGCAGGCGGCGGCGACATCGCGGATGATGCCCGCCTTGGCGGAGCCGACATCGGTGATAACGGTCTCCGGCCCAATATGGGGGATGAGAGCGGCGACGATACCGGCAACGGATTTCACCGGGGTGCAGACGAAGATCACCTCCGCCCCGGCGGCCAGCTCAGCCAGCGAGCCGCTGACGGCGCAGCCCAGCGCCAGCCCGCGCAGCTGCGCCACGTAATCCGGGTTGGTGTCGAACACCCTCACCGTCTCCCCGGCCCGCATCAAGGCGCGGGCGAGCGAGGAGCCGATTAGTCCGATCCCGACAATGCCAATAGTCACTCGCGCCTCCAGCCCCCTGATACGGCAGACCTATTCGCCGCGCCAGTTGCCTTTGCGCTTCTCGGCGAAGGCGGCCATGCCTTCCTGCTTGTCCGCCGTGGAGCAGAGCCCGTTGAACAGGCGGCGCTCGAAATGGACGCCCTGAGACAGGCTGGTCTCGAACGCGGCGTTCACCGCCTCCTTGCAAGCAATGGCGGCGAGCGGCGGCATCTCGGCAATGGCCTGCGCGGTCTTCAGCGCCTCGTCCACCAGGGTCTCCTTGGGCACAATACGCGCCACTAGGCTGGCGCGCTCAGCCTCCTCGGCCTCCATGAAGCGCCCGGTCAGACACATTTCCATGGCCTTGGCCTTGCCCACGGCGCGGGTCAGGCGCTGGGAGCCGCCCATGCCGGGCAGCACGCCGAGCTTCACTTCCGGCTGACCGAACTTGGCATTATCCCCCGCGATGATGAAATCCGCCATCATCGCCAGCTCACAGCCGCCGCCCAGGGCAAAGCCGGCCACGGCGGCGATCCAGGGCTTGCGGGTGGCGGTCACCTGCTCATAACCAGAGAATTTGTTGGTGCCATACATGGCGGAGAAGCCCATCGGTTGCATCTCCTTGATGTCCGCCCCGGCGGCGAAAGCCTTCTCGCTGCCGGTGAGCACCAGGCAGCGCTGCGCCGGGTCTGACTCATAAGCGGCGAAGGCGGCCACCAGATCGAGCATCACCTGGTTGTTGAGCGCGTTCAGCGCCTGCGGACGGTTGAGGCGGACAAGGGTAACGGCGCCGTGCTGCTCGACGAGGAGGGTTTCGTATGACATTGGCATTCTCCGGTTGCGTTATGATCCGACGATTTAGGGTGGGTTCTAGCATGGTTCCAGAAAATCCCACCCCCGCCCCCGGCCGCGTGAAACGCCGGGGCCGCCCCTGGTTACACGGGGCGGCCCACGATCATAGACCGAAATTTCAAAACTGATTGTGCATGAATTCACATAGACGCGGCAACGGGCCCGCGGCATCCAGCCACGGACCCGCTCCCACAAACCGCCAGCTCAAGCCGCGATGGCGGCCTCCCTGAAGCCTTCCTGACGCGCGGCCAGCATTTCCCGCACCCGCTTCGGCACCTGGCGCGCGGATTTGGCGCGCGGATAATCCATCTCCGGCACCTCGCCCCCGGCGCCGAAAATCGAGACATGCTCCGCCCAGTTATCGAACGCCATGCGGCTGACATTATCCACGAACGTCTCCGTTACCGCCCCTTCCGCCAGGATGAGCGCGTGTCCGTCCACCTCTACGTGATAATAAACGAAGGTTTTAGGCATGTTGCTCTCACGGATAACGGATACCCCGTTCACCAGCGCCCCCGCCTGGATCAGCACGCCATCGATGAACATGGCATGGTCGGGCGAGACAAGCAGGTCGCGCACCGGCATGTTCTCCGCCAGCGCACCGGCACGGATGCGAACCGGCATTACCCGCAACGAATCGGCAAAGAGCGTGGAAACGGTATTACGGCCTACCCAGCGCACGGGCAGCGACCGGCCATCCGCCGTCAGCACGAGATCCCCCGCCTTGAGCCTCTCCACCGCCGCACTGCCATTCGGTGTCACGACATGCGTGCCCGCCAGGAAGCACAGCACCGCGGCCACGGGGTCGATGGTGATCGTATAATTCGAGCCGCTGCCGCTTTCGCTCACGGTCAGCGGGCCGGATTGCCCCAGCTCCGTCTGCCCCACCGCCAGACTCGTTCCGGCAACCTCCACGCTCCCGAGTTCAGTGCCGGTGCCGCTATACAGGGTAATAATCTGAGAGCCGCCGGAAGTCGCAATGGTGTAATGATCGATCGGCGCGGCAAGTCCGGCGAACTCTATCTTGTCTACCGCCGCGTCAAAACCTTTAATCGTGACGGTGGAGAGGTCGATCAGCGCACCGCCCGCATTGGCCACAAACGTGCCGCCGCCATCACCAAAATTTATAGTCGTGCCTTGCAAAGCGCCTATAACCGCGCCGCCATTGCCAAACGTGCCGCCGTCTTCGAGATTAACCGTCATCCCGCTCAACGCCCCGAGCACAACGCCGCTGGTGGCCGTCACCGAGCCGCCATCGACCTCGACGGTTAAGCTGCTCAGCGCGGATATCGTGGAACTGATGGTCGCGGTACCGCCGACATAAACATTGTTTGACCCCAGAAGGCTTGCCGCGATGGTAACGGAACCAGTGACACCAGGCGGAATAACATAGGTGCTGCCTCCAGCTATGGACGCAATGGTCAGCGTGCCACCATCGCTGGTCAGCACATTGGCACTGGGAATGCCAGAAATGGAACTTGTCGTTCCATCCACATGTTTAATAAGCAAGTCGTAGGTCAGACCAAAATTCGTCAGTGTCAGCGTATAGCTGACGCCATTCCCGCTACTATAAACAGTCATCCCTGCCCTCCGTTTAACGGTTTCTGCAAGCCTGAATGAACAGTCGCGAAATCATGGCTTCATTTGGAAGCCCTTCACCGGAACAGGCCGCATGCAGGTCATCCTGTCTTACGCATTAATGGAAAGCAACCAAAAAACACCTCTTACGGTTGTATTCAGACATTTCATGTCTCGTTTTTAATCTTTTGTATGCCTTTGTAAAAAATTACGATATCGCATCAAGCCCGCAAAAATCGACATGAAATGAAAATCACTTGCATCGCCCGGATGCGTGGCCGCGCTCAACCTCTCTACTTCCAATTGAAAATGCCCGCACAAGCCCCATCCAGACCCTGTGCTCGTAACCCTTTTATCTTCCGCCCACTGGGCTTCCCTCGCCACAGCCTTGAGATTGCGTGGTCCGATAGTATGAAGAACCGTCCATGTTTCCTGGGGTACAGCCATGACCGAAACCTCCCGCCTTGTCGCGCTTGAAACCAGCCCACCCGCCTTTCCCGCCAGCGCGGCGGTGGCAATGGCGCGGGAAATTTTCGGGGTGGAGGGCACGGCGCAGCAGCTTTATGGCGAGCGTGACCAGAATTTCCGCATCCGCCCCGCCAGCGGCGAGGGCATCATCCTCAAAATCCTCGGCCCCACGGAGGATGCCGCCACCGTCGATTTCCAGACCCAGGCGCTGGACCATGTCGCCGTCATGGACCCAACCCTGCCCGTGCCCCGCGTGCAGCGCACGGTAAGCGGCGCGGCTTATACCCTCGTGCCCGACGCCTCTGGCACGCCACATATCGTGCGGGCACTGAAATTCCAGCCGGGGCGGGTTATGGAGGGCGTTGAACCAAGCCCCGCCTTGCTGCGCGGCGCGGGCGC
>Ga0255356_1001805_pt1 | contig 13056 bp, 12 predicted proteins | sample HBST100metaG_FD_189944 | JGI IMG/M metagenome (GOLD analysis project Ga0255356, IMG submission 189944) | Peat soil microbial communities from Stordalen Mire, Sweden - H.B.S.T100 | ecosystem: Environmental > Terrestrial > Soil > Wetlands > Peat | place: Sweden: Norrbotten County, Stordalen Mire... | reverse complement strand
GCCGCTTCGATTGTTACCGGGTGGAACGAACCAGTTCCCGGGCGGGTCTATACCCCGCTGAAAAGCACCGGCTTTCACGGCGCACATGCAGAGGTTCCCTAAAGCCCATCCTCTTCAAAGCTTCAACCCGTTACGAGACTGCCTAAACCGTGAAGAGGCCGGGCAGCACTTGACCTGCCTTGCCTTCGACGACGTGCGTAAAGGCTGAGGCATTCAACGGCGGCTCCGGTCCAACATAAACGGTGCGCGCACCGCACTGCCGCGCCCAATGGACAAAGCTGGCCGCCGGATAAACTGAGCCTGATGTGCCTACCACCACCATCACGGTTGCCTTCTGTATCTCTTCCTGAATGCGGTCCATCTCTAGTGGAATCTCACCAAAAAAGACAATGTGAGGACGCAGACGGCCGCCGCAGGCACAGCGGCCCACCTCGGCCAGGCTGCGATAGATGGCGTGATCCTCGACCGGCGGACGACCGCAATCGTTTTCGCAGTGCGCCTTGGATAGCTCACCGTGCATGTGGACCAGTCGCCGAGAGCCGGCTCGCTCGTGCGAGTCGTCGACGTTCTGCGTACAGAGGAAGAAACGGTCGCCGATCTGTTGCTCTAACTCTGCCAGCGCAACGTGCGCCGGATTCGGCTGGGCTTTTGCACCCGCCTCACGACGTGCCGCGTAAAACTCCCAGACCCGCCATGGATTGCGTTCCCAGGCATCCGGCGTACAAACGTCCTCGACACGACTGCCGGCCCACAGGCCATCTTCAGCGCGAAAGGTTGGTAAGCCGCTCTCCGCGCTGATGCCCGCGCCGGTCAGAACAAACACTTTATCTTCTGCTGCAATGGTGATACTTGACATGGTGTTACTCGCTCTCACTTAACTGTGGATTGTGACGATCATTCCAACCCAATCCTACGCCACCCGAGAGATACAGAAGCCGCGGCGTCCCAATCGTGGCCCTTAAAAACAGTTGCGAGTTACCGGATTTTAATGTTCACAAATCTTGATTCCATGTGGTATCGTTATCGCGCTTGGCGAGAGCCTGCGCAACTTTCGTCTGGCATTTCCTGAATTCAAGAAGAAAGGATATCCCCCATGCAAAGCCGTCTAGCGGGCTTACTCCCGCTTGTCCTGACCTTCGCGGTCTGTGCTTTTCCACCATCCTTTTCGGCTCAGAATTCTGTCCCGGACGCTATCGACGCACATGGTCATCATTTCATCGCCCGCTCCAACCATGTGCTCTATCATCAGGGCGCGCCATTCCGGATGGTTGGGTCAAACAACTACTACCCCATCTATGTCTCGCAGTACATGGTCGATAACCTGTTCGCGACGGCATCCGCGCAAAACTTCAATACCTTCCGCGTCTGGGGCGCTATAGACATTGGAAATGCGGACGGCACTAACTCAATTGATGGGCCGCACAACGGTATCTACTTTCATTATTGGGATGGGAGCGAACCGGCCTTCAATGACGGCGCAACTGGCCTTCAAAATCTGGACTATGTTATCTACGCAGCCGGTAAGAATAACCTCAAGCTGATTATTCCGTTTGTCAATAACTGGAGTCCGTTCGGCGGCATCGATCAGTATGTGCGCTGGAAAGGCGGACAGTACCATGATCAGTTCTTTACCGACGCCACCATTCGGCAGTGGTACAAGGACTGGATTAGTCACGTACTCAACCACACCAACTATTACACCGGGATCAAATACAAAGACGACGCCACGATCATGATCTGGGAGTTAGTCAACGAGGAGCGCTGCATCGGCTCTGGCATCTACCCGGCCTCGAGCACATGTAACACGCAGACGATTACCAGTTGGGCTGCGGATGTTAGCTCTTACGTCAAGAGCATCGACAAGAAGCACCTTTTGTCGGCTGGCGATGAAGGCTTCTACTGCATCGACCCGTCGTCGTCAGACGCAACGATTAATTGCAGCCAAGGAGTAGATACGATCGCGCTGGCCAAGCTGCCCGACATGGACATCTTGTCTTATCATCTCTATCCAGACTCCTGGGGAAAGACGACCGAGTGGGGCACGGAGTGGATTCGCCGACACATTGAGGATTCTCACCGACTGGGCGACCGCGCGCTCGCCGGCGAATGGGGATCCCTGAACAAGGACACGCGCAACCCGGTCTATCATGATTGGGAAAATGCAGTGCTGGAGGACGACGGAGGGGGCGCGCTGTACTGGATTCTCTCCGGATTGCAGGATGACGGTACGCTCTATCCCGATTACGATGGCTACACCGTCTACTGTCCTAGCCCGGTGTGCAGTGCGTTTACTAACTTCTCTCACCAGTTATTGCATCAGCCGTTCAATCCCGCACCCGTTGCCGATAACTACCTGGCTAGTACGGCTAACAATACACCGCTCACGATGAACGTTGCGAGCAGCGCTATCACCTATCAGCATGTGCCACTTAATCTGAAGTCCATCGATCTGGACCCGTCGACACCCGGCCAACAGACCACATTTACTGACAGCTTTGGCACCTACATGGTGCAGGCCGGCGGCAACGTGTATTTTGCGCCTGCTTCAACCTGCGTCTCGGGGAACGTGAGCACGCCTTATACGATCAAGGACGAACGAGGTCGCGTTTCCAACGCCGCTAACATCGTTGTCTCCGTTGCTGGGATCGCGGGCGAACTCTACAACTTTGAAGACGGGATCGATACCTGGACTGCTGCGAGTTTCAATTCGGGCGCGGGAACCACGGCGCAAAGCACGATCGACCCCACGAGTTGCACACACAGTCTGCAGATCACCGGAACCGGCGGCGGCTGGTTTGGACCCGCCTACTCCACGGCTCCGCTTCCAGTCTCCACAGCCGGAGTTAGCAATGTCTTGTTCGATATTACGACGACGACGGCGGGCACTTCGGAATCAGTCGCACTACAGGTCGGCAGCAACTACCAGTGGTGCCAAACTCCGTTTGGGTGGATCAATCCCACAACCTCAACAACGGTCACAGTTAACCTGGCGAGCCTGTATACCGCAGCCAACTGCGGCGGAACAGTTCCTCCCGACACCAGCGTGATTCAGGGAATTTGGCTTTACCTCAGCGGAGGCGGAACTTACTACTTGGACAATGTCAGAACAAACTAGCTGTTACTGGAATCTACTTACCCGGCCTTTTGGGTATTTCCAGTAACCGAGCACGAAGCAGCACAATGGAGCCGTAAGGGCGCGATTCAAAAGATCGCGCTCTTACGGCTCCAATAGAATCTTCCCCGTTGTCTTGCGCGCTTCAAGATCGGTCTGCGCTTGCGCGGCCTCGGCAAGCGGGTAGAGGTGCTCGGTACGCAGCTTGAGTTTGCCGCTGGCAGCCCAGCCCAGCACGTCTCCGGCGCGCCGCTCCAGTTCTTCCCGCGTGGCTACGTAATGCCACAAAGTGGGTCGGGTGACAAAGAGCGAGCCCTTGCTGCTGAGCTGCAGCAGGTTAAAGGGCGGGACCGGACCGCTGGAAGCGCCAAAGAGGGCCAGCAAGCCGCGCGGGCGGAGACAGTTAAGGCTGGAATCAAATGTTGTTTTGCCCACCGAGTCGTAGACCACGTCCACGCCCTTGCCACCGGTAAGCCGCTTGACCTCCGCCTCAAAATCCGTTTCGGTGTAAAGGATCACGTCGGAGGCGCCCGCCTCGCGCGAGAGCTCGGCCTTTTCGGCTGTCGAAACCGTCGTGATGACACGCGCCCCGATGCGCGAGGCGATCTGCGTCAGCAGGAGGCCGACACCTCCGGCTCCGGCATGAACAAGCGCGGTGTCACCGGCTTTGAGAGGGAAGGTGGAAGTTGCCAGGTAGTGCGCGGTCATTCCCTGGAGCATCACCGCTGCGGCCTGTTCCGGCGTCAGTCCGTCCGGAACCTTGATCAGCTGCGCTGCCGGAACCAGCGCATACTCAGCATAACTGCCCAGCACGCTGACTGAGGCCACAGCATCCCCGGCGACAAAGCCGGAGACGCCCGGACCGAGTTCCTCGACCGTGCCCGCTGCCTCGCTGCCGGGCGTGAAGGGCAGCGCGGCGTTATAAACGCCCTTGCGGAAGTAGATATCAATGAAGTTGACCCCGATCGCTTCGACGCGGATCAACACCTGCCCCGGCCCCGGCTGGGGAATGGACAACTCGGCGATTTGGAGGACTTCCGGCCCGCCTGTAGCGTGGATCTGGATGGCTTTCATCTAAGGGCAAGGATGCACCATCAGGGCCAGCTACTGCAAGTGCCCGCAAATTGGTGCATGCACTGCGGTCTCGATTCGAATATGAGAGTATCCGGCACTCCGACGACGAGTGCGCTACTTTCCGTCAGCCAGTTGTTTATGGAGCCGGTCGGGAGAAACGTAGCAAAATGGCGGAGAGAAGTGCTGCTGGGCAGTGGGCTCTCCATTCTGGGTTAACTCCAAATAGTTCTCACTGCCAGTTTTCCACGCTGACCAACTCGGAACTCCGGAACCATTTGGGTCGCCCGTTTTTGCAAAATTCGTCCAATATCTTTCAATTGCCTCTGAAAGTCTCAAATCGGCATTCGTAAACGGGAGCCATTGCCATCCGCGATCATGAAAAGCATTGAAAACATAAGGAACCTCCAAACTATGAAAGGCTCCCAATGCGGATTCGCCCTTCCCGGGAATGCTGCGATCGAACTTATAGACAAAGGCCTTGTGTCCTGTGGCGCTAGTAAGTGCCGCCACGGCCCCAACCGGGCAGGCCACCAGCATGTCATTCGCGGCTTGATCGATGGCCTGGTCGCGGTGAATCATCGCCTGACCAGCGTACTTGGCGATGGCGGCATACGTCCACGCACCATAGAGCGGGCGCGCTGTATCCGCCAGCTTGCCGATTGCTTCAAGAGCACCGCCACTCCCGCTTTGTTTTCCTTCAGTCTTTGAGGTCGCCGCCGCAACCACGCGAAAGGCACTCGATTCACGACCATTGAGACCAACGATGAGATCGACATTTTGAAGGGCGCCGGATGCAAACGCTCTGGCTGGAGGCTGAGTCAGCACCCATCCATCCACGATCGCGCTGGCAGCGTAGGGGCCGTTGGAGTGGGCGTTCGCAAGCTGCATCAACTCCGTGGTGGTCATCTTGCGAAGGTTGCCCAAAGCAGATGCGGAAGTGCTCGGCGCCGCTCGGCCAAGTTCTGTTCCAAACGCCTCGGCCTCTGCGAGAGTATGAATCGGTCCGAGTCCGAAGGGAGGACCGCTCTCCAAAATCACCCTCCGAAAGAGATTGGCAGAAAGTGGAGAAGTCATCAGCATTCCGGCATCGATCGCTCCCGCGGACTCACCGAAAAGAGTAACCGCTTGAGGATCCCCGCCAAATCGCGCAATGTTCTTTTGCACCCATTCGAGCGCGGAAAGCTGATCGAGCAGACCATAGTTTCCTGAGCTATGATGCGGCGACTCGGCAGTTAGCCCTGGATGGCTGAAAAATCCAAAAACTCCGAGCCGATAATTGACCGTAACGACGATAACTCCATGCGCAGCCAGGGAGCTTCCATCATAAGTGGACTGTGAACCACTCCCCATTCTATTGCTGCCCCCATGCAACCAAACCATGACGGGAAGAGCGCCTTGCGAAGGCCACCGCGGCACCCAAACGTTGAGATACAGACAATCCTCCGAGGAAGGCACAGACTCCGGGATGAAGGAAGCGCCATAGGCCGAGGCAAGAGGGTGTATGAATGGGTCGAGACCCGTGGCGCCTTGCGCACACGCGCTCGCTGGCTTTGTGGCATCGCGCACTCCCAGCCACGGCGTCACTGGCAGAGGCGCTCTCCATCGCAAAGTCCCTACCGGAGGTGCCGCATAAGGAATGCCCTTGAAAACAGCGGTATTCCCTTGAAAGTTGCCTCGCAGGACGCCACCCGAAACATGCACGACCGGTCCCTGCTGCCCGGCTCGGGCAGGGGACGCATCAAAGGACAACAGTGACAAGAAGAGAATCGCAGGCAGAAACCTCAGCCGAGGCAACACTTGCCCCGGCTGACGAATGGATAACTCGGCCAAGCGGAGAAGCTTCGGCCAGCCTGTCTCGTGAATCTGGATAGCTCTCATCTAAGGGCAAGAATGCACCCTGAAGGCTGGCTACTGCAAGATGGCTTGGCTACCCAGTTAGCTTGGCACTGGCTAGGCGGTTCAGGCTGATTCCCTGCTCAGCCGCCTCCAGCGCGAGTGCGCGATGCACCTGCGGCGGAATGCGAACACGAAACTCGTCGCTGTACCGCCTTTCTGCCAGCGGGGTGGGCGGGAGTTCACCGTTCCCGACCATATCGGTCACGGACGCCGCCACCACCTTGCGAATGCCAGTAAGTGCCGACTCAGGAGTTGCCGCCAACCAACTCAACGAAGGAAACTCTGCGCAGAGTGCGAGATACTCACCGTCCTCCGGCGACCAGGTGACGCGATATGTAAAGTGGTCAAAGTTTTTGTGGTTCATTGCGGCTTCTCCATTGTGTCGTTTCCGCCGATGCTGTCTAGCTCTTGTACTCTCTCCAGGGCTAACAGGTTGCCTAACCTGATAAGGCTTCGCCTTACCCTTGGCATTCTGGATATTCACGCGCGGATCTCCAGGCCAAGGAGTCTTGAAGACTGCGTGACTGGAACCGCTCTGACACGGCTCGCCGAAGAAAGCCACAAAGACTTTGTACAAATCCGCAAAGCGGACCTGCGCCGGACTACTGCGCATCTTGTCTACAAGCTTGGCAACTTCCGCCATAAAGTTATGGTACCAATAGTGGAACCACAATCGCAGGCGTCACTTGCAAAACGTGCATGCGAAGGCCAAACTGAGGCCGCTACAAATCACAAGCCCCGCCTGGACGTTGTCCAGGCGGGGCTTGGTTTTCCTGTTCTCTAATCCCTGATCCTGCTTTTAGCCTTCCGACAGAATCCTGGGCTCTTGCGGTGCATGCATGCGGATCATGCGGTCGATGGTGTACGGGGTTGGATGCTGGCTGGTGAAGTAGTGGCGAACCTGCAACTCGCCCAGCAGACCAACGGCCAACAACTGAATACCGGCCAGAATCAGCACACCGGCGATGACGAAGAGCGGCCCGTGCTGGTCCATCACGTTCTGGTGCACATTGAGTATCTTTATTCCCAGCAGCAAGGCAGAGATGGAGCTACCCGCCAGAATGCTCAGTGCACCGATCGCGCCGAAGAAATGGAGCGGGCGGCTCATGTACTTGAGCAGGAAACGAATGGTGAGCAGATCAAAGAAGACGCGGAAGGTGCGCCCGATGCCGTAGTGGCTCTTGCCCCGCTCGCGTTGCACATTCTTGATCGGAATTTCACAGATTGTCGCGCCATACCATGCGGCCAGCGCCGGAATGAATCGGTGCATTTCGCCGTAGAGCGGAATGTTCTGGATCACCTCGTGGCGATAAGCCTTGTAGGTGGTGCCGAAGTCGTGAATATCCACGCCGGAGAGCTTGGCCATGAGCCAGTTGGCGCAGCGCGAGGGGATGCGACGCATGATGAAGTTGTCAATCCGCTCTTTGCGCCATCCTGAAACCACATCGTAGCCCTCATCGAGCTTCTCGATAAAGTTGGGAATCTCGGCGGGGTCGTGCTGCAAATCGCCGTCCATGGCCAGAATGAACTCGCCCGAGGCATGGTCAAAGCCCGCAGCCAGCGCCGAGGTCTGGCCGAAGTTGCGGCGCAGCTTGATGACCAGCACGCGGCTATCGACCGCGGCTATCTCTTCCATCAGCTTATAAGTGCGGTCGTTGGAGCCATCGTCCACCAGCACCAACTCAAAACTATCGCCCACCTGCTCCATCACTTGCTTGAGGCGCGCGTATAAGACGGTTACGTTTTCCTCTTCGTTGTGAAAAGGAACGACAATTGAATACTTTGGCATGTTACCAGTATAGACGCGAGATGGACGTAATCGGACCTAAAGATCGTGCAGGAATGGGTGTGCGCTGCCACAAAAGGTAACGTCGGGCGCAAGAGCCCGCGAAATTGACTACCTGTCAAGCTCGTCAAGCATGGCTTGCATCTCACTGACGGCATGGCGGTTGCCGCTGCGCTCGGCGCTAACGATACCGGTCTTCAGGCGTGCGATAGCCTCGGAAGTGCGGCCGGCCGTGGCCAGAGTCTGAGCGGCCATGAAGTAGCCCGCTGTGTAGTCGGGATCGTTGACCAACAGCGTGTCAAACTGTTCGAGCGCCTCGGCTATCTCGCCGCGCGTGGCCAGCTCCATGGCAATGCCATAGCGAGCAAAGCTGTTCTTAGGGTCCAGCTCCAGAATCTCTTTCAGTCCTGCTAACTTGTCCATTTTGCTCGCTTACGGCGATCGTGCGCCGAGGGGGATTTGCGTAATTGGCGGCGATTGCCGAAACTGGATGTGTACCGTCCGCCCCAGCTTTATTGTAGCTGGGCAGCGGTGAAGTTTTGCGGCGCTACAGGGACGCATGTCAATGAGGCGAAACTGAACGCAAGCCAGGGAATGGAGCAGACCCACGATGAGTTCGACAAGTTTCACGGGGACCACCCCCGCCGTGCGCACAGTGGCCAGCACGCAGTCGGAGATGACGGAGATCATTCTGCCCAACGACACCAACATTCTGGGCACGCTGCTGGGCGGCCGACTGATGCACTTCATCGACCTGACCGGCGCGATGGCCGCCTATCGGCACTCACGCACTCATATCGTCACCGCCGCCATGGATCATATCGACTTCATCCAGCCGGTGCGCCTGGGCGACCTGCTGACGCTTAAATCCAGCGTCAACCGGGCGTTCAACACTTCGATGGAGGTGGGCGTGAAGGTGTGGGCGGAAAACACGCGGACCGGTGTTCATTCTCACGTGGCGAGCGCTTACCTGGTCTTTGTCGCTATCGACCAGGAGGGCCACGTGCAGAAGGTTCCTCAACTGCAGCCGGAGACACCCGACGAGAAGCGCCGCTATGCGGATGCTCTGCTGCGACGCGAGCATCGCGTGGCCGAGTCCAAACGCAGGAAGCAAGAGAGGCTTGCACACAGCGCGGAAGGAAGCGCGGAAGCCTCCGAATCGCATTTGAAGTGAAACGCATTTGAAGGATAATCGAGTTTCAAAAAAAGGAGTAACAAGACACTATGGCGCATTCACCAGCCATGCCCGCGCCCGTAGCTTTGCCGGGCATATCGAAAATCGTTGCTGTCGGTTCCGGCAAGGGCGGCGTAGGTAAAACCACGGTCGCCGTCAACCTTGCCATCGCGCTCTCGCGACTGGGCCAGCGCGTTGGCCTGATCGACGCCGACATCTACGGACCCAATGTGCCGCTGATGATGGGTTCGGCCGCGCAGCCCAAGGTGGGCGCGGCTAGTCGCATCGAACCCAATCTTACCCACGGCGTTAAGACCATCTCCGTTGGCTACATCTCGCCCGGCGACAAGCCGCTGGTGATGCGCGGACCGATGCTGCACCAGATCATCCGCCAGTTCCTGCAACAAGTGGATTGGGGCGAGTTGGATTATCTGGTCGTCGATCTGCCGCCGGGCACTGGCGACGTTGTGATCTCGCTGGTGCAGACTGTGCCGTTGACCGGTGCTGTGGTTGTTTCCACACCCAGCGACGTGGCTCTGCAGGATGCGCGCAAAGCGCTGGAGATGTTCGCGCAAGTCAACGTCGAGGTGCTGGGGATCGTGGAAAACATGAGCCACTTTACCTGCCCGCATTGCCATCAAGAGATTGACATCTTCTCCAAGGGCGGTGCCGAGCGAACCGCGAAGCAGTTCAACGTTCCCTTCCTGGGATCGATCGAGTTGGTGCCCGCCATCCGCGAGGGGGGTGACCGCGGCCTGCCCGTCGCACTGGCTGGTCCTAAGAGCCCACAGGCAGCCGAGTTCTACGCCATCGCGGAAAAATTGATGGTCCGCGCCGAAGCCGCCGCTGCCGCTGCAACCGACGTGATCGAAATCAGCTAACCACCACCTGCGGTGGGGCCAACTGCCTTCGGCCGGGCCGCGCCAGTGAAAAGGCGTGGCATGAGGGTGGTTCTCCGGTTCACATGGCTTGTTCGATGAGTTCTGTGAGAGCCACAATCTTTCAAAGCAAATATGTCTTCCCAATCTGTTTTCCGACATATCAACGAGAAAAGCGGGGCCTGCGCCCCGCTTTTCTCATTAGCTATTTGGATTGCTGGATCTACCTCCAGTGTCCTTCCTGCATCGTCCACTCGCCATGGTGGTGTTGCCACCTATGAGAGACCCAACGCTGGTGTTCCTGGGGTGGACGATCCCATCGGCCCGGCGTCCAGACGTACTGGCCACCGTCGTAGCGCTGATAGCCGTTAATCCACACATATCCGCGGTCCGGCGGCGGACCCCGGCGTTCGTAGACAGGTGGCGGTGGGCCTATGCGAATCGCAATCTGCGCAATCGATGCCACAGGGCACAACGTGAGAACAAACAGAAGTGCCAGTGCAATCTTCTTTATCATGAATCGAATCCTCCAGGGACTGTGCGTTCCAGAGCTTCGTTAGAGTTCCGGAGTGTTGATGGTTATAACTCTGTGCGGCGAAAATAGTTGCGCAGTTATTGCGAACCTCAGCCACTCTACTTCTACTCTTCCTGATCCTCGCTTCGATGTCCCCGATTGCTCTGTCTACACAGAGTGCCGCGACCGCCGCTCTCGCGGACGAATATGATAAGCAAATGAAGCGTGTCTTATTGTCCTGGAGCAGCGGCAAGGATAGTGCCTGGGCGCTCCACGTTCTGCGCCAGCAGGCCGACATTGAACTGGTAGGTCTGCTGACCACAGTGAATACCGAATTCCAGCGCGTAGCGATGCACGGCACGCGCCGCTCGGTGCTCGAAGCCCAAGCCGAAGCGGCTCAACTGCCGCTGTGGAATGTGCCACTTCCCTGGCCCTGCTCAAACGAAATCTACGAGCAGCGGATGAGCGAGGTTTGCGACCGCGCCATTCGTGAAGAGGTCGATGCGATTGCTTTCGGCGATCTGTTCTTGCCGGAGATTCGCGCCTATCGCGAGACTCAGTTGAAGCCAACCGGGCTGGAACCGCTGTTTCCACTGTGGGAGATTCCGACCCGGGATCTGGCTCAGGAGATGATGGCTGGCGGCCTCCGCGCAAAACTGGTTTGCGTGGACACAAAGCAATTGCCCGGCTCGTTTGCAGGCCGCGAGTTCGATACCGCGCTACTGAACGATTTGCCGCCGGAGATCGATCCTTGTGGCGAGCGTGGCGAGTTTCATACCTGCGTCTATGCCGGACCGATGTTCACGGCTCCGCTGCCATTGGAGGCTGGAGAAGTGGTCGATCGGGATGGCTTCGTGTACGCGGACTTCGTTTAGCAACTGCTTGTATATCCCATCTCCGACGCAATTCCGTCGCGCCGAAGATGGGATATATACGACTACGGCTTTTTATCGGCCCTTCGCTACCGCCTCAATCTCCTCAGCCAATGCCGTAGCTGCGATGACGCAGGCCGCACGATCCACATCGAGATGCGTAACGAGGCGAATTGCATCCGGCCCAACCGCACTGGCCAAGATACCGCGCACCTTCAACCGCGCGACCACCTCTGCCGCACTTAGTCCGTCCGTCAGACGGAAGATGACAATGTTCGTCTCGACCGCGTCGAGATCGATTTCGACGTGCTCCATGTGAGAGAGCGCCTCGGCAAGCAGCCGCGCGTTGGCGTGATCTTCATGCAGCCGCTTCGGGCCGTGCTCCAACGCAATCAGCCCCGCCGCGGCCAGCACGCCCGACTGCCGCATTCCGCCGCCCAGAGCTTTGCGGAAGAGACGCGCACGCGCCATCAGCTCCGCCGAACCAACCAGCATGGAACCGACCGGCGCGCCCAGTCCCTTCGAGAGGCAGAACATCACTGTGTCAAAGCCGCTGGTCAGGGTTTTCACGTCCACGCCAAGCGCTGTGGCCGCGTTGAAGATGCGTGCTCCGTCAAGGTGTGTGGGGAGCTGACGCTTTCTGGCGCCTGCCCAAATCTCCTCAAGCACCGGCAACGGCGTGACGCTGCCGCCAGCGAGATTGGCGGTATTCTCAATCTCGATGAGGCCGGTGGCGGCACGAAAGGCTCCGCGCTCATAGATGGCCGGCTCGATCTGCTTCCAGGTGAGGATGCCGCGCTCAGCATAAACAGCCCGCACCAGGCAGCCGGAGAAGACAGCCGTGGTAGCCATCTCCCAGTCCAGAATGTGCGAGCGCGACTCGGCAATCACTTCCTGGCCGGGCTGGGTGTGCAGGCGAATGCCAATCTGATTGCCCATGGTGCCACTGGGGACAAACAAAGCCGCCTCGCGACCAAAGGTGGCTGCCGCACGGTTTTCCAGCAGGTTGACCGTGGGGTCTTCGCCGTAAACGTCGTCGCCCACTTCGGCTGCGGCCATTGCCGCGCGCATTTCTACCGTCGGCCGCGTAACCGTATCCGAACGCAAATCGATGATTGCTGACATTCTCTTATGCCTTCCTTGTCTTTGGATCGTACTTGAAGTTGCCCAGAGGCTATAACCCTTTTGCGGCACGGCTAAAGCCGTGCCCTTTCAAAGCCTGATTTATGCAACCAGCTTTAGTCCAATTAGGAGCGACTTGCGATCCCACCCTTTCCGCACAAAACACGGAAAGGATGGGGCACCGAGTCTGTTCTCTGCTCTTACGGAATCTGCGCCATGGGAAGCTCAATCACCGGAGTCCGCTTGCCATCTTTCACGGCATAAGCCCACAAGCCATGGAAGCCTTCACGCAGCCCCGGCTGCGCTTTGAGCACCGCGCTCAGTACGGCCACCGCCTCAGTTCGTTGGGCGGCCGGATCGGTGACTCCGGTCGACTCATAAACGACCGCCAAATCGGCGTGAAGCAGCGTAATGTCCAGGCGCACCGCATCGATCTTCCAAGTGCGCGGTCCGTCGGGGAGCGTCATGGGAAACGCATCTTGCGGAGAATTCTTGATCGCTGTTTGCTCGATTCCGAGTTTTTCCAGATTCGGCGAGGAGAGAAAATCTACCGGCAGGAGCAGCATCCGCGCAGTTTCGTAGCTGTACCATGCGCTCCACGGCAAATTCTCTTTGGCTAGCTCACGAG
>Ga0255356_1001804_pt1 | contig 13059 bp, 11 predicted proteins | sample HBST100metaG_FD_189944 | JGI IMG/M metagenome (GOLD analysis project Ga0255356, IMG submission 189944) | Peat soil microbial communities from Stordalen Mire, Sweden - H.B.S.T100 | ecosystem: Environmental > Terrestrial > Soil > Wetlands > Peat | place: Sweden: Norrbotten County, Stordalen Mire... | reverse complement strand
ATGCTGGGCGGGCATACCGTGGCGTTTCTGCAGAACCTGTATGCTGATGTAACGGTGCTGGGCGCCAGCGGCCTTTCCGAGGAAGGGCCGAATGACGCCCTGCCGGAAAGCGCCGCGGTATATACGGCCATGGCGGCGCGGGCGGCGCGGACGGTGGTGGTGGCGGACCACTCCAAGTTCAACCGCATGTTCGCGGCGCGCTATGCGGATTGGCGGCGGATCGGGCATCTGGTGACGGATAAGGCCCCTGGCGGGGTGCTGCAGCGGAAGTTGGAGCTGAGCCGGGTAACAATAGTTCAAGGCTGAAGAGTAAAGCCCATTGCAACGGTAGGAATTATAAGTATAGCTACCCGGCAGAGTTAAAAATCTGAAGGGATGCTGCACATGACGAACGTTCTGACTCGCCGCGCCGCCTTGGCGCTCTCCGCCGGCGCGGGTGCCGCCGCACTCTCCGGCACCGCCGCCCTGGCGGATGCGAACGCGCTGCTCAATGTCTCTTATGACCCGACGGCGCAGCTTTACGCGGATTACGACAAGGTGTTCGCCGCCTACTGGGCCAAGAAAACCGGCACTACTCCCGTGCTGCACTACTCGCATGGCGGCTCCGGCGCGCAGGCCCGCGCGGTTATCGAGGGTTTGGCGGCCGATGTGGTGACGCTGGCCCTGGCCTATGACATCGACTCGATCGCCAAGCGGGGGCTGATCGCGCCGGATTGGCAGTCCCGTCTGCCGGACAATTCCACACCCTATACCAGCACCATCGTGTTCCTGGTCCGCAAGGGCAACCCGAAGAACATCAAGGATTGGGATGATCTGGTGAAGCCTGGCGTGCAGATTGTGGCGCCGAACCCGAAGACCTCGGGCGGCGCGCGCTGGAACGTGCTGGCGGCCTGGGCCTATGCGCTGAAGAAAACCGGCAGCGAGGATGGCGCCAAGGCTTATCTGAAGGCGTTCTTCGCCAACGTGCCTGTGTTGGATACCGGCGCGCATGGTTCCACCCTTACCTTCACCCAGCGCGGCATTGGCGACGTGCTGGTGGGCTGGGAGTCGGATGCATTCCTCTCCATCAAACAGGCCGGGACCGGGTCTTACGAGATCGTGGTGCCCTCCATCTCCATTCTGTGCGAGCCGCCGGTGGCGGTGGTGGACAAGAATGTCGACAAGCACGGCACCCGCGCGCTGGCCACCGCGTATCTCGAATATCTTTACGCGCCCGAGGGGCAGGATGTGATCGGCCGGAATTTCTACCGCCCGCGTGATCCGGCGGCGGTGGCGAAATACGGGCATCAGTTCCCGGCGGTGAACCTGACCACTGTGCAGGCGTTTGGTGGATGGGCTAAGGTGCAGCCGGAATTCTTTGGTGAGGGCGGGCTGCTGGACCAGGCTTACGGTCAAAGCGGTGCGGCCTTCTTCGGCGGCAGCTAGGACATTAACGTCGCATGAGCGCTTCCATCCCCGCCGTCCGGCGGCCATTCTCCTGGCGGCAGCCCAGCGTGCTGCCAGGCTTTGGCCCCACCTTGGCCGTCACGCTGCTCTGGCTCACGCTTATTGTGCTGGGGCCGCTGGCGGTGATGCTGTGGTTCGCCGCCGGCATGGGGTGGAGCGGCTTCTGGGGCGTGATCTCCACGCCCCGCGTGCTGGGGGATCTGCGCGTCAGCCTGACCACCGCCTTCGGCGCCAGCTTGGTGAACGTGTTTTTCGGGCTGATCGTCGCCTGGGTGCTGACGCGGTATGACTTCCCCTTCCGCCGCGTGGCGGATGCGCTGGTGGATCTGCCCTTTGCGCTGCCTACCGCCGTGGCGGGCATCGCGCTCTCCACGCTGTATGCGCCGGATGGCTGGATCGGCAGCCTGCTGACGCCATTAGGCATTCAAATCGCGTTTCAGCCGGCGGGTATCGTCGTGGCGATGATGTTCATCTCGCTGCCCTTCATCGTGCGCACGGTGCAGCCGGTCATCGAGGATCTGGAGGCCGAGCAGGAGGAGGCGGCGCATCTGATGGGCGCCACGCCCGCGCAGATATTTCTCCGCATCAGCCTGCCCGCCATCCTGCCCTCGCTGCTCACCGGCTTTGCCCTTGCCTTCGCCCGTTGCCTGGGGGAGTATGGCTCGATCATCTTCATCGCCGGCAACAAGCCGATGATCTCCGAGATCGTGCCGCTGCTCATCGTCGCGCGGCTGGACCAGTTCGACTACCAGGGGGCGACGGCCATTGGCGTGCTGATGCTGGCGGTGTCGTTCCTGCTCCTGCTCACCATCAACCTGCTGCAAGCCTGGGTGAGGCGCCGCCATGGCCAGTAGATTCCTGCTCATCGTCACGGCGATGGCCTTCATGGCGGTGTTTCTGCTGCTGCCGCTGATCAGCGTGTTCGCTGAGGCGCTCTCCGCCGGCTTGGGCGCCTATGCCTCGGCCATCGTGGACCCGAACGTGCAATCCGCCATCTGGCTAACACTGATTATCGCCGCTATTACGGTGCCGGCGAACCTCATCTTCGGTGTGTGCGCGAGCTGGTGCATCGCGCGCTTCAAGTTCTGGGGGCGGGATCTGCTGATCACGCTCATCGACCTGCCATTCTCCATCTCGCCAGTGGTGGCGGGGCTGCTGGAGGTGCTGCTTTTTGGCCTGAACGGGCTGCTCGGCAACTGGCTCTCGGACCATAATATCCAGATCATCTTTGCTTTGCCGGGCATGGTGCTGGCCACCATCTTCGTCACCTTCCCCTTTGTGGCGCGGGAGGTGATTCCGCTGGCGCAGGAGCAGGGCAATGACGAGGAAGAGGCGGCGGTGACGCTGGGGGCCAGCGGGCTCCAGATCTTCTGGCGCGTCTCGCTGCCGAAGCTGCGCTGGGGCCTGTTCTATGGTGTGCTGCTCTGCAACGCCCGTGCCATGGGTGAGTTCGGCGCGGTCTCGGTGGTCTCCGGCAAGGTGTTCGGCGAGACGGACACGCTCTCCCTGGCCGTGGAATCCCTCTACGGCAGTTATGAGATCCAGGCGGCCTTCGCCGTGGCCTCGCTGCTTGCCATGCTGGCGCTGGTTACGCTGGTGCTGAAGGCCGTGCTGGAATGGCTGCACCGCGACGAACTGAACGCCGTGAAACGGAAAAGAACCGCCTGATGTCGACTGAAATCACCATTTCCCACGTCTCGCGCGGCTTCAACGGCCATATTGTGCTGGATGACGTGAACCTCACTGTGCGCGAGGGCGAATTGCTGGCGCTGCTCGGGCCATCCGGTTCGGGCAAGACGACGTTGCTGCGCCTGATCGCCGGGCTGGACCAGCCGGATTCGGGTAGCATCGCCATCGGCCAGGATGATGCCACCAGCCGCCACCCGAAAGAGCGCGGCGTCGGCTTCGTGTTCCAGCATTACGCGCTGTTCCGGCACATGACCGTGTTCGAGAATATTGCCTTCCCCTTGCGCATCCGTAAAGCGCGGAAAGCGGAGATCAAGGCCAAGGTGGAGGAGCTGTTGAAGCTCATCCAGCTGGAGACGCTGGCGGGGCGCTACCCGGCGCAGCTCTCTGGCGGGCAGCGCCAGCGTGTGGCCCTGGCGCGGGCGCTGGCCAGCCAGCCGCGCGTGTTGCTGCTGGATGAACCCTTCGGCGCGCTGGATGCCGTGGTGCGGCGCGATCTGCGCCGTTGGCTGCGGCATCTGCATGAGGAGATGCACATCACCACCCTGTTCGTCACCCATGACCAGGAGGAGGCGTTCGACCTCGCTGACCGGGTGGTGATCATGAAGGACGGGAAGATTTGCCAGGAGGGCACGCCGATCGATATCTATCGCGGCCCGGCGAACCCGTTCGTGCATGAGTTCCTGGGGGAGAGCAATCACCTCCCCGCGCATGTGGCTGGGGGCGTGGTGCTGGCGGATGCGGGCTTCCCGCTCGGCAGTGCCGCGCTGCCTGACGGCCCGGTGCAAGCCTATATCCGCCCGCACCATGTGGTGCCGGTGCCGGCGGCGCAGGGGGCGTGGAGCATTGTCCGCATCGCCGCCACCGGGGCGCAGGCGCGCATCAGCCTGACGCGGGGCGGCACGACGCTGGAAGCGGCGATGACCGCGGACGAGCTGCTGGAGGCCGGGCTACATGCCGGCGGCGCGGTGGAGGTGATGTTCACCGGCGGCACGATTTTCGGGCCCGATGGCGCGGGGCCGGTACGGCTGAACACGCAGGCGCTGGCGCACAAGCTCAAAGCGGGGTGAGCACAGCCCCAGCCTGCGCCGGAAACACCGTGCAGCCCTTCAGCCCCAGCGCATAGGCGCGGGTGAAGGTATCGGCGAAATCCGCGAAGCTGGCGGAAGGCGCCATGTTGATGGTTTTTGAAATTGAGTGATCCACATGCGTCTGCAATGCCGCCTGCATCGCCAGATGCGCGCTGGCGGGCAGTTCCTGCGCCGTGACCAGAGCGGGCGGCAGGCCCTCATGCGTTTCCTGCCATAACCGCACGGCATGGTCCGTCACCATTATGGTCTGGCGTGTGCCTATGACATCCAGCACCGCGCGCTCGGCATCGGCCGCGAAAACCGGCTCCGCGCCGCTGGAGATATTATCCGCGAGCAGGCTGATGGTGCCCGTGGGGGCAATGGAGAGCAGGTGGCTGTTGCGGATGCCGTGGCGGGCGATGGCGTCGCGGATACCCTCCGGCAAGGCGCGGATGAACGGGGCGTCCAGATAGGCCTCACGCCGGAGGGCGGGGAAGCTGCCTTTCTCTCGCCCCAGCGCAACCGAGGCCCGGTAGGCGAGGTGGCAGATCTCGCGCATGGTATCGGCGGCGAAGGCGAGGGAAGGCTCATCGCCATAGCGCAGGCCAAGCATGATCAGCGCGTCCGCCAGCCCGGTGATGCCGATGCCAATGCGCCGCTTGGCCAGAGCTTCCGCCTGCTGTTGGGGCAGGGGGTATTTCGTGATGTTCAGCACATTGTCCAGCATGCGCACGGCGATGGGCACGAGGCGCGCCAGGGCGCCGCGGTCCAGCCGGGCGTGGGGCGTGAACGGGTCGAGGATCAGCGCCGCCAGGTTGACCGAGCCGAGATCGCATCCGCCATAAGGGGGCAGCGGCACCTCGCCGCAGGGGTTGGTGGCGCTGATCCGCTCGCAATAATGCAGATTGTTCAGGCTGTTGATGCGGTCGATGAACAGCACGCCGGGCTCGCCGGAGGTGAAGCTCGCATGCAGCAATTTATCCCAGAGCGCGCGGGCGCTGATGGCGCGCGGCGGCGCGCCGGGGAAAGGCAGCGCCCAGGGGGCGCCCGCTGCCACGGCCTGCATGAAATCGTCCGTGATCTGTACTGAAAGATTGAAATGCGTCAGCACCCCAGGCTGCTGCTTGGCGGCGAGGAACAATTCGATGTCGGGATGATCGCAGCGCAGTGTCGCCATCATCGCGCCGCGTCTGGCGCCGGTGGATTGGATGGTCGCGCACATCGCGTCCCACACATGCATGAAGGAGACCGGGCCGGAGGCGATGCTGCCCGCTGTCCGCGCCGGCATGCCGCGTGGCCTGAGGGGGGAGAAATCATATCCCACCCCGCCGCCTTGCTGCATGGTCACGGCACCCTCCTCCAGCGCGCGGAAAATGCCGGGGATAGAGTCCTCAATGGTGCCCATGACGAAGCAGTTGAGCAGCGTCACCCGGTGCGGGGTTCCCGCCCCGGCGAGGATGCGCCCGCCGGGGAGAAAGCGGAAATCCTCAAGAATTTCCAGGAAGCGTTCCGCCCAGCCATCGCGCCCAGCGGGCTCCGCCTGGGCCAGCGCCCGCGCCACGCGCCGCCATGTGGCGTTGATGTCAGGTTCAGCCGAGCCGCCATGGCGGTAGCGTTGTGCCCAGATAAGCCGGGCGATGGACGTGGCGAGGCCGCCGCTCATCGCCGTGGACTCAGCCGATCCAGTGCAGGCGCGGCGGATTGCGCGGCACGGGCGGCATGGCCTGACTCGGGTGCCCGACGATGATAGGCGCGACCGGTGTGTAACCAGGCGGCAGGTCGAGGCATGTCTTGCCCTCCTCTGTTTCCAGCCAGCGCTGGGAGAAGCCGGTCCAGCACGTGCCCAGCCCGTGCGCGTGGGCCGATAACATCAAATTCTGTGCCGCCAGGCTGGCGTTTTCAATCCCCCAATCGTTGGTGAGGGTGGAGATCACGATCAGCGCCGGAGCGTGATAGAACACCTGGAAGCCAGGCTCATGGAGCGGCCCGTGGAAATGGTGCGGATAGTCGCTGGTCTCCATCACCTTCAGCATATGCGTCTTGGCCGCGTCCGAGATGCGGTCCAGCAGCGCCGGATCCTGCACGACGGTGAAATGCCAGGGCTGCTCGTTCACGGCACTCGGGGCCTGGATCGCCGCGTCGATCAGCGTTTCAATCATGCTCTTGGTGACGGGCTCTTTGGTAAAATGGCGGGTCGCGCGGCGCCCGTAAATCGCTTCGATCAGTTCCATCGTGAAGATATCCTTCTTGCGAATGCCTGCCGTATCCTGCGCCGTCCGCGGCGGGCTGGCATTGATTTCGGTCATGCGCGGGCTGGGGTTGCCACGGTGACGCGCTGGCATCTACCTTGGGCGTTGAACTCGTTTAACCAGCTTGCAATCAGGTGGCTTATTTCATGCCGGTCTCTTGGCTCCGCACCTTTGTTGCAGGCTTGTTCTGCCTCTGCGCCGCGCCCGCCATGGCGCAACAGGCGGTGCCCATTCTCACCTATCACCGTTTTGATCCCGTGAAATCCGGGCTGACAACCGTGACCACTGCTGCGTTCGAGCAGCAGCTCGACTGGCTGGCGGCGCATCATTACACGGTCCTGCCGCTGCAAACCGTGCTCGAATGGCATGACAACGCCACGCCCGCCATAGCCATCACGGTGGATGATGGCCATGAATCGGTGTTCACGCAGCTCTACCCTATCATTCTGCGCCGCCATCTCCATGTCACGCTGTTCATCTATCCGTCGGCGATTTCCAATGCGTCCTACGCGCTCACCTGGGGGCAACTCGCCACCATGATGCAATCCGGCTTGGTGGATGTGCAGTCGCACACCTACTGGCACCCGAATTTCCGCCAGGAGCGCGCCAAGCGCGGCGCCGCCGGTTACAGCGCCTTCGTCGATACCCAGCTCAGCCGTTCCAAGAGCGTGCTGGAGCAGCGGCTCGGCGTGCAGGTGACGATGCTGGCCTGGCCCTATGGCATTTACGACGCGCAGCTTGAGGATGCCGCCAGACGGGCGGGCTATCAATGGGGCTTCGCCTATGCCGGCGGCCAGGCGCGCGCGGGGGATGACCCGCTGGCTGTGCCGCGCATTCCCATCACCGGGGCGGTCAGCCTGGCCGATTTCGCCGCGCTGGTGGCGCAATGATGCGCTGGGCTGCGCTGCTCTGCCTATGGCTGGCGCTGCTCCGCCCGGCTCTGGCCGTGCAGGCGCAGGTGGTGGATGCCGTGACCGGCAGCGCCATCCCCGGTGCCACGGTCGTCGTGGCGGGGCAGATGCTGCAGACCGATACCGGCGGCCTCGTGCAGTTGCAGGCGGCGGGCGGCACAATATTCGTGCGCGCGCCCGGCTACCGCGCCGGGAGCTTCGACCTTGCCGCCATGCCGCCCGGTGACCGGCTAGCCCTGCCCCCCTTCGCGCCCAAGGCGCTTTATCTCAGCGTCTATGGCGCCGGGTCCAGCACCCTGCTGGGCAGCGCGCTGGCGCTGGCGCAGGGCGGCACGGTCAACGCCCTGGTGGTGGATGTCAAAGGCGATAGCGGCATCGTGCCCTACCCCAGCGCCGTGCCGCTGGCGCAGCAGGATGGCGCGCGGCGGATGACGAGTATCCCGGATCTCGCGGCCTTCGTGCAGAAGCTGCACGCCAGGGGCATCTATGCCATCGCCCGTATCGTCACCTTCAAGGATAATCCGCTCGCCACCTACCGGCCGGACCTCGCCGTGCATCAGGAGAGCGGCGTGTTATTCCGTGACCGGGAGAACATGGCCTGGACGGACCCGTTCCAGCCCGAGGTGCGGGATTACGCCATCGCCATCGCCGTGGAGGCCGCGCGCGCCGGGTTCGACGAAATCCAGTTCGACTATCTGCGCTTCCCTGACGCCTCACAGAGATTGGTGTTCGCCGACCCGGTTTCGGCGGCGACGCGGGTGGTGGCGATCGCGGGGTTCCTGGCCCAGGCGCGGCAGCAATTACGGCCCTATAATGTTTATGTCAGCGCGGATATTTTTGGTTATGTCTGCTGGAACCGAGACGATACCGGCATCGGCCAGACGCTCGATGCCATTGAGCCGAATGTGGATTACATCTCGCCCATGCTGTACCCTTCGGGGTTTAAGTTCGGCATTCCCGGATATGCGAACCCGGTCGGCAATATCTATCAGATCGTGTACCTCTCGCTGGCGCAGGCGCGGTTGCGCCTGAACGTTTCACCAAAGCGGTTCCGCCCATGGCTTCAGGCTTTCAAGGATTATGCTTTCGACCACCGCGTTTTCGCGGCGGCGGAGGTGCGGGAGCAGACCAAGGCGGCGGCGGATTTCGGCTCCGATGGATGGATGTTGTGGAATCCGCGCAACGATTACGAAGACACCAGCTTGGCTGCGAATACCGCAAGTTTGCCTGCTGCCTGCTTCTAGGGGTTCTGGCTTTAAGCGGCTGCCAGAGCGCGCGGGCGCCGCATGGCGGCGTGGAGGGTAATCCGCTCGCGGGCATTGGCGCCAGCGCGCGGGATGAGATCGCGCTGGATGACGTGCCGGGGGCGGTGGTTCTTGCCGGGCATGACGGCAAGACCGTCTACCGCGCCGCCTTTGGCACCCGCACCCCCGGAACCCCGTTGCGCCCGGATGCGGTCTTCGACCTTGCCTCGCTGACCAAGGTGGTGGCCACAACCCCGGCCATCATGCAGTTGCAAGAGGCCGGGCGGCTGCGGCTGGATGATCCGGTGGCGCTGTACTGGCCGGATTTTGCCCGTAACGGCAAAGGCCAGATCACCATCCGCCAGTTGCTGACCCACACCTCCGGCCTGCGCCCGGACCTTGTCTCCACGGATTGGCAAGGTGAGGCGGGGGCGCTGGCGCGGATCGCCGCGGAGCGGCCCATTGCCCCGCCTGGCAGCGCGTTTATCTACAGTGACCTCAATTTCATCGTGCTGGGCGCGCTGGTGGAGCGGCTCAGCGGCGAGAGTCTGCCGCGCTACGCGCAGCAGCATATCTTCGCGCCGCTGGGCATGGCGGATACCGGCTTCGGCCCGACCCCCGGAGAGGCCGCCCGGCTGGTGCCGACGGATTTGCCGGTGCCGGGCATTGTGCAGGACCCCACCGCCCGGCGCATGGGCGGCGCCGCCGGGCATGCGGGGCTGTTCTCCACGGCGGACGATCTCGCGCGGTTTTGCCAGATGCTGCTGAATGGCGGCAGTCTGGGCGGCGCGCGCATCCTCAGCCCGCGAAGCGTGGCGCTGATGACCGCCCCGGAGGCGCTGCCCGGCGGGGTGGTTCGCGGGCTGGGCTGGGACATGGCCTCGGCCTATAGCAGCTGGACGGGCGGCGCGTTCAGCCCCGCCAGCTATGGCCACACCGGCTATACCGGCACGGCGCTGTGGATTGACCCTGTCACGAAGACGTATCTAATTATTCTCACCAGCCGGCTGTATGCTTATGGCAATGGCGATGCCATGCCGTTGCGCCGGGGTGCGGCGCGGGCGGTGGGGCAGGCGTTTCCACCATGAAAACGGGAGCGCCGGCAACGATAGGGAGGGCACCATGCGCCGCGTAATGGCTCCGTTTTTGTTGTGCGTTGCTCTTGCCGGGTGCGGCCAAAGGGCGCCCGCGCCGTCGGTGGGCTATTTGCCGGCGGATGCGTTCGGCAATGCCGTGGTGGGGCAGGACCCCGCCACCACGGCCGTAGATACCGCGATGATTGCCTTCGCCTATCCGGGCACGATGCAGGGGCATCCCGCGCGGATGGCGCTGGCCATCGCCTCGCTCGATGCCATGGCCGGGCAATTTTCCGCAGGCGGGCGCTGGATGAGCATGGACTGGGTCGCGCAGCAGGAGATGCTGGAAGCGCGCGACCGGGTACGCGCCATACTAGGCATCCCGCAGGGCGCGCCATCCCAGGATGTGATCGACCATCTGGTGGCGGCATCCCACGCGCTGGACCAGGGGGATCAGGCGGGTGCCCTGGCCGCGCTGTCAGGGCCGGTCTTCACCAAATCGCCGGAGGAGACGCTGGCGATCCTGGCGCATTTCCCGCGCGTGCCGGTCGCCAACCGCGCGACGATGGACGCGGTGCGGGATTTTTTTCCGGCGATCAGCGGCAGCAGTAACTCCATGAGATGAGGTTAGGCCGCCAGCGCCACCGTGCGCCGGGCGGTGGCCGCCGCCACGGCCCATAGCGCGAAGCCGCCAAGCGCCAGCCCCATGCCGACCCAGCCGGAGGATTGCCAGCCAAACCCAGCCGAGATCGCCATGCCCGCGAGCCAGGGGCCGAGCGCGTTGGCGACGTTGAAGGCGCTGTGGTTGAGGGCGGCGGCCAGGGTTTGCGCGCCCTCGGCCACGTCCATCAGCCGGGCTTGCAGCGGCGTGCCCAGCCCGCCGCCGCAGCCGATGAGAAACACCACCACGGCCATCGACCACAGCGAATGCAGCGCGAACGGGTAGATGGCGAGCGACAGGGCGGCCCAGAGCAGCACCCCGGCGATGGTCGGCATCAGCGCGCGGTCCGCGAACCAGGCGCTGACCAGATTGCCGATGGTGAGGCCCAAGCCGAAAATGCCGAGGATGACCGGCACGGCGTCGGCGGGCGCCTTGGTCACCGTGAGCAGGGTGGAGGCGAGATAGGTATACACCGCGAACATGCCGCCGAAGCCGATGGCGCCGATGCCCAGCGCCAGCCACACTTGCGGCCGGGTCAGCACGCTCAACTCGCGCAGCGGGCTGGTGGAGTCGCGCGGGGCGCCGTGGTCGGCGGGCACGAACAGCCGGACCATGAGCGCCGTGGCCGCCGCCAGCGCCGCGACCAGCGCGAAGGCCCAGCGCCAGCCAATGCCCTGGCCAATGGCGTTGGCCAGCGGCACCCCGAAGATGGTGGCGACCGTCAGGCCCAGCAGCACGCGCGAGATAGCCTGGGCGCGCTTCTCTGGGGGCACCTGTGCGGCGGCGGCGAGCGAGGCAACGCCGAAATACGCCCCGTGAGGCAGCCCGGCGAAGAAGCGGAAGACCAGCATCCAGTGGTAATCGGGCGCGAAGGCGGTCAGCCCGTTGGATGCCGCGAAGGCGAGCATGAGCCAAGCCAGCACGGCGCGGCGGTTGAGCCTTGCCACCATCAGCGCCAGCACTGGCGCGCCCACCACCACGCCGAGCGCGTAGGCGCTGATGACATCGCCCGCCTGCGGCGCGCTCACACCCAGCCCGCGCGAGAAACAAGGCAGCAGCCCCATGGTGCCGAACTCGGTGGTGCCGATGGCGAATCCGCCCATGGCCAGCGCCAGCAATGCCAGCCCGGCGGCATGTTTGCGCGCCGGGCGCGCGTCTTCGGAAAGCTTCAAACCAGATCCCATTTCATTGCCGTAAGTTCGCGCTGATGTGAGACAGGATGAAGGTGGATTCAATCGCCGACCTGGCAACGAGCCGCGGATAAAGAAGATGGAAACCAATTTCGGCGCATAAGCGCATCGGGGACGTTACCGGCGGAGCGCCGAATATCCATTAGATCAGGGGAGGCACGGAATGCCGTTATTCGGGACCAAGCGCGCCAAGAAGACCGTGCCGTTACACGAGCAGGCGGCGGGGCTGTTGCAGGTTGTCCAGCACATGGTGGTGCCGCTATTCGTGCTCGACCGGCGCGGATGTGTTGTGCTCTGGAACGCCGCCTGTGAGGCGCTCACCGGCGTGACCTCCGGGCAGGTGCTCGGCACGAGCGAGCATTGGCGCGGCTTCTACCCCAATGCCCGCCCCTGCCTGGCGGACCTTGTGCTCAAGGGCGGCACGGACACGGCGGGCGGGCTCTATGCCAGCCATTCCGGCGGTCAGAGCCGGGGCGGCGGCATGGTGGCGCAGAACTGGTGCGAACTGCCTTCCGGCAAGCGCAGATATCTGAAGATCGACGCCGCGCCGCTATGCGATGCCGATGGCGATACGATGTACGTGCTGGAGACATTGCAGGACATGACCGCCATGAAGGAGGCGGAGATGGCGATAGACGCCGAGCGCCAAGCCGCCAGCCGGCAGCAGAATCTCGTCGTCGGCCAGATTGCCGCGGGGCTGGCCGCGTTGGCGCAGGGCAATCTCGTGCACCGGATCGATGGCGCCTTCGCCGCCGAATACGAAAAATTGCGCGCGGATTTCAACGCCTCCATCGCGCAATTGCAGGAGACCATGCTTGCTATCGTCACCACCTCCGGCGGTGTGCGCGGCGGTGCTGAAGACATGATGCGCGCGGCGGAAGACCTCGCCCGCCGGACAGATACCCAGGTGGTGACGCTGCGCGAGACCACCAGCGCCATTAACGCCGTGACGGCGACCGTGCGGAAAACCGCCGCCGGGGCGGATGAGGCACGGCGTGCCGTGGGCGAGGCGCGGACGGATGCGGAAAGCTCAAGCGGCGTGGTGCAGCAGGCCGTGGGGGCCATGGGCGAGATCGAGGCTTCATCCCGCCAGATTGGCAACATCATCGGCGTGATCGACGAAATTGCCTTCCAGACCAACTTGCTGGCGCTGAATGCCGGGGTGGAGGCCGCCCGCGCGGGGGATGCCGGGCGCGGCTTCGCGGTGGTGGCCACCGAGGTGCGGGCTTTGGCGCAGCGCTCGGCGGATGCGGCCAAGGAGATCAAATCCCTGATCTCCGCCTCTGGCGCGCAGGTGGAGACCGGGGTGAGGCTGGTCGGAGACATGGGCAGTGCCCTGGCCCGGATAGCGGCGCAGGTGAACCGGTTGAACACGCTGGTGAGCGAGATCGCGGCCTCGGCGCAGCAGCAGAGCAAGGGGCTGGCGGATGTGAACGTGGCCGTGAACCAGATGGAGCAGGCAACGCAGCAGAACGCCGCCATGGTCAAGCAGGCGACCGGGGCGAGCCACTCACTCTCGCAGGAGG
>Ga0255356_1001800_pt1 | contig 13098 bp, 8 predicted proteins | sample HBST100metaG_FD_189944 | JGI IMG/M metagenome (GOLD analysis project Ga0255356, IMG submission 189944) | Peat soil microbial communities from Stordalen Mire, Sweden - H.B.S.T100 | ecosystem: Environmental > Terrestrial > Soil > Wetlands > Peat | place: Sweden: Norrbotten County, Stordalen Mire... | reverse complement strand
ATGGAGGCCTCACGGGGATTCTTGCTGGAGAGCACGCGCTGCATATCGTAGTTGGGGGCGGGGCCGGCGGCTGAGATCAGAACGCCCTTGAAGAGCAGCATCATGACAAAAAAACCAAAAAGCTCATACTTGTCGGCGGCAATCTTGGCCGTAGCGGCGGGCAGAAAGGTCGTCCAATCCAGGCCCAAATGCCAGCCGAAGAAGATGTTGTCCCAGCCGGCGGGAACCACCTTGTGCAGGGTCTCCGGCGAAACCTTCATCATGGCGATAATGCCCACGGCAAAGCTTGCGATGGCCAGGATAAAGAACTGGACGACTTCGGTAATCACAACGCTGATCATGCCGCCCTTGATGACGTAGATGGCCGTGATGCCGACCAGGATCAGCGCGTATTGGTTAGGCGAGAGATGGAAGGGCAGGAACTCGGCGGCAAACTTGCCGATGCCTTTGAAGCCGTAGGTGAAGAAGCCGATGATGCTGACAAAGGCGTAGACCACCACAATGATGTGCGAGAGCTGCGCACCCAGGCCGGTTCCGAAGCGAGTCTTGATCCACTCCGCGCCGGTCATCACCTTGGAGCGGCGCAGCCAACTGGAGAGGTAGACCATCAGAAAGATCTGGTTGAAGGTCGGCCAGAGCCAGGGAATCCACACGCTCTTCAGGCCGTAGACAAACATCCAGTAGACCAGCAGCATGGTGCCGCTGATGTCAAACATTCCCGAAGCGTTGGAGATGCCCAGCATATACCAGGGCATCGAGTTGCCGCCGAGAAAATAGTTCTGCATGCTTTGCGAAGCGCGTTTTGAAACCCAATAGCCTATGAATACCGTGCTTAGCAGGTAGGCCACAATAATAACGATGTCGACAACGTGAAGTTGCAGCATTCGACTCCTCAATGCCCACGGGCATCTTCTCTCCGCTCTCCGCGGGAGATGCAAAACTGATTTTCAGCCGGTCTGAACCGACTTTATAACGGTATTGCAAGGCCAACGTGTGATTTGCAGCACACGCAGGTCTCACGGGTACTAGCATCTGCCGGATTGTTAATTGCAACCCGACTCAAGCACCGATTAATTACAGTTCACCAGCCAGCAGAAACACCAGCGATGCCTGCCAATTGATACAAATCTCATTGCTTGCGTATGATCCCAATTGATCGGCATAGACCTTAGCTGGCGGCAAATCCTTAGGTAGCGTGGCCAGTACCGCGTCTTGACGGCCTGCATTTGGTCCACCGGACAGCAGCCCTGGCCAGGGCTTGTCGTGCTTCCCATCGCCGCTTGGTCTGTGATGCGGATGCTGAAATGGGTTCTCGCCCACCTGCGTCACCCACGACAACGAAAAAGTGTTTCGTCCAAGCAGATAATGCAAATCATCGCGTGCCGTATCCACAAAGCTCTGCTCAGGCTGGAAAACGTTGGCAATCAGCAGGTACATGCCGTAACCCGCAGCAATGCTATTCGATCCCCAAACATAGTCCTTCGCCTGCAAACTAACATGGTACGGATTAGACCGCGTGCGCTCCACCACCGCGTGCGCCGCCTTGATCGTCCGCTCTCGGATCACCGTGACCGCGTTCGCATCTGCGCCCTTGCGCGTGGAAAGTGCGTAGGTCCAAAGCCCCATCACTCCCACTGACTTCCAGCTCTCTGCAGGAGGCGAATCCAAAGTGGAAAGGAAATCGGCATAATTCTTCAGGAAGAAATCGTTGTAGACTGCTTCGCCGGTGGTGCGCCAGAGCTCGGCCGCAGCCCATACCCGCTCATCCCGGCAGTCGTTGTCGCCGTATTCGCCGGTCGTCACACCCAGAGGATTTGAGAAGGTCACATTCGGATGCTCAACGGTCCATGCCCAGGCCCGCCGCGCCGCATCCAGCACCTGCGCGGCAAACTTCGGATCGAAAGGCGCATAGGTCCGCGCTGCGATCGCGCCCACAGCCGCCAGATCCGCTGTCGCGCAAGTACCCTTATAAGGTGCCGATCCGGTCCCGATTACCTCGCTCGACAACTTATCCTCGTCGGGCGCAATAAACTCGGAAAAGTGCTCGCTGGTCTGCTTGTGCCAGACGCCCCCGTCCTCGTCCTGCATCTTCAGCATCCACTCAAGGTTCCAACGCGCTTCATTCAGAATGTCTGGCGTGCCGTTCCCGGTCTCGGGAATCTTCAGTGAAATCTTCTTGATCTTCTCTCCGAAGATCTCCCAGCTCCAAAGCAAGGTGCCGGTCGTAATCCCTGAATTCACCATGTAACGGCCATAGTCGCCCGCATCGTGCCAACCGCCGATATTGTCCCGTGTTCCTTTGGCCCCCGAAGTAGAGCTGAATTCGCCGTGCAGGTGGCAAGCAGGATGGCTGTACCCCGGAAACTCCGGCCCCATGTCGACTGCCATTCCGCAGCGCTGCCCGTAAAAGCCACGCATGGCCATATAGTAGGTGTGCTCAAAGACGCTCGGGCCAACTTCAAAATCCCAACTGCGCCCCACGCCGGGAATCTCCAGATAATAGCGCCCCGCCTGACGCAACCCGGAGAAAACCGCAGCCTTCACTCGATCACCCGAGTCCGTGTCCGCCTCGGCAGCCGTTAGTTTTCCTTTGAATACGGCCACGTTGTCGCTCGAACGCCGCACTTCAAAAGTTGACGCGGGGACGCTCACGAGCGCAACCTTGGGGCCATTCTGTGGATAGCCTACCTGGTCTACTTTGATAGCCAGTTGTGCGGTGTCGGCTCCATTCGCACGAGTTGCGAAGCAAAAAAGAAGACAACCCACTACGACGAACTTAATCAACTCTCGACGAACTCGTACGCTTTGGAAGGGTAAAAACAAAGAACTTGCCATGTCTGTGATTTCGCTTCACGGAAGTGCTGAGGGTGTCTTCAAAAACACCAAATCCTCTCACATTTGCCTAGATCTTGGCAACGATACCAAACACACCAGATCAAGCACTTCTGAAGATTGCCCTGCTTCTCTCGCTCCGATTTTCCCTTTTGCTTGGCCTCGCACAGATCCGCTGAGCCTTTCCTGGAACTCTACTTACAAAGGACCCGGATGCACTCTGCTCGGCCGTTTGATGAGGTTTTGTGCTGAAGGCTATACTTGCGGAAGGTTTCTTCGAGGGAGCACGCACAATGAAGTTTGGTTATTTCGACGATTTGAATCGCGAGTACGTGATCACGCAACCAGATACACCCCTGCCCTGGATCAATTACCTTGGCTGCCAGGCATACTTCGGGATTATCTCCAACACCGCGGGAGGCTACTCGTTTTATCGCGATGCTCGCCTGCGCCGGATTACACGCTACCGGTATAACAACGTTCCCATGGACTTTGGCGGGCGCTATGTTTACCTGCGCGACGACGAATCTAAAGAGTTCTGGTCGCCTTCATGGCAACCTACGCGCAACGACCTCAAGGACTATACCTGCCGTCACGGCATGGGTTACTCGGTGATCGGGTCAACTTACAGCGGCATTGAGGCACACACCCGTTACTTCGTGCCCCTCGACGAGAATCTGGAAATCTGGCAGCTCACCGTAACTAATCGGCGTGCAACCAAGGCTACTATCTCCTCTTTCGCCAGCATTGAATTCTGCCTGTGGGATGCCCAGGACGATGCCACTAACTTCCAGCGTAACTTCAATACTGGTCAGGTGGAAGTAGAAGATGGCGTCATCTATCACAAGACCGAATACCGCGAACGCCGTAACCATTTTGCCTACTTCGCATGTTCCGAGCGCGACGCCAGTTTTGACACGCAGCGCGAGGCCTTCCTTGGCCGCTATCGCAGTTGGGACAAGCCCGCCACTGTGGAAGCCGGCCAGCTTACCAACTCCATTGCTCACGGCTGGTCGCCCATCGGCGCACATCAGGTCAAGCTCGAACTGGCTCCCGGAGAGACCAAGCAGATCGTCTTTGTCCTCGGCTATCACGAGAATCCCGTTGACCAGAAGTTCGACCCTCCCGGCACACAGACCATCAATAAGACGCTGGTCAAGCCGACCATCGCCAAGTACCTCGACCCCAAGCAGGCCGACGCATCCTTCGAGCAACTGCGCCAATACTGGGAGAGTCTGCTCGGCATCTTCCAGGTCAACACGCCAGACATTCACACCAACCGCATGGTGAATATCTGGAATGCCTATCAGTGCATGGCGACTTTCAACATGTCGCGCTCGGCTTCGTTCTATGAATCCGGCATTGGTCGTGGTCTTGGCTTCCGCGATTCGAACCAGGATCTGCTGGGCTTTGTTCACATGGCGCCCATTCGCGCGCGCGAGCGCATCCTCGATCTGGCCGCAACGCAACTGCCCACCGGCGGCGCATATCACCAATATCAGCCGCTCACCAAGCGCGGCAACAACGACATCGGCGGTGGTTTCAACGACGATCCGCACTGGCTCATCATCGGCGTCTCGGCCTATTTGAAGGAGACCGGTGACTGGAGCATCCTCGACGAACCGGTGCAATACGACAACGAGCCCGGATCGGAAAAGCCGCTCTACGACCACTTGCAGCGCAGCTTCAACTACACGTTGGCTCGCCTTGGACCGCACGGTCTGCCGCTGATCGGCCGCGCCGATTGGAATGACTGCCTCAATCTGAATTGCTTCTCTGACACTCCCGGCCAGAGCTTCCAGACCACCACGAACAAGGAAGGCAAGGTCGCTGAGTCGATCTTCATCGCCGGTCTCTTTGTTCAGGCCGGCCGCGAACTGTCCGCGATCGCCAACCACCGCGGACTCGGAACCGAAGCATCAACTTATCTTGCTGAAGTCGCAAAGATGGAGTCGGTGATTATCAAGCACGGTTGGGATGGCGAGTGGTTCCTGCGCGCCTATAACGATTTTGGCGACAAGATCGGTTCAAACGAGTGCAAGGAAGGCAAGATTTACATCGAGTCCAACGGCTACTGCACCCTGGCCGGCATCGGCCTCGAAGACGGAAAAGCCGCACAGGCCCTCGCCGCCGTTGGAAAGCATCTGGCCACCAAACACGGTATCGTCGTCCAGCAGCCTGCCTACACCAAGTACTACATCGAAATGGGCGAAATCTCCTCTTACCCACCGGGATACAAGGAGAACGCCGGCATTTTCTGCCACGTCAATCCCTGGATCATGATCGGCGAAACGCGCGTGGGCCACGGCGACTTGGCGCACGACTACTACAGCCGCATCAACCCCTCGGCGCGTGAGGAGATCAGCGACCTGCATCGTTGCGAGCCTTATGTCTATGCGCAGATGATCGCGGGCAAGGATGCACCCAGCTTCGGCGAAGCCAAGAACTCCTGGCTCACCGGAACCGCCGCCTGGAACTACTACGCTATCGTGCAGTGGATCCTCGGCGTCCGCACCTCTCTGGAAGGACTTGAGATTGCTCCCGTAATTCCAAAGAGCTGGCCGGGATTCACCGCCACCCGTACTTACCGCGGAGTGGTTTACAAGATTTCCATCGAGCGCAAGGGAGATGGGAACCAAATCGCTCTCACCGTGGACGGCGCGTCAATCAAGGGGAACGTCGTACCTCCTCCCACCGACGGCCGCAAGGAAGTAACTGTCAAGGGCATTCTGAGCTAACTCACCAACTTAGTCTTCCAGGTCCCATTCTTGGAACTTGGAAGACCAAAGCCCCGTGCCCCGTCCTTTCCGCAGCTTTATCACGGAAAGGACGGGAAAATCACATTTCATAGCATTGTTCTTAGGAGCATAGCTTTGTACATCGCAAACGAACAGCGCTACGACACCATGCAGTATCGCCGCTGTGGCAAGAGCGGCCTGCGTCTGCCCGCAATCTCTCTCGGCCTCTGGCACAACTTCGGCGGAGTTGACGTCTTTGAGAATGGCCGCGCCATGGTGCGCCGCGCCTTCGATCTCGGCATCACTCACTTTGACCTGGCCAACAACTATGGCCCGCCGCCGGGAAGCGCGGAGAGTGCCTTTGGCGAAATTCTTCGCCTCGACTTCAAGCCTTATCGCGACGAACTGATCATCAGCACCAAAGCCGGCTGGGGTATGTGGCCCGGCCCCTACGGCGACTGGGGTTCGCGCAAGTATCTGCTGGCCAGCCTCGACCAGAGCCTGCGGCGCATGGGTCTCGAGTATGTTGACATCTTCTATTCCCATCGCCCCGATCCCGAGACGCCCGTCGAAGAGACCATGATGGCTCTCGATCAGGCTGTCCGCTCAGGCCGTGCGCTCTACGCCGGCATCTCCAGCTACAATGCAACCCAGACCGCCGCTGCTGTCAAAATTCTTCGCGAACTTGGCACTCCCTGCCTCATTCACCAGCCCAAATATTCAATGTTCGAGCGTTGGGTTGAGAATGGCCTGCTCGACGTACTGGGCAATGAGGGCGTCGGCGGTATCGCTTTCTGCCCCTTGGCGCAAGGTCTGCTGACCGACCGCTACCTCAAGGGCATCCCTGACGATTCGCGTGCCTCCAAGTCCTACAGCTTTCTCAAGAAGAGCGACATCGACGAGCATCACCTCTCGGAGACCCGCGCACTCAACGAGATGGCCGCCAAACGTGGTCAGTCGCTGGCGCAGATGTCCCTGGCCTGGGTGCTGCGCGACAGCCGCATGACTTCAGCGCTCATCGGGGCCAGCCGCGTAGAACAGATTGAACAGAATGTGGCCGCGCTCGCCAACCTCACTTTCACCGCCGACGAGCTTGCCCGCATCGACGCAATTTTGAGCCAGCCCGCCTGAGGTGGTCACGATACCATAGAATCTGAATCGGGCGGCTCCAAGAATCTTCCGTGCCTCATCCTTTCCGCAGTTTCATCGGCTAGGGTGAGAAACCACAAACCTCGACCGGCCCGTTCATCAGGAGGTACTCTCGTGCAAGACCTGCGGCAGAAAGTGGAAACGGAGCTGCGCTCTGACATCCTGCCCTTCTGGCTTAAATACACTCTCGACGAAGAATATGGCGGCTTCCGTGGCCAAATCTCCAACGATCTGACCATCGACCCGCACGCTGCCAAGGGACTGATCCTGAACGCGCGCATCCTGTGGACGTTTTCCAAGGCCTTCACCGTCTACCACGACCCGGTCTACCTCGCCACGGCTCGCCGCGCCTATGAATACCTCGACCGCTTTTTCTGGGACCATGAGTTCAGCGGCGTCTACTGGATGCTCGACTATCTCGGCAAACCCCACGACACCAAAAAACGCATCTACGGTCAGGCCTTCACTGTCTACGCATTGGCAGAGTATTTCCACGCCAGCGGCGACCCCGAGGCACTCAGTAAAGCCATGCGCATGGTTAAGCAGATCGAATCCGCAAGTCACGATGCCGAGCACGGCGGTTACTTTGAGACTTATGAGCGCGATTGGACACTGGCCAAGGATCAACGCCTGAGCGATGTGGACATGGACGAGAAGAAGTCCATGAACACCCACCTCCATCTGATGGAGGCCTATGCCACGCTCTTGCGCTTTCATGAAGACAAGACCGTGCGCCTCAGGCTACGGGAGCTGATCGAAATCTTTCTCGACCACGTCATCGATCCCAGCTCGCACCACTTCATCATGTTTTTCGACGAGGAATGGCACCCACGCTCCAACAAAATCTCGTTTGGTCACGACATCGAGGGAAGCTGGCTTCTCTGCGAGGCCGCGGAAATTCTCGGCGATGCCGGCACTCTGGCGCGTGTGCGCGCGGTTGCTGCGAAGATGGCTCAGACCGTCTTTGACCAGGGACTGGACAGCGACGGCGGCCTGCTCTATGAACTCAACCCGACCGATACCGACAAGCATTGGTGGCCGCAGGCCGAGGCTGCCGTCGGCTTTCTCAACGCCTACGGGCTTACCGGCCAACAGAAATTCCTGAATGCCGCTGAAAGAAGTTGGGCCTTCATCGAGAAATACATTGTCGATCACGAGCACGGCGAATGGTTCTGGCGCGTCTCGAAGTCCGGCGTACCTAGCCAGGAAGAACACAAAGTCGATCCATGGAAGTGTCCTTACCACAACAGCCGTGCATGCATTGAGGTAATGGAACGGCTGGATGCGTTGAATGCATCCAAAACTGGAGTCGGGCACTAACAGGCCCTGATCAAGCTGGGATTTAGAAGGGTACGGGCTATGGCCCGCACAGAATCAATGAAGTATCAACGCGGGCTTTAGCCCCTGAGGGAATGTCAGCCGCACTAAATGAACCTGCGCGGCAATTCTCTAAGAAGGACCGGAGAGCAATCATGACTCAAGCGCAATTCAAGAAAAGTGTACTGAATCTCCTCAAGCAGCAGGAAAAGCTGCTCACCCGCCGCAACCGCAAATCGCCCATCGGCAATGGCGTTTTCAGCCGGTACGAGTTTCCGGTTCTGACCGCGGCGCACGCGCCCATTACTTGGCGCTATGACCTCAGCCAAAAGACAAATCCCTTCCTTGAGGAGCGCATTGCCGTCAATGCCGCCTTCAACGCTGGCGCCATCCTGCATGAAGGCAAGTTCCTGGTGGTGGCTCGTGTCGAGGGCGCGGACCGCAAGTCGTTCTTTGCAGTGGCCGAGAGCCGGAACGGAATCGATAACTTCCGCTTCTGGGATTACCCCGTTCTGCTGCCTGAGACCAGCGAACCCGACACCAACGTTTATGACATGCGTCTGGTCAAGCACGAAGATGGCTGGATCTACGGCCTCTTCTGCACCGAGCGCAAGGACCCCAAGACGCCGGAGTGGGATACCTCCTCGGCCGTGGCGCAGTGCGGCATCGTGCGCACTCGCGATCTGAAAACCTGGGTGCGGCTGGCCGACCTCAAGTCCAAGTCTCCCCAGCAGCGCAACGTTGTCTTGCACCCCGAGTTCGTCGACGGCAAGTACGCCTTCTACACGCGCCCGCAAGATGACTTCATCCAGGCCGGCAAGGGTGGTGGCATCGGCTGGGGCCTCTCCCCCAGCATCGAGAAGGCCGTGATTGACGAAGAGATCATCATCGACAATCGCGAGTACCACACCATCACCGAGGTCAAAAACGGCCTCGGCCCGGCACCCATCAAGACGTCAAAGGGCTGGCTGCACCTGGCGCATGGCGTGCGCAACACCGCGGCTGGTCTGCGCTACGTGGTCTATCTCATGCTGACCGAGTTGGAGCGGCCGTGGGTAGTCACTCACAAACCGGCCGGCTACTTCATCGCTCCCGAAGGCGAAGAGCGCGTTGGCGATGTCTCGAACGTCGTCTTCAGCAATGGCTGGATCGAGCGCAAGAACGGCGATGTCCTGATCTACTACGCCTCGTCGGACACGCGGCTGCATGTTGCCACCAGCACCGTCCCCAAGTTGCTCGACTATGTGCTCAACACACCCGCCGATCCTCTACGTAGTCATGCCTGCGTAGAGCAGCGTTACGCTCTCATCAAGAAGAACTTGGCGGTATTGGGCAAAAAGGTCTTGCGCAAAAAGAAAGCTCCCATCTCCAAGCGCCCCGGCAAAAAGGCCACCAAGCCAACCAAAGCAAAGAAGCGGTAGATACCGAAGCTTTGCAGAACTTCTGAATAAGCCGAAGTTTGCGAAGGTACGGCCCCAGAGCCTGCACCGAGCGAAGTCGAAGTCTCTCGATTCCGAAATCTGGAGCCTGTTATGAACTTTCGCGTGGGCGCGAAAGTTCATAACAGGCTCTAGTGCCGCGACCGCCTGATTTGGTAATTGCGCGAATGTAGCGCTGGCCTCCCGGCCGGCTGTAGTGCGGGCGTCCCCGCCCGCACTTATCCATAGCGAATTACCAATTGATGCAGTCATGACACCAGATGACCAAACGCCATCGAGCCGGAGGTTTTTGGCACCGCCGCGGGTAATTGCAGATCATGTCCCTCCCACCACGCACAATGGAAGAATGAAGAAAGAAATTCAACCCCAGACGGCCCAATCTGGCAGGTACTCCCCCAGTCCAAACCCGGAAAATCGTGTACCCACCCCCCTGCCCTGTGGAAATCGTATTTTCGCCCCTCGCCTCGGCTGTAACTTACACGGCATCAATCGTTTGAAATTTTTACCTATTAACTGATAGGTAACTGCAAACACCGGATTTTGCCCATTTTTTAGCCTCAAAAGGCGCATTTTAAGCCAGAAATGGCAGCTTTTTGGCCATCCTGGAAGCAGTTGGCTCAACTCTGATCTGCGCTGATTTCTACCTCTTATTACTGATCTCTGTCCCAAAAGAAATGGGCGGCAAAGGTTGATCCTTTGCCGCCACCCGTCCCTGGGTTGTCTTGAAGTTAATACAGTGCTGCGTTTCCAGTTAACTCGGAGCTACTGCAAAAGCTTGGTCACTTCCTGCTGCACGCTGTTGGCTTGCGCGAGGGCGGCAATGCCGGTCTGGCTAAGGATCTCGTACTTGGACATATTCGATGTTGCCGAGGCATAGTCAGTGGCCTGGATCGCGTTCTGCGCCGAAACCACGTTCTCCTGCTGCGTACTCATCACCTGGCTGATCGAGTCCAAAGTATTGATCTGTGCGCCGATATAGCCGTCCTGCGCCGCTACATCGGAAATTGCCAGGTTAATGGCTTTCAAAGCGGTCATTGCATTTTCAGTGGCCGATGTTGTCACTCCGGACACTGTTGTGGCTATCAGGCCAGTGTTTGACAGATCGATCTGATCGGTTCCTACTGCGGAGACCGCAGTGTAGCTGATGGTGGCGGGGGTCGTAGTGGTCGCGGGGGTGTATTTGACACTGCCACCCGCGTCGCCCAGGCTGGCCGAGGACAGCGTCGCGAAGTACAGTGTGTCCACCGATGCGCCGGATGAAGACGAATCGCCCGTATAGATGCTCACGCCACTCGTTGAGCCTGTAAACACCACGTTCTGGTTGTACGTCGTGGTCGATCCAATATTGTTAATCTCAGCAAGAATCGACTGGTACTCTTGGTTTGCAGCCTCTTCTTGAGTGTCGTTTAGGGTGCCGTTCGAGGCTTCGGTAGCCAGCGTCACGGCACGGTTGAGCAGGCTTGTCACTTGCGAGAGGGCACCATCGGCCACTTGCAGTAGCCCTACGCCCTCCGTGGCGTTGGTCGTCGACTGCGTCAAGGCCGCCGAATTGGCGGCTAGGCCGTTCACCAGCGAGAGGCCTGCGGCGTCGTCCGCGCCGGAGTTGATCTTCGACCCCGACGACAACTGCTCTAAGACCGTCTGCAAACTGCTGTCGGTGTTGTTCAGATTGTGTTCTGCGTAGATTGCCGAGAGATTGTTCAAAACGCCGAGGGCCATGGGAGGTACTCCTTTTTAGGATGCCTTGAGTAGCGCCCTGCCCAGCGGTGCATCTTTCGTTCCGCCAGGCCCTCCGCTTTTTCCGGATGGGCTTTATTGCATCCACCCCGTTCATCGGACCTGGCGAAAATAACTTTAGTCATAAATTAAGAACCGTTTTCACGCCTGGTTGCCGCGATTCAATTCAAAATGTCCAGCTCCCGTCCAGGCTCTGTCCAAAAGCGATGCAGCGGCTGTGCCGTTGCGCTCCACTTCTCTGTAGCGCCTCGCGACAGGAACGGTCGCTCCAGTCCCCCTTCCGAGGCATCTTCAACTACTTACTACCGCATGCTGCACGGACCTGTTTCGCTCGTCTCTCGCGCACAAAAAACGGCGGCAAGAGAATTTCCTCCTGCCGCCACCGGTATTCACTGCAACCGCATTTGCTCTCTGCCTAAAACTCTCTTTACAAATTCCTTTCTACTGTTCGGCACCCGCTCCAGGGGCCGCGGGAGCCTGCGGTGCCGCTCCGGGATCTGCGGGCTCTTGTGGCTCTGCGCCTTGCGGAACTGGCGGGGGAGGTGGCGCGTCATGGTGGTGCTGACCGCCCTGTCCAGGGCCACCTTGCTTCCAAGCGCCTGGTCCCTGCCGATTCAATTGCTGGCCGTCCCGTCCCGGACCGCCACGTTCCCATCCACCGCGCTCCTGCTCGTGGCTGGCGCGGAAAGCCTTCATCTGTTTCCACTGCTCTGGCGTCAGCTTGCTCCGGATGGCCAGCAGAAAGCGAGCATTCGCCTTTTCGAGCTCTGCTCTGGACTGTGCCACCTTGTCGATTTGGGAAAGGATCCTGGCCTCGTTGGGCTGGTCCGCGCTCATCAGCGGCTCCATCTCCAGTTCCGCCTTCTCTACGTTGCCGCGCAGGTCGATCAGTTTCTCCCGATGCTCCAGCAGAATGGCGTTAAACGCCTTCCGCTGCTCCTCGGTCAGTTTCAACTGCTCCACGACCTTCGGATTGTTCCACCAGCGTCCGTGGTCGCCCTCGGGGCCGAGAGCCCTTTCCATCGGAGGCCGATGCTCGCCGAATCCCGGCCCCATTCCCATTCCGCCGCCGGGTCCCTGCGCCATCACCACTGTCCCCGCCAGCAACGCTCCTGCAACCGCCAATCCCACCGTCCCAAACATCTTCATCGTCTTCTCCCTTCCCTCGATCTCGCGAGGGGGTGCTCCTGTTTCGTAACTTCGCTGTTACCGAGTCTCGTCTCCGGCCATCAGTTGAGCCAGCGGCTCCATGGCGCTCGGAACTTCCCGCGATACATCACTATCCACCTTGGCCAGCAAATCCTCTTCCTCCTGGCGGGCTCGCTCTTGTGCAGCCAGCCTCTGCTGCTCGGCCACGCGCGCCGCAGCAATTCTCATTTCCTGCCGATGATGCTCCCAGACTCCTCCGGAGACACCTCCAGCGATCAGAACGCAGCCCAAAGCCCATCCAACCGCCAGTCGGCCAATCTTCCGATGCGGTGTGGCAGCCAGCGCCGTCCGCGGACGGCTCAAAGCCGCCTCGCTCCAGGCGTGTACGCCCAAGCGGAAATCTCTGAGCGCCTCGTTCAGCTCCGTGTCTTGATCCAGGACCAAGTTCAAATTCAGCCCCTCGTCTTCCGTCTTGCCGTCCGGCTCGCCAACCAATCTGGCAAATTTCTCCTTGATGCTCATCGTTTTCCCCCGAGTGCTCCACGCACTCTTGCCACTGCCCGCGAAAGGTGCGCCTTCACCGTGCCTTCATTGAGTCCGGTGGTGCGCGCAATCTCGCTTAACTCCATCTCTTCCACATAGCGCAACAGAAAGACCGTCCGCTGCCGCTCACTCAATCCTTCAACAGCCTTGCCGACCTGCCCCACCCGCTCCTTCGCCAGCAACTGCTGTTCCAC